>Ga0209013_10001699_pt1 | contig 20234 bp, 16 predicted proteins | sample Cruoilmetagenom2_FD_187291 | JGI IMG/M metagenome (GOLD analysis project Ga0209013, IMG submission 187291) | Oil polluted marine microbial communities from Coal Oil Point, Santa Barbara, California, USA - Sample 2 (SPAdes) (version 2) | ecosystem: Environmental > Aquatic > Marine > Oil seeps ...
TGGTGTTTCCACTTCCAGATATCCTCGGTCATTTAAAAACTGACGGATAGAATTTGTTATCTTGGTTCGTTTAATAAAAGTATCTTTTACATGGTCATTTACTATCAGATCAACATAACGTTGTCTATAGCGCATTTCCGGATCATTAAACGCATCGTGAGCTTTCCCATCCGCATCTACTTTTACAATAGGCAATGGCTTTAGGGCTTTTGATAAAACAGTAAGATATTTAACTTTTATAGATATTTCCCCCACTTTTGTCTTGAAAACTTCTCCTCTAATACCAATGATATCACCGATGTCCAGCAATTTTTTAAACACTTCGTTGTATAAAGTCTTGTCATCACCTAAACAAATTTCATCTCTGTTGATATAAATTTGCATTCTTCCGCTGGCATCTTTTAATTCAGCAAAAGAAGCTTTTCCCATGATCCTTCTGCTCATTATTCTTCCGGCAAGAATAACTTCTGACCCTTCCAAAGAATCAAAATTCCCCACTACTTTTTTAATCGTAGCACTGGTTTTATACTGGGCTGCGGGATAAGGGTTTATACCTAAATTCCTTAATTTTTGTAAAGACTCTCTACGTACAATTTCTTGTTCTGATAATTGCATTTGATGTTATATTAAATCGATTTGTAAAATAAGGTGCAAAGATACAATGCTTTTCAAACATAGACAATGGGTTTATTCGATGGGTTTTGCTTGTTGGTAGTTGTTGATTGATAGTTGGTAGTTTCTGGTTGATAATTTGTCAATCCCTAAATACAGTTGACCGGTTAATAATAATTTTTAACAAAGAACCATTGGACCATTATGATCCTGAGGTTCTATTTGTGGTAAAACAATTAAGCAAACAATGACCTTATTTAGAAGATCTCAAGAAATAGCTAGTATCCCTATTTAAACAAAATATTTGCTTTACTTATATGTTAAACCCTAGTTGACTCTATGAAATCCATAGGGAATCATAGGCTTAACTATGGATTAAGTATGGGGCAGGTAAGTAAGAAGGATTAGGCTGCATAAAATCTTTCTAGTCCTAAAATAACTATACAAGTTATTAAATTAATCCTAATACAATTATACCCTATTGCTATAACTATAGTGCGCTTTTGACTACAGAAGGAGTTGGTGAATAGATCCTCAAGCTTGACCCCGGATACATGTATACTTATTACCAAGAGGTTTATTTTTTAGCTTCATTATTTTTTCTGAACTTCGCAAACTATTTATTAGAAAGATTACCATGGGTTGTATGCGTGTGCTTTTGTCTATTCTTCTACCCCCTTTAGCAGTTATTGATAAAGGATGTGGGTCGATTGTAATAGTTTTTATCCTTACACTTTGTGGATGGGTACCTGGCGTTATTGCAGCTTTGATCATTTTGAACAATCCGGAGAGGTAGTTTACGAAACGAATATGAATAAAGTGATTTTTGAAGATATTGGCAGAAGGGATTATAAGGAATCTTGGGACTATCAAAATGAATTGTTTCAAGGAATCTTAGATATAAAAATTGATAATCGCAAAAACGATACAAATAATTCAACTCCAAGTTATTTATTATTTACAGAGCATACACATGTTTATACCTTAGGTAAAAGTGGCGATTTTAGTAATTTGTTGCTCAATAAGGAACAACTCGAAGAGAGAGGAATTTCATATTATAAAACTAATCGAGGAGGTGACATTACTTATCACGGACCGGGGCAATTGGTTGGATATCCAATTTTAAATTTAGACGATTATTTTCACGACATTCATTTGTACATGCGAAATTTGGAGGAAGTGATAATTTTGACCATTGCAGATTATGGATTGAAAGGGGAAAGGAGTAAGGGAGAAACAGGAGTTTGGTTGGATGTAGGCACACCCTTTGCCAGAAAAATATGTGCCTTTGGGGTAAGAGCATCTCGTTGGGTTACGATGCATGGTTTTGCGTTAAATGTGAATCCTGATCTAGGCTATTTCGATCATATTATTCCCTGCGGAATAAGGGGTAAGGGCGTAACATCTATGGAGGCGGAACTCGGAAAGAAAATTCCGTTAGAGGAGGTGAAGTCAAAACTATTGGATCACTTTTCAGAAATTTTTAAAGTGGAGATATCTTTGAAAGTTGTTTAATCTTCAAACTTTGTTAGGATGCTTTTCGAAAGTAGATTTCCTTTGTCATCATATTCTTCACTTTTAACGACTCCAACACCTTCAGCCAACCATTCTTTTGAGCTCATACTCATGTTCATTCCCATTTTTACTTCTGTGTCGTTGGTAAGAACAACACAATTAAAAGTACCCGCCGGTGTCGTAACCGATTCTTTATCGACTACTTTTCTATTCGTCATATTAACGTTCATTTTCATATTTACAGAAGCCATACTCATGGTCAACAACAATTCAGCATCTGGTAAAGATTGCCCTACAGATAAATTATTTGGAATATTTATATTGGTCCCGGATATATCAATATCCATATTCATTCCTTCATATTGTTCCAATACTGCACTGCTAATCAATGATTTAAAGTCAATGGATATTCCATCATCCGTACAAATAAGCTTGACTTCAGAACTCAGAACTGAAGCACCTTTTTCATCGAATGCCTCATTAAATAAAACAACACTGTCATCTGTAGCATCTTTTATCTCATATTTCATAACACCGGTTACTTTATCCTTCTGGTCATAAGCTGTCATTTCAAATTTGACACCTTCCTTAAAAGGATAGTAGGTGCTACATGCATTTTGAGCAAAATTACTTGTACTAAAAAATAAAATTGTGGCGGTGATGAAAAGGTTCTTTAACATGATCTTAGGTTTAAGTTGATTGTAGTACAAATATAATCTTAAAGTTCTTACTTTCTTCATTAAAACCCAGTTTTCCAAATTGTGCGATTTTCATGATTCCACATTGTTTCCATCTAAGAATAATCAAACAAAATCACTTTGAATACTTTAGAAATCTCTCCTTGTCTGCAGATGGGGCAGGCTCCTTTTAAACGGGGAGAATTTTGAGATAGTTATTAAACAATTAATGTTCACAAATTACTTCCCTTAGATAAGGAAGAGCCTGTGCCTAAATGGATTGGGTATGGATTTACTTTTCTCAAAGACAGAAGGGTAAGCTCATTAAAAAATGGTTAGGTCTCTTCATTAAAATAAACTTTATAGTATTTCATTTTCTTTTCATCATCATAACCGAGCTCCAAATATTCTGAAGAAGCATCAGGAGATTCCACATCTAATTTAATTTGAATGTGTGTATCTAATTTTATTTCAGTTTTAATTTTTTGCTTTTGTTTTTTTAATACGGCTTCAGATACATGAAATTGGTTTCTTACTAATACATCTCTTTCACCCTCAAATACTTTTTTATAGTCATCAAAAAGTTCTTTTTGCGAGTCTTCTTCAAAAACATTTTCTTTAAAATCATGTATGTTTACTGTGTCATTTTCTTTAATGAAGTCGATAGTTTTTGCTAGAAAGTGACTTTGTTCCTGGGAGCCAAAATCCGTTTTCAAAACCTCACTGGAAAAGTCCTTGCACATTTCAATATAGGTTTGGGTATGATTGTTCTTGTCGTCTGCATACTTGATATTTAGAAAATTCTTTGTCCAGTATTGGGCATCATAATTATTATTATCTATACTAAGTACAACATACCCTTCATCGTCTGAATAATTTACAACCAAACATCCTTTGTCAATTTTTTTAGTATTGATTCCCTGTTGTACCATAACATCCAAACTATCGCCTTCCATGTAGGTTTGAAAGAAATTGGATTTATTCTCAATTTTAAAAATTCCTATGGCTGACGTAAGGATGTCATTATATTCAATATCTTCAAATAATACGATCAATACATCTCCTGTTTTTATCTGAGCCGAATTGGATTGTTCAAATAAATGCTTTAAAATATTTTTTGATGTATCAACAAAAACCTCATCATCTTTAAAAACACTACTACAATATGTGTTGATCTCATTTAAATTAATATCGGCATGATGATGAAATCGGAAACTTTCGGTTAAATTACCAAAGGATTTAAGCAGGTAGGGTAGCATGAGATTATAACTATCCTCATCAAAAATTACTGGTTTTTCAGAAAATACATTTCTGGTATCATTGAATTTATTTCCGATTTTATGGATGATAAGTTTAGGGATACTTGCTTTATTTCTTTTGATCATTTTGAATCTAATTTTATAGCCCGCAAAAATACAAACTAAATTAATGTGACATTAAAAAATGACTTAAATGATAAAATATAATTTTATTGTTGCTAAAGTTCTTTGAACTCAATGGAAATGTTATGATATTAAAAAAATTTATCCCCTTACTTTTAGTAGATTTGTGAATCATTTATTATATATAAATTGAATCTATGAAATGCACTCGCTTTTGCTCTCTGTTAATCCTTATTTTATTTGTTAATTGTAGTAAACCTGAAAAATCCGTAAAAGTATTGCAGGTACCAGGGAAAGATCAATTTTGCGTGGTTGATGAAAATGGAATTTCCGTATTACCAAGTGGGCGCTATGCTACACCGGTTGGTGAACAGATTCGAATTACTAATGATCCCTATGGTATGGATATCTCACCCGATGGAGAAAAAGCGGTAACCTTGCACAATGGAATATTTACCATCATAGATCTCAATTCATTAGAACACATAAGAATACCAAGTTACGATGGTAAAATAACCTCTCCTTTATCAAAAGGTTCATTTTTGGGTGTGGCTTTTTCAAGTAACTCAAAAAATGTTTTTTTGAGTGGCGGTGACAATGGTGCTGTAATCGTATACGATATTGAGAACCTTAAAAAGGTTGACTCCATTTCACTTAATGGTAAAGTTGCCGGTATTGACTATCAGGATAGTTTTACTTCCGACCTTCTGCTCAATAAAAATAAAAATGAACTATTGGTTCTTGACAGGGCTAATTTTAGAATGGTACGAATAGATCTAAGAACCAAAAAAATCACTACCTCCATCAAAGTTGGGCGTCAACCTTTCGGAATAGCCTTAAGTCCTGATAATAAACAGGCTTTTGTGGCAAATGTTGGAATGTATTCTTATCCATTAGTAATTGGTGCTACACCTGAAAATATTGAAGATTTACTGATCTCCCGTCCCCCTTATGGAAATAATACCCCGGAATCTATAAATGGCACCTTAGTAGAAGGCAAGCAAATACCAGGACTAGGTAGCCCACTGCATCCGGATGCTATGAGTGTTTTTACCATTGATCTAGAAAATAATAAAGTAATCAATAAATTCAAAACCGGTCATCAAATAGGTCAAACAGTAGAAGATGCCGAAGTTGTGGGAGGAGCCAGCCCAAACTCTATTGCAGTTGGAAAACAATTTGCCTATGTAACTAACGCATCGAATGACAATATTACAATTATTGATCATACAACGCAAAAGATAGTAGGGCATATTCCAATATTGATAGATGAGCGGATAGATAATCTTAGAGGATCTTTACCTTTCGGAATTACGATGAGCAAAGATGAAAAGACCTTGTATGTTGCTCTTTTAGGATTTAATGCTGTTGCAGTTATCGATATTCCAACAAAAACCACCAAAGGATTGATCCCCTCCGGTTGGGGACCAACCAGAGTAGAATTATCAAAAGACGGAAAGGATATTTATATTATTAGCATTAGAGGTCTCGGAGCTGGTCCAAACGGGGGAAAAGATTTTGTAAAAACAAAACTTGGCACTTATATAGGTTCTGTTCAACTTGGTAGTTTTCAAAAGGTAAGCGTACCATCTGATGATAAATTAGCGGAATACACAAAATTAGCCATTGACAATACCTTTATTGAAACTACTGTCATAGATGACGGGAAAAATCCTCTCCCGCCATTACCAGGATTACGACAAAGCCCAATAAAACATGTAGTGTATATTACCAAAGAGAACAGAACCTATGATGAAGTTTTTGGTCAGTTAGAAGGTGGTAAAGGCGACAGTTCACTTGCAAGATACGGAGTTGATAATACCTATACTTTGCCCGACTCTATACAAAAGGATTTTCCAGATCTAAGAATTTCTCCAAACCATCATAAGGCTGCAAAACAATTTGCCTATTCTGATAATTACTATTGCGATAGTGATGCATCTGTCCACGGCCACCATTGGCTTGTGGGGGTTATTCCAAATGAATGGGTGGAATCTAATGCGAGTACAAGCAAAACAGTTATGGCATTTTCGGATGCACCTGGACGTCGTTTCCCTAAAACGATTGGTAGTGTGGATCCCGAGGATTATGCTGAAATTGGGGGGCTTTGGGAGGCTCTTGAACGGCAAGGGGTAGACTTTTATAATTTTGGTCAGGCCAATGAAAGCGGTCATGAAAGAGAGGATTGGTATGATGTTAATACAGGGGCGGCTCATGGGGTTATGATCCCCCAGCAAAACGCACTTTTTAAAAGAACCAGTTGGAACTATGCGGGTTATAATATGAATATCCCTGATCAATACAGAATGGACCAATTTGAGACTGAATTCACAAAAAAATGGATTGACGGAGATGAAGAGATGCCTCCTTTTGTTAGTATGATGATCCCTAACGATCATGGAGCAGGGATTCGCCCGGAGGATGGATATCCTTATCGACAATCGTTTATGGTTGATAACGATCTCGCTGTGGGGCGTGTTCTTCATTTTTTATCCAGAACCAAATACTGGAAAAATATGCTCGTAATTATCACTGAAGATGACCCTCAGGGTGGAGTGGACCACGTTGACGCCCATCGATCTATTTTAATGATGGCAGGTCCATATGTAAAAAAAGGATACGTATCGCATACCCATGCCAATTTTGGATCTATTCTAAAAACGATGTACAATATTCTTAATGTGCCTTATGTAAATCACTTCGATGTTACTGCATCCCTATTGCAAGATTTTTTCACCGATGAGCCGGATTTTACACCCTACACTTTAGAGCGCCATGATAGTAGGATATTTGATGCGGAACTGTCCATGAAAAAGTATCACAAAACTATAGATTGGCGTAAAATTGAACAAGGTCCCTCCATGGATGATGTTGACGATGCTCGTGAAGATCACTCAAAAAATAATACGGATCAGTAGTAACTTTTCACGCTATTTTTTTTTGGATTGGTGGCTTTCTCTTAAACTCTTTTAAAGATCGAGTTTGATTTGTTCGGGTAATAGCCTAAATGTTTTGCGATGATGAATGGTTATGCCAAAATCTCTAATTGCCTGGCGATGTTCCTTTGTTGGGTAACCTTTATTTTTTTTCCAGTTATAAGAAGGAAAGTCCAAGTGAATATTAGTCATATAATCGTCTCGATAGGTTTTTGCCAAAACCGAGGCCGCTGCTATACTTAAATATTTACCGTCTCCTTTTACAATTGTTTCATAAAGAATATTTTTATACTTTTTAAATTTATTACCATCCACAATAATGAATTGGGGTTCAATTTTTAATATTTCGATGGCTTGATGCATGGCAAGGATAGAGGCATTCAAAATATTGATCTCGTCAATTTGTTTTTGATATACATACGATACTCCATATGCAATTGCTTCCTTTTCAATAATGGGTCTTAATTTGTATCTCTGCTTTTCTGTAAGTTTTTTCGAATCATTTAGTAGATCATGAGTAAAATCAATTGGTAAAATAACTGCTGCAGCGACCACCGGTCCACTAAGACATCCTCTGCCGGCCTCATCTGTGCCTGCCTCTAATTTATATCTTGAATAAGATGATTTTAACATAATTAATTTTCCTTCTCAAAAATAATAAATTGTAAAAAATAGGCCCATTTTTATTTACACAATTATTTTACCTTTGTCAACACCAAAAATTATTTATGATTAAGTATTTAACGGTTTTATTCTTTTTATTTTTTACTTATTCCTCACTAGCACAAATTATTGATGATAATTCTGGCTACCAAAGCAATAGAGATGGATATATGCAAAATGATTCCACTAATATTGGGGAAGGAGAAACTCTTATAAAGCTGAGTGAAGAGACCTTTTATCACGATTATAAAATAATTGATTATAAAATGGACACCACATATGTGGATACATCGCTAACCGTTGCTAAGTCCTATAAAATGAACTACCTCAGAAAAGATAATTTCGAGTTAATGGCTTTTGCCAATCAAGGACAGACTTTTAATAATTTGGCATATACCTTTAATAACTATTCCTTGTATCCAAAAATTGGAGCACGAGCTCAGCATTTTAATTATTTCGAAGTGGAGGATATAAAATATTATTATGTACCCACGCCTACTACGGAATTGATGTACTTGAAAGGTTTTGAACAAGGACAAGTTTTGAGTGCAATGTTTACATTTAACCTCTCACGGCAATTTAACGCATCAATTTCCTACAGAGGAATGCGTTCCTTAGGAAATTATAGACATGCGCTCAGCGCTCATGGAAATGCCAGGGTTACAATGAGTTATCATACAAAAAATAAGCGTTATTATATTAGAGGACATCTGGCTGCACAAGGTTTGAATAATGATCAAAATGGGGGACTAACAGACGAGTCTGTTTTTAATTTTGAGACCAAAGACTCGAATTTTACAGATAGGAATAGACTGGTTACAAATTTTACGGATGCAAAAAACACCTTACGGGGCAATAGATATTTTATCGAGCAAGATTATAAGTTGTGGAGGAAGACAGATTCTACTCGAATTATTGATTCTGAATTAAAAATAGGATATATTTTTAATTACGAAAGCAAAAGTTATCAGTATACTCAGGAGGTGGCAGCTATTGAGATTTTTGGTAATTCTTTTACTTCAAGTATTAATGATAGAGCTGAATATAAAAAGTTTTTTAATGAGGCATTTGTATCTCTTAATTCTCCTTTTGTTCTGGGTGAAGTAAAATTTAAGGTTAATTTTTTCAATTATAATTACAGTTATAAAAGTATTGTTGTTACACCGGATGTGATCATACCTTCCTTCCTTGAAGGGAATGCAATTGCTGTTGGAGGGGAATGGAAAACCAAGCTAAAGAAATTCAATTTTAATGCCGATGTTTCTACTGTAATAGGCGGAAATTTGCATGGTTATTCGGGATTGGCATCTGCTCAGTTTGTGCAGGATAGTTTATTTACGGTTAAAGCCATAGCCTTCGTAACCAGCAGGGCACCGAATTTTAATTTTATGTTGTTTCAAAGTGATTATATCGATTACAATTGGCAAAATAATTTTGATAATATTATTACAAATAACTTAACAGTAGAATTTGATTCTGAAAAATGGGTCTATGCATCTGCAGAAACAACTAATATTACAAATTATACTTATTTCGATGCTCCGGAAGAAGATGAACAAACAAAACCGGTTCAGGCCTCAGAAGCTATAAATTATTTTAAATTTAAAGTAGGTAAAGAGTTTAAGTTTGGACATTTTGCATTCGATAATCAGATACTGTATCAAAAAGTGGTAAATGGGAGTGATATTTTCAGAGTGCCCGATTTTATTACTCGCAATACAATCTATTACCAAAACCATGTTTTCAAAGGCAAACCGCTATATCTGCAGACTGGCATCACGTTTTCTTATTTCAGTAAATATTATATGAATAGTTATAATCCTTTAATATCTGAATTTAATTTACAAAATGACAGAGAATATGGGGCATTTCCGATGTTAGACTTGTTCGTAAATTTTAGAGTTAAAACATTGAGAGTGTTTTTGAAATTGGAACATTTTAATGCTGGTTTTGCTAGTAAAAGTGAATATTACTCAGCCCCTTTAAATCCTTATAGAGATTTAAAAATTCGATTTGGTTTGGTATGGAATTTCTTTATTTAAGAAGTTTTATCCATTCTCTCTGCGAAAATCTAATTTAGTCAAAGATGCAACAAGAACATCAAATTCAAGTTACCCCCGAAACTGCACAGAACGAAGATAAATTAAGGCTTATCGTCGCTAAAAAATGCAGACTTAGATTTGATGAGATCAACCATGTGGAAATAGTAAAAAGATCCATCGATGCGAGACAAGTTAATGTAAAGATCAACCTTAGAGTAAGAGTTTTTATAAAGGAAGAGTTCATTGAAAACAAAATAGAACTACCAAGTTATAAGGATGTTAGTAATGAAAAAGAAGTAATAATCATCGGAGCTGGTCCAGCTGGTCTATTTGCTGCCTTGAGATTAATAGAAAAGGGACTCAGGCCAATAATTTTGGAAAGAGGTAAAGATGTCCGGAAAAGAAGAAGAGATCTGGTAGCAATTACAAAAGATCATATTGTGAATAGTGATTCAAACTATTGTTTTGGTGAGGGTGGGGCAGGAACTTATTCGGACGGGAAACTCTATACAAGATCCAAAAAAAGGGGAGACGTAAACAAAATACTGGAATTGCTTATTGCCCATGGGGCAACAAAGAATATAGCCATTGATGCGCATCCACATATAGGTACGAACAAATTGCCTAATATAATTCAAGCCATAAGACAAACAATTCTGGACTATGGTGGTAACGTAATTTTTGAAGCGAGAGTTATTGATATTTTAATTAAGAATAACAGTGTCACAGGAGTAAAAATTCAAAACGGTGACATTATAAATTCTGATAGAGTAATATTAGCAACAGGTCATTCCGCAAGAGATATTTTTGAGTTATTACATCGCAAGAATATATTGATCGAAGCCAAATCATTTGCCCTGGGCGTTAGAGTGGAACATTCACAACAATTGATCGATAGCATTCAGTACCATTGTGATTTTCGAGGAGAGCATCTTCCACCTGCCCCTTACAGTGTAGTGAAACAGGTTAAGGGTAGAGGTGTATACTCTTTTTGCATGTGTCCGGGTGGTGTTATAGCACCCTGTGCAACTGCACCAGGCGAGGTGGTTACTAATGGCTGGTCTCCCTCAAAACGAGACCAACCTACATCAAATTCAGGTATTGTTGTCGAATTAAAATTGAAAGATTTTGCTAAATTTAGCAATAAAGGCCCTTTGGCGGGAGTAGAATTTCAGAAGCAAATTGAACAAAAAGCATGGCATTTGGCAGGAGAAACTCAAAAGGTACCTGCCCAGCGATTGGTTGATTTTACCACGGGTAAATTATCTAATAATATTCCATCTACATCTTATATGCCTGGAACAACTTCTGTGGAATTAAGTAAAGTACTTCCTAATTTTGTATACCATACTCTTCAGGAGGGGTTTAGGTATTTTGGTAGAACCATGAGAGGCTACTCGACCAATGAGGCCGTTGTTCATGCACCGGAATCAAGAACTTCCTCTCCGGTTAGAATTCCCCGTGACTGGAAAACTCTGGAACATGTACAAATCAAAGGGCTTTATCCTTGTGGGGAAGGAGCTGGTTATGCCGGCGGTATTATTTCTGCAGCAATTGATGGCGAAAAGTGTGCGGAACAGATCAGTTTAGTTTGTACTTAGCCAGTGAAATGTTCTTGAGAAGTAATATTCTTTCAAAGAGTTTAGTTTTAATTGCTCATTAACTGTCTGAATTGATTTCCAAAAATACCGGCAATTCCTGCGGCAATTCCTCCCACAATCGCAGTTACTAATATTAGCAGGTAAGCGTTACCGTCAAGCGGAAGTAATATTGCTATTTTTTTGGCCAGAATAAAGTCATTACCGTTACTTAACCAATACGAATAAACAAACCAAAAAGAGAAAACAGCAAGGAAAGGCATCGCGAAAATCGCTATTTTATTTAGAGGGATAATAAAACCGGTAATTGCAGCAGCAACCATAATTCCCCACCATGGTAAAATGAAGGATAAGCTGATAGATAAAATTATGGTTAGGGTAAAATTTATTGCTTTACTATTCATGGTTTAGGTATTAAAATTTGAGATTTTACAATAGCTTCCGACTTGGTGTCATATTGCATAAATGGCAATTCTAAATAGTTACCACTTACCCAAATATCTACAAAATCATCGTAGTGTTTGCTGCCAGGATTTCCTGATTGCCCACCGGGATAAATTCCAATGGCCTTTGGTGGTGAACTCATCTCAACGATCATTCGCCATGATGGGCCATGGTTTTTGGAGGTAGCATTTACAATATTGCTGTTACCGCCAATTGGCAGGTTAAATCGACTAAAAGCAGGGAGTCCTTGTAGTATATGACCAAGGTAAGTAGCTTTATATTCTCCCCAATAATAATTGCCGTGCTTTTCCTTCCATTCTAACAGATCTGCCACAGCTTCTTTAAAGGCTAACTGAAAAATATCAGCGGCAGTTTCTTTTCTTTCCGTTTTTATGATATCCATAAATTCCAGATCGGGATTATTTTTGAGGAGATAAATAGTTTGATAGGAAAATGGTCGGGGCAAATCTTCGCCATCAATATCAAATTCATCCCATGTCAATGCATACACATTTCGCCACCATTTTTCCCATATAGTAGGCCCTAATTTGTTGATATCATTGTAATAATCCCATGATTTTATCTCAGTAAAAAACTGGAGCTCCACATTTGTAAATTGAGATGTGTCGATAGATGTTAGCATGGTGGGGAGCAATTCAGCAGCTTTTAAATTCAAATTGTTGTTGTGTAGATCTTTAAAATCCTGAATATTAAATTTGTCCTTACCTCTGAAGAAGTTATTAATTACACGATTTCGATAAGTTTCATAGCCATCATTAAAGACATAGTATGGATAGGTTTGATCAACGGGATGCTGATTAGCAGAACTCAAAAACCCCTGTTCCGGATTTAAAATGTGGGCATTGTGTTGCTGTGGTATATAACCCTGCCAATCATGTTCCGGATTACTTCCATTCATCAAAAATTTCCCTTGTTCTTTCCATTTGTTAGGGAATTTTCCCTGTATCCAAAGAGCAATATCGCCATCAGTTGATGAAAATATAAAGTTCTGTGCTGGAGCTACATAGTACTTTAGAGCATTTTTATAATCTTCATAATTTGATGCTTCATTGAGTTCTACAAATGTTCTTACAATATTACTTCCTATATGACCCGTCCATTGCAATGCATATCCTGAGAGTTGACTGTCACCTTTAAAAGTATGATCGTAACTTACTGGACCGTGATGGGTATAATACACAGAATCGATATAGGATTCCTGGCCTTTTATTTTAATATTTTCAATCCTGATCGATGTTTCTTTCCAGGAATTATTATGATAATAGAGTTTTTTAGAGCTATCTTTAAAAGTAATTTTATACCAATCCCTTACATCTCTCTCTGCATTAGTTACTCCCCAGGAAATGTGATTGTTGAAACCTATGATGATTCCAAGAGTTCCGGGAAGAGTGACACCAAATGTATTTTTATTTGGAGTAGCCAATTGCAGAGCGAACCAAATCGATGGAAGATTGAGACCCAAATGAGGGTCGTTAGCCAGAATAGGATTACCTGAATAAGATTTAGATGGGGCAACTACCCAATTATTGCTACCATTGTCTGCATGTGGTTTGGTCATAATATCTTTTATGGTATCAAGAGGAAATTCGCCAACAGGAACTTCTGGTATAGAAACATCCCACTCACTCCAATCACGTTCTTTAGGAATCACCGGGTCGACAACATCAAAATAATCAGGGAATAACAGATCAAATCGTTCTTTGCCTATTCTTCTTAACAGATTGGTATATTCTAAATCAGCATCGCCACCCGAAAGCATATCTGTCATATACATACCTAAAAGTGCGGTTTTTTTTATAGTCCATGGCTCGGGGGCATAATCCAATAACTTATATTCTACTGGCAGATCTTCAGGTTTTAACTGGTTGATATAACTGTTAATACCATCGCGGTAAGCTTCAAGAAGACCATAGATCTCAGGATCATTCATTATTTTCTCCAAAGTTTTATCTGCTCCAAAGCCCATTCCTTTTCTGCGTTGGGCACGGTCGTAATTTAAAGTCGATATTCCAAAGATCTCTGAAAGACGCCCAACTGCAGCATGTGTTTGAAATTCCATTTGCCATAACCTGTGTTTAGCAGTAATATAACCCTGCGCCTTGTACAGATCCATATCATTTTCTGCAAAAATATGCGGGATGAGATATTGGTCATAATGGATTCTAACCTCTCCTGTTAACCCTTCAATAGAAATGGTTTTAGTATCGATGGTGCTTTTATCATTTTGCCAAATACCGAAACTTGGATTTAAAAATTTCCCGATAGGAGGTATGGACCCAAATTTGGAATTGAGACCAATAAAAGTAACTATTAACAATATTAGTGAAAGTAATAATTTAAAGTATTTCATTCGCACTTTTGTATTTATATTTTATTTGATTTTTGCCGTTCCCCAAAAATTGAAGCTTGTTGGTTTCCAACCTGGCAGATACATCGTTTCCAGTGTATTTATTTTTAATCCGTTATTTTCTATGATCAGTGGAATATCTCTATTTAGATTACATCCTCCTCCAAAACGTTTCCAGACCGGATTGAAGAGATTCTGCCACCTTTCAATAACTTTGTCACGTGCTTTCCCGTGTTCGCAAAATACTAGTTTACCATTTGGTTTAAGCACCCTCCTTATTTCTTCAAAGGCTTTGTTAGTATCCGGAATTGAACAAAGTGTATAGGTAATTACAACAGTGTCAAAACGATTATTGTCGCTGGGGATATCCTCAGCAAATGCTCGAGCGAATTCAAATTCAAATGGAATGTCTTTTGGATCAACCTTATTTTTATTCCAGATATCTATGGAAGGGTCAATTGCCATGAGGTAGTTTACTTGTTTTTTGTCATAGAATGGTAAGTTTAAACCTGAACCAATACCTATTTCCAGTACATTCCCGTTTGCAAGAGGAATTACTTTTTCTCTTTGCCTCATATTGGGGCTTTGTTTACAAGCCGAGTCAATTACTTTTGGAAGAACGTATTTATTATAAAAACTCATATTTGATTAAAAATCCCTATAGGATCCATCCAAAAATTTATTCGCTTCGGTTTCCTTGAAAATCGCATTTTTACTATCCCAATGTAACTTTTTATTTGGAAAGCGTCCGGCAATAACTCCTAACAAAATTGTTTCTGTAAGTCTTGCCGAATAGGTAAAGGGTGCGCTACACATGTCTTTTCCCAAACAAGCATCAACAAATTGATGATAATGTTTATTACCTTCCTTATCATAACTTTCCGTTGGTGTTCCTAAATTATCCGATTCCTTAATTACCGATAAATCCAAGTCTACGTATTCTCCATTCACAATATGTTTGGGCAGTTGCATGAAATGCGGCAATAAAAGTTTTCCTTTTTCTCCAATGAACATGGCCCCCTGCTCTGGTAATTTTTCATCATTGGGCAATTTTAAATCTTTATGACTTTCGGGTGCTCCCGGGCCATCATACCAAACCCATTTTAAAGTATCCGCTGTATATTTCGTGCCTGGAAATTCATAGGTAACTGTATTATTCTCTGGAAATCCAAATCCGGTAGGCTTTCTGCAATTATTTATAATTGTTTTAGGAACGTCCAATTTCAATGCATTATAAGGAGTATCAAAAATGTGAACACCCATATCTCCAAGTGTACCACAACCATAATCTAAAATTTTTCTCCAATTTCCCGGGTGATACATTTTATCTTTATAGGGTCTTTCTGCCGCTGTCCCAAGCCATAGATTCCAGTCCAAATTTTGTGGAACTTTATCCTCTCCCTGAGGTTCCGGGCCATCGTAGCCCCAATTTTTCGGAGACCACGCTCTAACAGTTTTCACTTTGCCAATTATGCCTGACTGTATCAGTAATGTAGCTAATTTATAATCGTAAAATGAGTGTACCTGGATTCCCATTTGAGTTACTAAATTTTTACTTTCTGCCAATTTTTTCATGGCTCTGGCTTCTGCAACATGATGCGTTAAAGGCTTCTGGCAATACACGGGTTTGCCAATTTCCATAGCCATTATCGATGCTGGAGCATGAGTATGATCCGGGGTAGACACAATTACAGCATCAAAATTGCTTTTAAAATCTCTAAGAAGAATTCTATAATCAGAAAAGACTTCTGCATTTGGATGTAATTTTTTTGCTGCTTTCAAGGCATTAGAATCTACATCGCAAAGAGCAACAACATCTACCATTTCATGTGAGGATATGGATGCCAGATCCGATCCTCCCATACCACTTACCCCAATATGTGCTGTTCTTAAACGCCCTTCTTTTGACAAGGCCCAAATTGGTGAAGGTAAAAATACACCTAAGGCTAAAACACCTGTAGTTTTAAGAAATTCTCTTTTTTTCATTTGATTGTTTTTATAGTTTTTTAATTTTTATATTCCTGAACCAAATGGGACTGGAATGATCCTGTAAACCAATGTAACCTGTTTTATATTTACCATAGTCCTCGCTGTTTTTCCATTTGTCAGAATTCTTTTTTTCATACCAGTCCTCAGACCAAGGAACAAATGAAAGAACTTTTTTTCCATTTAGCCAATGTTCTACTTTTTCTTCAGTGAAAACTATTTTAGAAGAATTCCACTCACCAATGGCATTCAATATTTTTTTCTTTGGGTCAGCAGCATGCATTGCATAATCCGAGGCCGTTTGCTGTAAAGGCTTTAATTCAGAAGGATTTTCTGTATAACCAAGACTCAGATTATAATCTGTTAAATCATGGATTTTTGCATAATTAACATCATCAATTAATTGGTACTCAGGAGAAACTTCTGATGGTCTGTCATAGCCTTCTTTTAAATGATAAAAAATTCCGCTATTACCACCTTCAGGAAGCTTCCATTCTAAATATAGTTCAAAATTATCAAATTCTTCCAAACCATAAATAATGTCTATTCCTCCTTTATAATTTTGTTCCAATCCTAATTTAGTGTCAAAGGTTAAAACACCATCTTTTGCAATCCAACCTGGAGGCAATTCATCACCATTGTATGCTCTCCATTCTTTCGTGCTTGTTCCATCAAACAAGTAAATCCAATTATCTGATTCGCTGTTAGGACCCATTTTACATGAAAAAATTATGCTTGTAACTAAGAGGAGGGATATAAATAGTTTCATTTTAAATACTCTTTAAAGTTCTTGATTAGTCGATTAAATTAGTTTAAACCAAATATACAGATTTATAGCCTTGGTAAGATAATATTTAGATAGTTTTACTTCTCCTTTAACTGTCTGATTTTGATATTAAAAGCAGCAAAGAACAATGTCATAAAGGGACTCAAATAATTAAAAACGGCATAAATAAAATAATCTACAACACTTACGCCCAAGACAGTGGATTGATAAGCACCACAGGTATTCCATGGTATAAGTACTGAAGTAACAGTACCTGAATCTTCCAGGGTCCTGCTTAAATTTTCAGGTGCTAATCCTTTATCATGAAAGGCTTGTTTAAACATTTTTCCAGGTATCACAATTGCCAAATATTGGTCAGAGGCTAATACATTTAGCCCTAAACAACTAACAACAGTACTAGCAAATAAACCAAAGACTGTATGGGCTATTTTTAACAATTCCTCAGTAATTTTTGCAAGAGCACCAATGGCTTCCATTAGGCCGCCGAATACCATGGCACATGCAATTAAAAATATTGTCCATAACATTCCTTTCATGCCTCCAGAACTAAAAAGTTCATTCAATTTATCATTATCAGTGGTTATTTGAGTGTCCGTGAATATCGAGTTAATAAGAGTTGTTAGTTTTGAGGTGGATAAACTATTCAAAACCTCTGCTTGAAAGATAAATGCAAATATCGCCGCTAAAAGCACTCCTGTACCAAGAGCAATCAAGGGTTTGGTTTTGATCAGGATCAATCCAATTACTACACCGGGAACAGCAAATAAATAGGGTGTTATATTAAAAGTGTTCGAAATTGTTGCCAGCAAGTCACTAACATCTGACGTACCGGTTGTATCCATATTTAAACTGATAATACTAAATACGACAATAGTAATTATTATTGTTGGCACGGTGGTTATGCTCATATATCTTATATGTGTAAATAAATCGGTTCCTGCCATAGCTGGGGCTAAATTTGTTGTATCGGAAAGAGGAGACATCTTATCTCCAAAATATGCACCTGAAATAACTGCACCGGCAATCATTCCGGACGGAATTCCTAAGGCACTTCCAATGCCAACCAAAGCTATACCAACAGTTGCTGAAGTTGTCCATGAACTTCCCGTGGCTATTGAAATAATTGCTGCAATTACTACAGATGCAGGTAAAAATATTGTTGGATTTAATACTTGGAGACCATAATAAACCATTGCCGGAATGACACCACTTACCAACCATGTCCCGGCCAGTGCGCCTACCAATAATAAAATCATAATTGGTATAAAAACACTTTTCAGATTAAGCCATATTTCGGTAATCATGAGGTTGAAGGGCACCTTGCTATAAAAACCCACCATTGCGGCAATGCCCCCTCCAATCAACAAAATATATTGATTCGAATATTCGCCAAACCACTCTCCGCCCGCAACAAAAATATTATAAGCAAGCATAAGAATTAAGATAATGACAGGAATGAGTGCTTCCCAAATATTTAATTTTTTATTCTTAATTATCGTTTCTAACTCCATGTATTTAAATAATTATTTGCTTTGTAATGTTACGCAAATTAGATGAATTTTAAAAATTCGATTTATAGTAGTATTTTAAGAGTCCAAAAATTTTAAAACCAAATATCATGAAAAAATCATTTAACTATCTAATCTTTGGAGTAGCAACTATTGCCTTATTTGCATTCATCAAAGTTGAAAATCAACCAAAAGAAAATTTTAGTGAGACCTTTGTGCAGGTTCTTGAACATGCAAAGGAATACACTTTAGAGGTGGCGAAAGAAATGCCTGCTGAAAAGTACACATACAGACCAACAGATTCTGTTAGATCTTTTGGTGAGCAAATGGCTCATATTGGGATGTCGACCAAATTTATTTTAAAGGTTTTTGTCAAAGGTGAGGAGTTGAATTTCGACCCTGCAGAAACTGCAAAAATGGAAAAGCAAATTGGAGCATCTAAAGAGGATTGTATCAAATCAATAGAAGTCGCTTTTGATGAGGTGATTACCGCCCTGGAAGGAATGAATGATAAAGACTTACAGAGCACATTTGTATTTTTCTTTTCACCGGAAAAGCCGGAATTCTCGAAAGAAGATGGCTTCATTTTTATAAGGGATCATATTACTCATCATAGGGCTCAGGCAATTGTTTATCTGCGAATGAATGAAGAAGTGCCACCTGGTTATAGAGCATTTTGATCTATGATTTACAGTTTGTTAAAGGCCTCAAAATTTTTATTTTGAGGTTTTTTTTGTTAGCACGCAACCAATTGAAAAATTATACATCTTTAAGTAGAAAGAAAGAGTGTCTACTATGAAATTGGAATATGACATATTGAATTATCTGAGTAGTCATGACAACGGTAATACAATTGACATTACGTTTATTGAGGATGATTATAATGCTATAAGAAAGATGCTGATTGAGTTAAAAGGGAGGAATCTCATTGTTTTGGACCATGATAATTTAAGAGATTTTGAAGCATTTGGAATATCTAATGCAAGAAAGAGAGTCCTTAAGGCAAAAATTAATACAAATGGGAAAATACATTTACACGCACTCAAAGATGCGGTAGATAAGCAAAAGGAAAAAAGAAAAAGTGTTTGGAAGTTATCTTATTTATTTAACTTTTAACCATTAAAGACATAAAAGATTTTACTCAAAATTAATCTTAATTTTACTTTGGGGGGTTTGAATTTTTTCAAACCCTTTCTTTTTGGAAGAAGTTCAATAATGGGGACTTCAGTTTATTATTTATCCAGCCCATATTACAATAGTAAAGTTGCTAGCACATTCACTTTTTTTTATTTTGATTTAATTTGACTTAATTAACTAAATAGTTCTAGAAATTGGTTTGTTTTTTTATAGAAGGGTTTAACTTTGCAATAATAATCATCAACTATGAAAAAAGAGAAGCTGACAGAGGACGAGAGTAAGAAAGGGATTAAATCTTATAGCTCGTATGTTAAAAAACGTAACAAGAAGTACCTAAATGGGCTTAAAGTAATCTTTGAGGAAGTGAAGATTTAGTCGGGTTCAAACTATAGTACCTAAAAACAACACTTAATTCCACAATATAATATTACCAAAGGATCTTAATAGTAGCTATAAAGAGATATTCTAATTCTTATGACTACAGAGTGAGTATTAAACATTATTCATACTATCCTGTACTTCGAAGAGTAATTTCGCCATAAAAATTATGAAAAACAAAAAACAGGAAATTCCAATACA
>Ga0209013_10001700_pt1 | contig 20224 bp, 21 predicted proteins | sample Cruoilmetagenom2_FD_187291 | JGI IMG/M metagenome (GOLD analysis project Ga0209013, IMG submission 187291) | Oil polluted marine microbial communities from Coal Oil Point, Santa Barbara, California, USA - Sample 2 (SPAdes) (version 2) | ecosystem: Environmental > Aquatic > Marine > Oil seeps ...
GTCAAACCCCCATTTTTTGACAGGAATGATCTGATCGCGCAGATCGGGATCGGTAGTATGGATTGAAAACTGGAACTGAAATCGGCCAGTAGGATAGACCTGGTTCTTTACTTCAATCAATCTTTCAAAGAATTTGTCTGTCCCATGGGGAGCAATAGTGGATACTGACGGCATCAAACCGGGGGCATTTATCCTGCCAGGAAGGTTTTCCAGCAGATCAATTACGTCCATATTTAGAGCTGGTTCACCCACTCTAGCAAATTGGATCTTGAACTGCTCAGATGGAACAAACCCATTCGGATAACGTTGTTGAATAAGATACTCAATTTGAGCAAACATTTCTGGTTCAGTCAGTTTCCCCCTGTAATGGCCACCAGCATCACACATCTGGCAGGCGATCGGGCAACCAAATAAGGTTGATATCATCAAAACCCATTTCTCTTCACGCGTACGTGGGGGTTGAACAGCTTCAACACATTCCACCAATCCATTGGGGAATTCCACCACATAAACCATAGCTACTTCAGGGTGTCCAGCAGATGCGACAATCTTCATTATTTATCCTTTCTCCAGAATTTGGGCAATGAGCATCGCAGCCCGGATGCCATCCGCAACTGCAATTGTGGTCTGTCTGAAAGATCCATTCTGGAGATCACCAATCAAAAATAGTTTATGATCTTTCAGGAGCTTATCCAACTCATCTATTATACTTGGGTCTGCAAAACTATACTCTGGTTCTCTACCAATTGCTGCCAGCAGGTAATCACATTCAATACTCCGTTCCGGTGATGTACTTTTTACAGAAAGATTCAACTTGTCCGAGGTCGTTTTTGATACGCTTGTTATTTCAGTATTAGCAAGATATCGAACCGCATTATTATCCTTGATCCTGTCGAATAACAGTGGCAGCGCTTTGATCTTTGATCCCCGGTTGAGGATCGTCACCCGGTTATTACAAGAAAGATTGAGCGCGTAATCAAAAGCCGCGTCTCCAGCACCGATAATGACTATCTCTTTTTCTTTTTCCTCGATTAGTGGGTAAACCTCATAAAATAAAGATCGACCCCAGTCCTCTGAGTAAAGATCATCAGCAATTTTCCTCGGTTTTGTACCGCTCCCGGCGATCAGGATATGTGATTTCAGTTTTCTTTTATTTGTGACTATCCGAAAATAATTATCCTCAAAACTAGTGGATAGCACTTCCTCCTGCTCTATTACCACACCCAACCCCTCTGCCTGATCCTTAAACAGGGATACTAGTTCTGGTCCAGAGATACCACCTACAAAACCGGGATAATTTTCTACACAATTGGCATTCAATAGCAGACCACCAACCAGTTTACGTTCAAGTACCAAAGGATCAATCCCCTGCCGTTTAAGCTGCATGGCAGCCGCTAAACCCGCTGGGCCTGCCCCAATTATTACAACTTGAAAATTATCCATCTGATTGGGATTCATTCCTCGATTATTTGGTTTATGGCAGTCAATACTGCAACACCGTGGGCCAGGTTAAGTAGTGTGGCTTGATGATAATCCTGATTGTATGTCGCTGTGCCATCCACCAGGAAAAACACCTCAAACCCGCGTCCAAAAGCGGCTCGAGCAGTTGTTTCACAGCATAAATGAGCCATCACCCCGCCGATCACAACCTGTTTTACACCTTGCTCTACAAGCCGGGATTCAAGTTTGGAATGTATAAAAGCATCGTATTGGGATTTCTGAAGGATTTCCTGCGGTTGGATTTCTAGATCAGAGTCAATATCAATCAGCGCATGATCCTCAAGGAGCAATTCAGACCACCATGAACCCATCATTCCAGCATTATCGGTAGTATTGATTTGTTGTGTAGCTATCACTGGTCTACCAGCTTCACGGAAATACCTGGCCGCTTTATTCAAACCGGGAATAATAACTTCCCCGCTAGGGACCCAGGCATGTGAGTTTTCATCCAGAAAATAACGCTGCATATCCAGGATCAATAGACAAGCATCCTGAATCTTGAACGGTTGACGTTTGACTTTTTTGGGCCTTCCAAATTTTTCCAGCCACTGACTGGAAAGGAATTGAAGGTTATCAGGCTGAAAATAGGCTTCCTTCATAAAAAAAATTGTAGCATAAAAAGGGTTCTGAAATTCCCTCAAAACAAAGGTTTTATCTAATATATATAATCTTTAAATAAAAAGAAACGACATCAAACAACGATGCCGTTTCCAGATATCTTATATTTGGTTTTACTGGTAGGACCTTACGCTGTAACTGCCTGTTGTCGTTTCCGTATTTTAGGCAGGCTCTTGGAAATTCCTTGAATAATGCCTGGCCAAGCCGTCAAGGAACGAATGATGGTAATGACCATCACTGCCAAACTGACAATGCCGCCAGCGACCAATATACCGGTCTGCACTTTCTTGGTCTTCATCCTTTTGATCATTTCCTGGTCCAGCGTGTTTTGAAGCTCAATCACAAAATCCGCTCTCGGTGTGACTGGCTTTAAAACATCTTTCAGCCGGCTTTCGATCCTGTGTAAATCCTTTGTCATCTTCATACTTTTCTCCATTCTCAATTCAATCCTTATTCTACTGGATAAGCAACGATCCCGACCGTACCCGGGCCAAGGTGTGATGCTATTCCTATTGATAATTCCTCCACAAATAAATTTTCCACATTCAAAATCCCTTTGACCTTCTCAGAGATTTCAAGTGCTGTTGCTAGGTCATTGGCATGGATGATCGCCGCATTGATCAAATTCTTGCCCATTCTGCGTGACATTTCCTGGAGAATGTACTCCAGGGAAGCTTTCCGCGTCCTAACCTTGTCAGCAACTGCCATCGTGCCTTCTTTTATTGTGATGATCGGTTTGATCTTCAAAATCGTTGCTAAAATCGCTTCTAACTTTTGGACCCGACCGCTTTTTTGAGCAAATTCCAGGGAATCCACAGTAAAGATCACCTGGCTGTTATCTCTGACCTTTTCTAAACGTTCCAGGATTTCGTCCACTGAAGCCCCTCGCCGATCCATTTCCCGGGCTTCCCGACACATATATCCCTGGATGCCAGTCCCAGAAAGCGTATCGAATGGGATTACCCTGAAGGGGGCATCTTGCAACTCTCTGGCAGCCAGCACAGCAGACTCATAAGTGCCCGACAATTTACTGGTCAGGTGGATCGATAGGATCACGTCACCTGGTTTAGCAATATCCTTGTATAGTTTAATATATTGCTGGGGAGCAGGTTGCGATGTTTTAGGTACCTTTCCCGTCTCTTTAACCCAGCTATAAAATTGATCAGGAGTCAGATCCAAATCCTCCAGAAAAACCTCATTTCCCAAATGGACATTGACCGGAATTACATTAATATCGTATTTACTAATCCATTCTACCGGCAGATCACCGGTGCTATCCATCACAATTCGCAACATAGGTTTCTTCTCAAATTCCATAGTCATCCCTGAGTGATTCAAGGGTCCGGTGATATAGGGCTTTTACGGCCCCTTCTGTCCGGTCCATGATATGACCAATCTCAGTATTGGTTAATCCTTCCACATGCTTCAGGATTAAAAGTTCTTTTCGATCCGCTGGCAATTCTCGAATTACGGACATCAGTAATTCTGTTTCGTTATCTTTCTCGATACTGTCCTCAACATCTCCATCCATTGTGGGTGGAGGGTACTGCTCTGACAGAGAAATCTCATCCGACCGTTCTCTATCCCTGTACCAATTTACAACCAGATTGTGGGCTATTCGATACAACCAGGCCGAAAAAGGATATCCCCGATCCTCGTACCTTTCAATGTGATGCAGTGCTCTCATGAATACTCGCGAGCATATATCCTCTGCATCTTTTACATTGCTGGTCCTAAAATATATATAGTTATAAATCTGATCTATATACTTTTCGTAAAGAGTTCCAAAAGCATCTGAGTCTCCATCACAAGCCATGGAAATCAGTTCACTTTCAGATATCAGCTCTTGATCAGAACCAGTAATACTACTCATAACACCATCAGCTCTATTAGGTTACTCATCTTGTGAAAGTATATCACAGGCAACAGAGCCTGAATTTCAGTTTCAGAGGGAAAAAAGCATCCATCAGGTATACTTATAGTGAATACTGATTATCTTCTATTTTACCTAAATGAAAAAAATATTGACCTACCTTTCTCAAGAAGAGATGATAAGCTCAGCAGCTGCTCAATTCATCTCGATTGGATTGGCTGCGATCCAGGATCGGGGCCAATTCTCAGTAACCTTGTCTGGAGGAAACACACCGAAACCTCTTTATGAGATCCTTGCAAACCCAGATGCAGATTTACTGGATTGGGATATGGTCCACTTTTTCTGGGGAGATGAACGCTGTGTCCCACCAAACCATCCAGATAGCAATTTCAACCAGGCCAACCAGGTCCTACTCAGACCTAGATCGATCAAGGATGAAAATATCCATCGTATCAAAACAGAGCTGCAACCCAAAGAGACAGCCCGGCAATACCAGGAAGAAATCCTCTCATACTTTCACGGTAATATTCCCCGATTTGACCTGGTCCTCCTTGGCATGGGCAGCGATGGACACACAGCTTCTCTTTTCCCTGGATCAGAACTCGTAGTTGGAGACCATCCAAATGAGGATTGCCTGGTAGCATCCAATTGGGTGCCAAAATTTGATGCCTGGCGGATCACATTTACTCCCCACCTGATCAACGCTGCTCATAATGTGTTTTTCCTCGTGAGCGGTCATAATAAAGCGAATACCCTTAAACTCGTTCTAGAAGGACCATCGACTCCCGAACATTTTCCATCCCAGTTGATCGCACCTGACCAAGGCAACCTGTTCTGGCATGTTGACCTGGAAGCGGCCGCTGAACTTTCAAATATGAGCCTGGATTGAAAGTCCTGAGTCGGTTGAGGAATTGAAACCAATTATGTCAAAAGAAAAAATGATGATTAAATATCCCCGAAGATTGATACGACGTTTTCTGACCAAGTGGATATTCAGGGCCGTGCTTAAGCTTCTATTCCGGGTTGAGGTTGTTGGAATAGAGAATTTTCCACGCAAAGGTCCGCTCCTGGTTGTAGGCAATCATACCGGCGCTATGGAAGTTGTGCTGCTTAACGCGTATTCTCCACGCCAGATCGAAATGCTCAGCGCTGCCGACACGCCTGCGGAAAGGATAACTGAGATCATCAACTCAATTTACGGTTCTATCCCTGTAAAACGGGGATCCTATAACCGGAGTGCTTTACAAAAAGCATTGGATGTCCTTGAACAGGAAGGATTGGTTGGCTTATTCCCAGAAGGCGGCTTGTGGGATATTGGAAAACAGCGAGCCTTGCCTGGTATATCTTGGCTGAGTTATCGATCAGGTGCGCCGATCCTCCCAATTGGTTTTAATGATACTTCTGGGGCGATGGGCGCCGGATTGAAATTCAAACGCCCATACTTGAAAATGTACGTAGGCGAGATCCTGGAACCAGCTTTTATACCCGATGGAACAGCCAAGAAAATCTATTTCAAAGATCATGCCGCAAAGGTTATGGAAAAGGTCTATCAGCTTGTACCGCTGGAAAACGCTCCTCCCAAGGAGGATATTTCCGAGGAGAGTTTTGATCTGGAAATCTCGTTGAAAGACTCAGCAGGAAATCAAGTTGACCTCCCGACTGCACTTCAAACAGGACACAGGTCCGAGCTGGGTAGATTTTTTCTACTGCCCCATTTACTCGAGGATATCTTTCTCTACGATCTTAAGCTTCCAGTGTTACCTTTAAAGAATCTCAATACGGATCCTCCAATAGAAAGTTTAATTGAAGCCATAAAATCTATCTTGTTATATTTGGAAAATGAAAATCCTTATCTACTCACTTATCGCTTTGGCGTTCGCACAGGACTTGGCATGCAAAAGGGATTGGAAGAATTGCTTCAAGTTCTTGAGTGGAGCTTTGCAGAAACTTATCAGGCTTCATTGAGGGCTATCCGACGATATTTCTCCCACACTGAACAAAGGGAGATCATCCAACGCGAACAAGAATCCGCTCAACCCTGGATGTGATCATTTTCCTCCCAGTAGCCATCAGATCCCCAGAGCGAACCGGAAAGTAACTTATGCTTTTCTCCCTATGATAAAATTAACCATGCTAGATCAGCCTAGACTCGGAGTTAAACTTTGGCAAAGAAAAACAACAAATCTGTGATCCAGGCTGCTGGGGGAATCATCTGGAAAAAAGAAGGAACCGAGAAAAAACTCGCTGTTGTCCACCGCCATAAACATAACGACTGGTCTCTCCCTAAAGGGAAAGTAGACCCTGGTGAAAGCTGGAAAAAAGCAGCATTGAGGGAAGTTCTTGAAGAAACCGGATACGTCGGAAAACTGAAAAAATATGCTGGAAGTATTTCTTACTTGCTGGATGGCAAGCCCAAAATTGTCCTTTTCTGGCATATGGATGCCAAAATTGAGGATCTTGAGAAAATGAATGGTGAAGTCGACGAGGTCCGCTGGTTGACAGTTGCAGAAGCTTCAGAAATAATTGATTACCCCGATGAAGTCCTTCTGATCCAGAGTGGTCCCACAAAAAGAAAAAAAGGAACCTGATCAATGTTCAATATCCTGGTCCTCGGCGCTACAGGTTTTATTGGCGGTCATATTGCCAAAAAAGCACAGTCTGTTGGCTGGAGAGTGCACGGCTTTCGGAGAAATCCAGACAGCGTTGGCCATCTGCAAGACCTGGATATCAAATGGTTTGACGGAAGCATCGAAGATTACCCTTCACTATTACAAGCAATGACAGGCATGGATTACGTATTTCACGCTGCTGCCAGTTATCCGGGGGTTTGTGATCCTGCTCTTGTCCAGGGACGCATTCAATCTTCGATAGATCAAATGAAAAATGTGATCCGGGCCACTCGCGAAGCCCGTATCAAACGATTGATCTATACCAGCAGTTTAACTACGATCGGTTCTCCTCCGGAAAATGAAACCCGACTGGCAGATGAACGGGATTTCTACATACCGGGCACCCTGCCAGATAATGCTTACCATGAGATGAAAGCCGCCATGGAAAATTTGGCTCTGGAAGCTTCCGGAGTCGGGTACGATATCGTGATCCTCAACCCCACTCTGGTCTTGGGGCCAGGAGATGTCCATCTCAGCACGGGGGAGATTCTTTTAATGTTTGCCCGCGGTAAAGCCAAGGCCTTACCTCCGGGAGTATTGAATGTCATTGACGTAAGAGATGCTGCTGAAGCCCATATTAACGCGGCCAGGATCGGGAAAAGGGGCGAGCGCTATATCCTGGGAGGGAGCAACTATCCAATCGAGGAAGCTGCTGCAATTTTTGCAGATATTGCAGATGTTAAACCGCCGCTTCTGACACTACAAACCTGGTTAATGGATGCTTATATCAAAGCAGGAGATAAACTGCCTTTTGTTCCATTTGTACACGACCACGTCAGGGCTTATAAACATTGGCAAGGATACAACACAGAAAAAGCCCAAAAGGAATTGAACTTGAAATCAAGATTTCTCGAAGAAACAGTGCGGGACAGCTTTAAATGGTTCAGAAATCAGGGGATCGAGTAACAAAGCAGATTTTATCTATTCGTTTAGCCTATCTGCCAGATTTTTCTTATCCTGGCCATTAATATCCCAGATTTATATTTACAGAATTTGGAATCTGCTCGTCTCTGGCTGCCGCATTAAGTAAAGCCGCCAGTGCTTTCATTCGGAGTATTTCTGTTTCTCTGACCAATCCTCCCCGGTGGGGGCTGAGAACCAAGTTTTCCAGCTCGTGAAAAGGAAAATCTCCTGGAAAAGTATTGGATCTGGATTCCTGGTCAGCTGGATAGTTGTACCAAACATCCAAACCGGCACCAAACAGACGTTTCTCTTTCAAAGCTATATATAGCGCTTCTTGGTCAACGACTTTCCCCCGTGAAATATTGATCAGAATGGCACCATCTGGAAGCAAAGCCAATTCATATTTACTGATCAATGACTCTGTCTCAGAAGTAAGAGGTAGGGTCAGGAATAGAATATCAGTCTCTGGTAGGAGATCTCTCAACTCATCAGGTCTATGAATATCTGTACCTGAATCAGGCAAAGGAGTGCGGCGGATGGCTTTGACCTTGATATCCAAGGCTTCCAGAATAGAACTGATCCGGCGGCCAATCTCACCATAACCAACGATAAGTGCCCTTTTCCCGGCCAATAGTGGTACTACTGCTTCCTGATAGCGCAACTCCCAATTTCCTCCTCTTAAATGTTGATCAAAAGGAATAACTCTCTTAGCAGCGGCTAGCATTAAGGTTATCGCCATTTCTGAAACCGATATAGCATTATGATGCAAGTTATGCAATTTCAAATGTGGAAGTCTTTTGACTGCCGCAAGTGTTTCTGGTGGGATCCCAGTCCAAGGAACGATCAGGGTTTTCAGATCATTGAATAACTGCAATTCTTGATATGTAGGTCGCCCAGCAACCAATACTGAAGCTAGGCGGTGCTCAGGCTGGATCTCCCCAGAAGAAATATTGATATCTCTATCAAGCAAGCTCTTAAGATAATCCAACGGTTGTGGATCTGGCGGATGAAGAAAATGAACATGCATAAATATATCCTTCGGATTGGGCCGGTCTGAATCAGGTTGAGGTTTAGATATATCCTTCTGCAGATAATACTCCTGAAAATGCCTGCCGGCAATCTGCCAAAGCCTTTTCTCTCCATTTTCCCATTGTTGGATAGAACATTTCCACAAATTCGTTATGGATCCGTGATTTTATTTTTGATGAACTGGCTCCCGCTTGATCAGCCTGATTAATGTAGATCATGGTCCTTAAACTTTTTGTCTCCTGCAATATCCCATCTCCGTAGGTACCAAATTCAAAGGCTGTTCCATAGAAATTGAGGTCTGGATATTTCGTTTCCTTCAAGTAATAAGTCCAGTTGATCATGTCACCCTTCATGGCGTAGAACTGTTCTGGATCAGCCTGCACAATTAGAGGATAATGGAAATCTTTCTTTAACTGCCCAGGCTTTCTGCTCTCGGCAGGAGAGTTCACCAGGCTCATTTGGTAACGGGGCCCATACCCTGTATGCATGTCTACAAACATAACTGACTCATAAGCGGAAAATACCTCGTTCATCAACTTTTGCAGCCAAATGGTTTCCGGTTGATATTCCCTTCCAGTGAAATATAACCCAGCTGGATTACTTTGCTGCCCTAAAAGAATTGCCCCCCTCAAGCTTTGAATGCCATATCTTGTAAGACTCACAATAACATTTTTATAAAACTTAATGTCTTCTAACAAGAAGGGTTTTAACGGGTAAGTAGGATTTAACACCTGATCGAGTTTGAGATAATCCTGATTGAATTCTACTGAAAAAACATCCTGATCCACCATGAAATTACGGTTTAAATCGATATTATCCTTAGTAAACCGGCGCTGATTCGCCATCCCCCAGGGATTGAGTGCGTGCACGATTATCAATCCTGTCGAGTCTGGATCCAATTTATCTGCGTACTCTTTGATAAAAAGATCCAGCATGGCAGCACCCACAAATCCCTCCACCCCGTGCAGCCCTGTTGTGATCATGACCAATTTCTCTTTCTTTTTGATAGGCTCTGCTGTGATCCAATCGATGGATAGGTCCTCTGATTCCGATATGAAATGTTTATCGAGCACTGCGGTGGGCCAAGTCTTTTTTACTTTCTTTAGTTGTTCGCGAAAATAGGTTCTGGATTCCTGGTATGTAGTCGGGAAGTGAATAAAAGTTTGATTGTTCATTATCAGTCCTGTATTCTATTTATCTCAGAAAGGTCCATATCCAATTGCTACACCCAGAGCCAAAAAAGCCAGTGTGATCAAGACGATAACACCCCACAGCGGCAGCGTCCAGCGCAGCCACTTGGGGTATCCAACCACGGTCAGACCCAGTACTATCAACAGCACCGGATTGGTGGGATAGATCATATTCGAAAAGCCATCTCCAAAACAATAAGCTGTGACGGTGATCTGGCGAGTGACACCAACCAGGTCAGCTAGGGGCAGCAGGATAGGCATCATTAAAAACGCCTTAGCTGATCCTGAAGCGACGAAGAATTCAATCAACAAAGCCAGCAAATAGATCATAACCGCCGAAATAAAAGGATTGGCGCCCTGGAAGAGCTTGGAAGCCTGGAATAGAATGGTATCCATAATCCCCCCGGAAACCACAATAAGTTTGATGCTCATTGCCATCAATATCAGGATTCCTCCCGGTGCAATGCCTCCTACACCTTCGCCAAGGGCTTTCCAGACATCCTTTTTATCCGGACTGGCTATCAACCCGGCTCCCATACCCCCCACAAGGAATAACATACCTACCAGAGGTAGAGCATAATCGGAAAGGAAGGAGATAAAAGGCGAGCCGAATAAGGTGGCTATTATCAAGATTATAAAAACTAAAAACCAGATCATAGCAGCTCGCATGGTCGGAGTGATCTCCCCTTGTTGGGAGAGATCTAGAGGTTTGAATTTCTGTTGGTTGGCCCGGGTTTCATCATAGACCAGGGAAGCTTCAGGGTTCCGCTCTACCTTTTTGGCATAGCGGGTCAAAAAGACAGCAAAGGCAGCGTAGATGGCGATAAAGATCGGGATCCGGAACCAGCTGCCGGAGAAAAGAGGCAGCCCGGCCAGTTCCTGCGCCACACCGATCGTAAAGGGATTGGTGATAGCAGCTGAAAAACCGAGGTTAGTGGCCAGGATGCTCATGCCCAATCCAACCAGGGCGTCCCATCCCAGATAATAGGATAGTGATAATACCAGGGGAACTAGGGGCACAACTTCCTCGAAGATGCCAAAAAATGCTCCCAGGGTCATAAAAAATAAAGAGATCAAGAGCAGCAGGGCATATTTTCTGTCGCCAAACCGGGCCACGATCCGGCCCAGACCGGCTTTGAGGATGCCGCTTTTATCCAGCACCCCGAATGCCCCCCCCACCATCAGTACGAATAATGAGATCACAATCACCAGGGTGCTGTCCTCGCCCCATAATACTTCTATGGGGGCAGTGAACCAGCGCCAAATTGGGTAGTCAGGTTTGACGGTGTACTTGAAGCTTTCAGGTTTGATCAATTCCCTGCCGGCTTCGGTTAACCGTTGGTATGTTCCGGCAGGAACAACCCTGGTCAACACTCCAGCGATCATCATGAACACAAAAAGAATGATCACCGATTGGACAAAGGCTTTTTTACTGATCTGGACGCCAGATTTCTCTTCCATGAAAATCTCCTTCCCTCAACCTGGATTATTACAACTGATTTTATCCCAGTTCTAAGGATTTCAAATAACCCTGGCATGAGCGAGATACTATATTCAATTCCATACTCCAATAATATTCATTGTTCATTTTCATTTAATTGAATCTTCTTGCAACTCCACTAATAATTCCCCGTATATATTTCTAATGTATAGTAATCAAATTGAACATTTCATAAGGAGTAATCATGACTGAAAATAATATTCCCCCTGTTCTTACGGACAAACCCAGACGGAAAAACCACCGCTCATTCTTCTGGCCCATCATGTTAATCTCGTTGGGTGTCCTGCTGCTCTTGTCCAACCTGGGCATTGTCGCCTGGAGCACTTGGAACATGCTGTGGCGTTTCTGGCCTTTGATCCTGGTCGCAGTCGGCATTGATGTACTCTTTGGCCAGCGTTCGGCCTTCGGTGCTATCATCAGCGCCTTCCTGGTTATGGCCCTGATCGCTGTTGTGGCCGGGGCGATCTTTTTCGCTGACCGGCTGCCGTTCCTAAACAACCTTAATACTAAAACATCCTGGCAAACATCCCATGTGGAGCACGAACTGGATGATTATGAATCCGCTAATGTATTCATTGATTGGAACAGTCCACCAGGATCCCTCTACGCGCTGAGTGATTCAAAGACTCTCATCGAGGGTGATCTGACCTACCAGGGTGAGTTGATCTTTGATGTGGATTCCAGGGGTGATGTCGCTGATGTCAATCTCGACACCCGCCTGATCAATAATTGGAACATTACCCCCTTCCAGGGCAGTCCCCGGGCAAAATGGGAGATCGGCTTAACTCCTGATATCCCCCTCGACCTCATCCTGGACTCAGGTTCCGGCAGCTGTGATTTTGATCTATCCGATCTGATCGTAGACGATCTTTATCTGGATAGTGGGTCAGGAGCGATCCATCTGGCTCTTCCAGAAAGGCAATCCTTCCACTTCGAGCTGGATAGTGGTTCGGGCAGCGTGCAAATTGACCTGCCAGAAGACACTGGCGTCCGGGTTGATCTTGATTCCGGTAGTGGTTCTTTCAATCCCGGAAATGACTTTGATCTGGTCAGTGGAGAAAAACGAGGGGACGGTACCTGGAAATCCGACAACTACGATTCTGCCAAATACACCATCGATATCGATATCGATCAGGGGTCCGGATCGATCACCTTCAAATAACCACAATCTGTCCGGCAGGTGCTGATCAAAGACCATGCACCTGCCGGTTTTTTTTCTCAGATTCCCCGTGTTATCATCATACATGCAGTATGGCATAAGAGGAGAAATTGTATGGCTAATCCTGCCACAACATCAAACGTCTGGGAATCGATCAATAAAGAACTTTTTGCAATCTTAGGAATGGTAACTGAAGACAATCAATCTCGGACAGTGGGTATTGTCTATCTCGTCCAGGATAATAAGCTATATATCGGCACAGGCCTTCAGACCTGGAAAGCCCGGCATATTAATAATAATCCCTCAGTATCCATGACCATCCCAATCGCCAAACGCGTTCCTGTAGCGCCCTGGATCAAAATTCCTCAGGCAACCATTACATTCTCTGGAACCGCAAAAATCATCCCTGGAGATCTGGCGTCCTTGGAATTGCTGAAGTCAGTTTTCCGCCACAAGGCAGATGATACAGAATTCATGAAAGATAACTGCCTGATCGAAGTAACCCCGGAAGGCGAATTTCTCACCTACGGAATTGGCATTCCATTGATGAAAATGAGGGAGCCTGAATTGGCTCGCGGCAGAGCACCAGTCAGGTAAATTTAATCCGATCTAATAATTACAAATTGTCCCTATGAAAAAATATTCTTTTCCTGTAATCATTTCTTTGGCCCTTTTAATTGGTACGAGCTGTGGATTGATCCAACCTCCAGCGCCGCAGCCTATGTTATCCGCCACGGATATTCCTCCCCTGGCAACCGCTATGTCAGAACTGCCACCCACCTGGACGCCAATCCCAACCTCAACCCCTTCACCCACCTTGCCTCCCAGCCCGACCCCCCTGCCCACTCAGGATCCGGAAAATTACCAAATCAATCTGGTTTTGACACCGGTGTCAGTGGATTTTCCAGCGGATCCAGCTGGCAGGACAGGCTGGAAAAGATTGGAAGGTAAGACTGCCAGTATATACATCCCACCATCATATGAGGTGCTGGATTTGGCCGGGGTCTTTGTTGAGTTGATGTATGGGGTTATGGAAGCTTTCGTGGAAGGATTTACTGAGTTGGCTCTCAACCTTGGAGAAGAAATGGGAGTTACGCCTGAAGCTGACTTGGAAACGCCCGATCTGGGCGAAATGCCGGAGATCGATTTTTTGATCGCGATGGAAGAAGCCAGCCAATCAGCTATCATCCTCGCCTCGGTGGATATCACGCCTTCAACCACCACAGAAGATCTGATCAATGAAGCCTTATCAGGCAGTGAAGTTGATTTCTCCCCCATGGATAGGCAGTCTTACCCTAACACGCCCTTCCCAATGGAAAGAGTTATCCTCGATGTTATGGATGAAGAACATGGCCCAGGCAAACAGATCATTTATGTCATTCTTGGTGTAGAGATGGGCTGGAATGTGGTCTTCACGACTCCCGCTGATCAATACGAACTGAATCTACCGTTATTTGAAAGCGTAATCCATAGCTTTAAAACGACAGAGTAAATCTCAAACCAAATCACGATAAAATAAAAGGCCATTCTCCAACAAGAATGGCCTCATTTATACCTATACGAATATCTCATTAGTTGGCCATTTTCTTTCAGCCCATTCGTCCCGTGATGTATGATTCGGTCAATTCATGATCAGGATTAGTAAATAACTTATCCGTGGGATTGAATTCTATCATTTCTCCTAGCCAGAATAATCCGGTCCGATCAGAAACTCTTGCTGCCTGCTGCATATTGTGGGTGACGATAACTATGGTGTAACGTTCCCTCAGCTCACGGATAAGTCCTTCAATTCGAGCAGTATCAATTGGGTCGAGAGCTGAACAAGGTTCATCCATCAAGATCACTTCAGCTTCAACGGCCAGAACCCGGGCAATACACAACCTTTGCTGTTGCCCTAAAGAAAGACTGAAAGCATCCTGATTCAAACTGTCTTTAACATCTTCCCAGAGAGCAGCTCGTTTGAGACTTTTCTCAACAACATCGCCAAGATCCCTTTTGTGTTTAATCAAACCAAGCACGCGTGGGCCATAAGCCACATTATCAAAGATTGATTTAGGAAACGGATTCGGTTTCTGAAAGACCATCCCAACTCGCTGGCGCAGGTCAGCAAGATCCAGATCATCATTATAAATATCTTTCCCCTCCAGACACACCTGACCTTCCAGTCGTGTACCAGGGATAGTGTCATTCATGCGGTTCAAACAACGTAAAAAGGTTGACTTCCCGCAGCCAGAAGGGCCGATCAAGGCCGTCACGCTCCTGGCCATGATATCCATATTTATCTGGCTCAACGCAAGGGATGAGCCGTAATAGAAGTTCAGATCTCTGATCTCAAACGTGTTATGCTTTTCCACCATAGGGAAAATTATATACCATTTACTGAACACTACCTGTACCTGTTGTTGAAAATATATCAGAGCGATCCGATTTTTCAGATCAGGACATTCCATCTCAAGTTTATTAACCAACTTTTAATGGAGTTACTTGTATCAACTCTTCTTTCACCATATAATTTGGATGTGAAACTTTATAGATTGTTTTTATACCTGGTTATCATCATTCTTCTTGCAGGTTGCTCCAACCGCGGATCTTCGGCAGAGAAAACTTCCGACCAAATTAAAATCATTGAGAACAAAGGCTCTGACACAATAGTCAACCTAGCACTTGCCTGGGCGGAAGAGTACCAGGTAGTCAATCCCACTGTTAACCTATCCGTTACAGGGGGCGGATCCGGAACAGGCATCGCTGCCCTGATCAATGGTACTGTGGACATTGCAAACGCCTCAAGAAAAATAAAGTCAGAAGAAAGAGAGACTGCCCTCGGAAACGGGTCCGATCCGATTGAATTTGTGATTGCCCGCGATGCTATCGCAATCATAGTCCACCTGGATAATCCAGTTGATCATCTGACTCTCCATCAAATTTCTGCCATCTACAGCGGTGCGATTAATAATTGGAAAGAGGTTGGCGGTGAAGATCGGCCAATTGTGCGTTTATCCAGAGAGACAAATTCCGGGACTCACGTATATTTTTTAGATGAAGTTATCCGCTTGGGCGAAGATGATAACAAAACCCTCTTCTCTCAGAACACATTACTGCTACCTTCATCAGAAGGGATTGGAACAGAAATCAGGCAAAATCCCAATGCGATTGGTTATGATGGCCTCGGTTATGTAACAGACGATATGAAAGTCATCGGAGTAGCTTCTTCTGCAGATGATCCTTTCATCTTCCCATCTGCAGAATCTGTCAACAGTGGCCAGTATCCTATTGCCCGCGATCTTTATATGTACACTAATGGTGAACCGGAAGGGTTTATTAAAGAGTATCTTGATTGGATCCTTTCAACGGACGCTCAGAAGATCGTCACAGAGCTTGGATTTGTACCAATTGCAAAATAAGATGATATCTAAACAAAAGATTGGGATCAATCCCAAAATCCAAAAACGTGAATTATTGATTACTGCCCTGATCAAGGCTGCAGGTTATTCAGCCATCATCTTTGTGGGGATGATCTTCCTCTTTTTACTGGTGGAAAGCATACCAGCTCTGCGAGAGGTTGAATTATCAAATCTACTTTCATCCCGCTGGTATCCGATCGAAGATCACTACGGCGTTTTGCCGCTGATTGGCGGATCATTGATCATCACCGTCGGTGCTACTTTGATCGCCCTGCCTTTTGGTGTAGGAACAGCGATCTACCTTTCGGAAATCGCTCCCCGCTGGCTGAGGGAAACATTAAAACCTCTAGTAGAAATCCTGGGAGGCCTACCTTCCGTCGTGCTGGGATTCTTGGGAATGTTGATCCTATCCCCCTATTTGCGGATCTGGTTGGATCTTCCCACCGGCCTCTCTGCCCTGGCCGGTTCAATCTTACTGGGCGGTATTGCCATTCCAACTGTAGTTTCAATATCAGAGGATGCGCTGGATGCAGTACCCAAATCCTATAGGGATGCCTCCCTGGCAATGGGCGCAACAGAGTGGCAAACCATATGGCGAGTCACTTTACCCGCGGCCCGTTCTGGAGTACTAACAGCAGTCATGCTTGGTATCGGCCGTGCTATCGGTGAAACTATGACGGTCATGATGGTGACGGGCAACGCCCCTATCCTGCCCACAGGCATCAAGGATCTGTTCTCCCCTGTCCGGACGATGACAGCAACCATTGCTGCGGAGATGGGCGAGGTAGCCAACAGCAGCACTCATTATCACATTCTCTTCTTAATTGGAATTATCTTATTCCTGATATCCCTGGTAGTAAACGTCACCGCATCCGCTGTCGTTTTTCGCCAGAAGAAGAGTCAGGAACGCATTCTGTCATGACTATGAAACTTTCGGCTCGACAGTATAAACAACGACTTGGTTTCAGTCTTCTTACCCTGATGACTTTTTTGACAGTCATCCCGATCATCGGTGTCATTATCTACATCATTTATCTCGGATTACCTGCCATCAATCTAGAATTCTTGACCGGGTTCCCCCGCGAAGGCATGCGTGAGGGAGGAATCCTCCCAGCAATCATAGGTACTTTTTACCTAACGCTGGGAACTGCGACCTTTGCAGTCCCGCTCGGAATCGGCTCTGCTATCTACCTGTCGGAATATGCACCAGATAACAAGGCAACCCAGCTGATCCGAATTGCCATCATCAACCTCGCCGGCATCCCCTCAGTTGTTTATGGCCTGTTTGGCCTGGGTCTATTTGTCCTTTTCCTAGGGTTTGGTACCAGCATTCTGGCCGGATCTTTGACTTTATCGATCATGACCTTACCGGTGATCATCAGCACCACCGAGGAAGCCTTACGAGCTGTACCGCAGTCCTTCCGAACCGTAAGTATGTCCCTGGGTGCAACCAAATTGCAGACCATTAAAAAGATTGTCCTCCCCCAGGCTCTCCCCGGGATCCTCACTGGTGTTATTCTCGGATTGGAGAGAGCAGCTGGTGAAACTGCTCCAATCCTGTTTACCGTGGCTGCATTTTTCCTGCCCAGGCTGCCCAATTCGCCCTTGGATGCTACTATGGCACTGCCCTACCATCTCTATGTGATCTCCACCCAGGTGCCAGGAATGCCAATTAAGATCCAGTATGGGACAGCTCTTGTACTGCTCGTATTTGTTCTCGGCATGAATTTAGTTGCCACAGCAATCCGGTCCAGAGCCAGGGCCCGGCGACAGTGGTAATGGAAAATAAATGAACAAGATCTCAATTCACAATTTATCACTTACATACTCTGACGGGGCTCAACCCCTTAGAGATATAAGTTTTGATATCCCGGCCAATCAGATTTCTGTGATATTCGGACCTGCTGGAGGTGGCAAGTCAAGTTTATTACGGACCCTGAACCGTTTAAACGATCTAACAGATATACAAGATCAGGAAGGCAGCGTCCTCCTGGATGGCCGTGATCTTCTTGATCCATCGCTTGATGTCATTCAACTCCGCAGACAGGTTGGTATGGTTTTCGCAAGGCCAGTTGTTTTACCCCTTTCTATTAAGAAAAACGTGACTTATGGGTTGGAAGTTGCTGGTGAGACAAATAAGGATCTTTTATCAGAAACAGTTGAGAGCAGCTTAAAAAAAGCAGCCATATGGGATGAGGTAAAGGCCCGTTTGGATGATCCTGCCATTGCACTCTCTGGTGGACAACAGCAGCGTTTATGCCTTGCGCGAGTACTAGCCCTAGAACCTGAAGTAATCTTGCTCGACGAACCCACTTCCGGGTTAGATCCAATCTCCACTGGAAAAGTAGAAGAATCCCTGCAAGATTTAAAGCGCGAATATACTATCGTCCTGGTACCTCATTCAGTCCAGCAGGCAGCAAGGACGGCAGACCAGGCAATCTTTTTACTGCAGGGAGAACTAATCGAAGTCAACAGTGGTGAGCTAATGTTTACTAACCCACAAGATCCACGGACCCAGGACTACATACAAGGCAGATTTGGATGAGGTATACTGGAAGATATTTTATTCTTCTGTTGAACAATACTGTTTTTACTAGATTTAGATGATGACCCATTCTGGCGAATCTTAGATGCCAGGGGTCCAGAGAGAGTTATTATGCCCAGAGATACTAGAGAAACACTGGATAGCAAGATCAGAGAATTAAACGATGCCATATTAGAATTGGCAAGCATTGTCGAAGAGGCCATCCTTGACAGCGTTACAGCCCTGGCTGAACGTGATATCAACAAAGCTAAAGCCATCTATGAAGGCGATAAGAATATCAATGAAAAGCGCTTTGAACTTGAACGCCAGGCTTTAATCATTGTTGCTACCCAGCAGCCGATGGCAACGGATTTGAGAAGGCTATCCTCAATAATTGATATCGCTGGTGAATTGGAACGCATTGGTGATTATGCCAAGGGTATTGCCAGGATAGCCATGCGTTTAGGTGACAATCCCCCGCTACGGAAGTTGGTTAATATACCCAAAATGGCCGAGCTGACAGCGGACATGCTTCACCGCGGTATTGAAGCTTTTGTCAATCTTGACGAAGAAGCAGGCCTAGCTATCCCCAAGGAAGATGATCAGATCGATATACTATATAACCTCGATTACCAGGAACTTTTGGAATTGATGATCAGTGATAGGGAGAACATCGACCGGGCCACTTTCCATCTCTGGGTCGCTCACAACCTGGAACGCGCTGCAGACCGGGTGACCAATATCTGTGAAAGGACTGTTTTCACCACTTCCGGCAAATTGATCGAGTTTGACCGAACGGATGATGAAACCGATGCCTTCTAATAATCAACAAAGTAAACGGTTTCCTTGAAGGAAACCGTTTACTCTTTTAATATATAAACTATGAAAATCTTCGACGGACATAACGACATCCTCAATAAGATCATCAAAATGCCAGACCCGCTGAATACAAAAGCTTTTCTGGTTTCTGATCCGGGCCACTTGGATTTCCCGCGGGCTTTGCAGGCTGGAATGATGGGAGGTTTCTTCGCAGTTTATACATCAAATCCACCCTCGATTCCTTCTGCCGAAGACCGCATGGTTCTCAGCGACGACGGTTACAGAATAACGTTGGCGCCAGCCCTGGATTATGATTACGCCCACCGATCTGCTTTGCAGATGATCGATCTTTTATTCAAGATCCAGGATGACTCTCTGGGCCAATTCCAGGTTGTGACCAATAGTTCTGAGCTGGATCATTGTATTGAGAACAACATCATGGCGGCCGTTCTTCATTTGGAAGGTGCGGAGCCTATACAACCAGATCTTGAAAACCTTGAGTTCTTTTATGAAAAAGGAATGCGCTCTCTGGGAATAACCTGGAGCCGGCCTAACAAATTCGGACACGGCGTTCCTTTTGCCTATCCTTCTGGTCCGGATATAGGTCCTGGATTGACAGATGCAGGAAAAGAACTGGTAAAAAGCTGCAATGGATTAGGTGTGATGATCGATCTGGCCCATCTGAATGAAAAGGGGTTCTGGGAAGTTGCAGATCTATCTTCTCAACCACTGGTTTCCACGCACACCGCGGCCTACTCCCTGGTCCCAAAAACCAGGAACCTGACAGATGAGCAGCTGAAAGCAGTAGGAGATAGTGATGGTGTAGTTGGCATTATCTTCTCGGTTAACGATCTCGATGGCGGAAAAAGGCCCAAAAACAATGCGCCGATCTCGAAGATCATTGATCATATTAGTTATATTGCCGACTTGATCGGTGTCGATCATGTTGCTTTTGGATCAGATTTTGACGGCACAAAGATCCCTGCTGAACTCGGTGATGTGAGTGGGTATCCCAAACTTGTAGCTTTGTTGGAAGGG
>Ga0209013_10001701_pt1 | contig 20211 bp, 20 predicted proteins | sample Cruoilmetagenom2_FD_187291 | JGI IMG/M metagenome (GOLD analysis project Ga0209013, IMG submission 187291) | Oil polluted marine microbial communities from Coal Oil Point, Santa Barbara, California, USA - Sample 2 (SPAdes) (version 2) | ecosystem: Environmental > Aquatic > Marine > Oil seeps ...
TTCAATTGATGACCTTGAGGCGACAGAGAGCGTTGTATCCTCGCTTCATTCTGCCTTCCCGGATATTCCTGTTTTTGCACGCGGGCATGACCTTGGCAAATGCCGGGACCTTAGATCACTTGGTGCGCACTACACGGTTTCCGAGACACTGGAGGCGAGCGCGGAAATTGCCCGTGCGGCATTACTTTATATGGGTGCAGAGCGCCCGGAAGTGCGAGCAGCGCTGAAAAACTTTCGCGAAGACTATTATGGACGGATCAATAAGGATAAACATGAGGAGTGACGTGCTTACTCTTCCAGGGTAACCACCCGAATCAGGTCGGTTCCACCGGCATGTTGAGTATGACCGGATGTTGATACCGCAATGTCACCTGCTTTCAGGTAGCCACGTGCTTGCGCCTGTCTGATGGCGAAGGCGAGGCGCTCACGGTCAGAGGGTTCGCCATCATACAAAATTGGAGTCACGCCCCAGTTCATTGCCAGCTTGCGTGCCACTGTCCTGGAAGAGGTGATTGCCAGGATGGGCGTTTCCGGCCGATATTTTGATATTAACCGCGAGGTAAAGCCGGTTTCGGTCAGGCTGATAATGGCCCCCGCCTTGAGATTGGCCGACATGCTGACCGCTGCCTGGCTGATCGCCTCGGTCACAAAGTTCGATGGATGCGGCTTTATTCGCTGTAAATAGCCGTATTCACTCAGCGAGGCTTCCGCACGCTGGGCAATGGTGGCCATGGTGATGACGGCTTCCACTGGATATTTGCCGACAGCGGTTTCACCCGAGAGCATGACGGCAGAGGTGCCATCCAGAATGGCATTGGCTACATCGCTGGCCTCGGCCCGTGTCGGCTTCGGGTTGCGCTCCATGGAGGCCAGCATTTGTGTTGCAGTAATGACCGGCTTGCCATTGCTGACGGTTGTGCGGATGATGTTTTTCTGGGTGGCAGGTACATCGGCCAGTGGCAACTCCACGCCCATATCACCGCGTGCAACCATAACGCCATCTGCGGCACCGACAATCTCATCCAGGTTCTTCACGCCGGCCTTGTTCTCGATCTTGGCAATGATAGGAATATTCACATCTTTCTCGATGAGTATTTCCCGCATTTTGTAGATGTCGTCTGCAGACTGAATGAAGGAGGCTGCGATGTAGTCAACATCGTTTTCGGCGGCAAAGCCCAGCTCCCTGACGACATCCTCGCGGTTCTCCGGGCTGACGGCGCTGAGTGCAAGCCGGGTATCGGGCAGGTTCACGCTCTTGCTGTTACCCAGCCAGCCGCCATGGATGACACGGCAGGTGATCGAGGCATCAGTGACTGCCGTGACTTCAAGTTCAATGGCACCATCATCAAGCAGGATGGGTGTGCCGGCACTGACTTCCTCGGGCAGTTTTCGGTAGGTTATGCTGACACCGCTGGCATCACCGCCCCGTTCATCGGTGTACAGGGTGAAGCTGGTGTCCGGGAACAGTTCTACTGCCTCTTCCTTCAGCAGGCCGGTGCGAATCTCGATGCCACGGGTGTCGATCATGATGGCAATGCTGATGCCGGCCTGAACAGATGCCTGACGCAGCAGCCTGATCTGCGCCTTGTGATCAACAAGGGTGCCATGCGAGAGGTTCAGGCGCGCCACATTCATGCCGGCCCTGATCATGTCGACAAGCTTGTCCGGTGATGCGCAGGCCGGACCGATGGTGGCAACAATTTTTGTCTTGAGTTTGAGGGGGGTTCGACTGTTCGGGTTTGTCATGTGGATCGTGTTGCCTGTCTTGTTTTTCTACATTGATGAGGCCAGAGAGTGTTTCACGCAGTCGTCGACCATTGAACTCAGGGTTTCCGGTTTGAGTATTGTAATCAGTTTCTTGTCGACCGTCAGTATTCCTTCTTCCTGGAAGCGTGCAAACAGCCGGCTGACAGTCTCAATGACCAGTCCCAGGTAGTTGCCAATGTCCTGGCGTGACATGGGCAGGTAGAATTCACTGGCCGACAAACCGCGTTTTTTGTAACGTGTCGACAGGCTGAGCAAAAACGATGCCAGCCGTTCCTCTGCATTGCGCTTGCCAAGCAGCATCAGCATCTGCTGGTCTGTCGTGATTTCCTTGCCCACGATATGCATGATCTGGTCATGCATGGCCGGTAGCTGGCTGCACAGGGAATTCAGCTGGTCGTAAGGCAGTTCACAGACACTGGTGGTTTCGAGTGCAACCGATGCCGAGGCATAGCGGCCAACAGCGAGGCCGTCCATGCCGGTCAACTCACCGGGCAGAATGAATCCCAGCACCTGTTCCTCGCCGTCCTCGGTAATGCAGTAGGATTTCAGGGCGCCAGAGCGTACCGCAAACAGGGCATGGCTTTTTTGCCCGGGTCGATACAGGTGTTCTCCACGGTGATAGGGATGGTTGCGCTCGACGATGTTATCCAGTTTTTCGAGATCTTCTTGTTCCATGCCATGGGGCAGGCACAAGTCCGTCAGTGTGCAATTCTGACAACTGACCTTGATTTTTTCGATATCCAGTTTCTGTTTCTTTCGGGGCAACTTGCAAACCTCCGGGTAGGCACGCGACAGGCCCGCCATATTGCGGCGAGCCGTACCCGTACGGCCCCGCGCCGTCATGTCTGGCAACTTTCCATGTGTGAAAAAAAGTCCTATGAACAACAGGCTACGTGCGAAATAATGACATGTGCCTTGTAAATGCTCCGCAACATCATACAGGGCACTTCCCTTAAACTATAGACCATTACAGCCAGATAAAAGGGCTGGCAGCATCCTGTTGCGAAGCGCACCGCCCCGGTTTTTTTTACAAATCTGCCTGTTATCCAGTGGGTGCTCTGATTATGCAGGAAAACCAGTAAAAACAATCACCTGTGCGCGTAGCGCTACCGACAATCAGTTGCTGACTGCCTGTCCCCGCTGCATTTCCCGCTCTATCTCCAGTACCACCCCGGTCATCTTCAGGATGCTGTCCGGGTTGAGTGAAATGGACTCGATACCCTGTTCGACCAGCCAGCGCGTGACCTCCGGAAAGTCGGAGGGCGCCTGCCCGCAGATGCCAACATACTTGCCGGCTGCCTGGCAGGCCTTGATGGCCATGCCCATCAGTACCGTAACGGCCTCGTTGCGTTCGTCATAACCGGTTAACAGGCCGGAATCGCGGTCCACGCCCAGTGTCAGCTGCGTCAGGTCGTTGGAGCCGATGGAGAAACCGTCGCAGTGCTCCAGGAACTGGCTGGCCAGGACGGCGTTGGCCGGGATCTCGCACATCAGCTTGATCTTCAGGCCGTTATCACCACGTCGCAGTCCCTCCCGGGCCATCACCTCCAGCACCTGTTGGACTTCCCCGACGGTGCGGGCAAAGGGAATCATCAATTCCAGGTTGTTAAGCCCCATTTCCTCGCGCACCTTTCGCATGGCAGCGCATTCCAGTGCAAAACACTCGGCAAAGGCCTCCGAGTGATAGCGCGAGGCACCGCGAAAGCCGATCATCGGGTTTTCCTCGTGCGGTTCAAATCCTTCACCACCCAGCAGGGCAGCATATTCATTCGACTTGAAGTCGCTCATGCGCACGATGACCGGTTTCGGATAGAAGGCGGCGGCAATGGTGCCCACACCCTCGGCCAGCCGGTCAATGTAGAAATCCCGTGGACTGGTATAACCTGCCGTGCGGCTGGCGATCTGTTGCTGGATGTCGTCCGGCAGATGGCTGTGTTCCAGCAGGGCGCGCGGGTGAATGCCGATGCTGCTGTTGATGATGAACTCCAGGCGCGCCAGGCCGACGCCGTCATTGGGATAGGCCGCAAATTCCAGCGCCTGTACCGGGTTGCCGACGATCAGCATGATATGGGTCTGCGGGCGTTGCAGATTGGACAGATCAACCCGTTCACTGGACCAGGGCAGTATGCCCTCATAGACATAACCGGCATCACCCTCAACGCAGGATACGGTGACCTCCTGGCCTTCTTCGATCGCCTGGGTCGCATCACCGGCACCCACGATCGCCGGGATACCCAGTTCACGCGCCACGATTGCAGCGTGACAAACACGGCCGCCGCGGTTGGTGACAATGGCGCTGGCGATCTTCATCACCGGTTCCCAGTCCGGGTCGGTGATGTCGGTGACCAGCACCTCGCCGGGCAGCAGGTCATGCATCTGTGCGGCTTCAAGAATGATGCGTGCCCGCCCGGTACCGATTTTGGCACCGACACTCTTCCCCTGTGCCAGTACCTTGCCGCGTTCCTTGAGGGTGTAGATCTCCTGGAAGGCATCGGTACGCACCGAATGCACGGTTTCCGGACGTGCCTGCACGATGAACAGTTCCCCGCTGATACCATCGCGTGCCCATTCAATATCCATGGGACGCGGCTTGCCGGCGCGGGCTGAATAGTGCCGTTCGATGACAGTCGCGTAGCGGGCCAGTTGCAGCACCTCGTCATCGGTAATCGAGAAACGCTGTTGTTCCGAGGTCTTCACCGGGACATTGCGGGTAGCCTCGGCCGTGACCGGGTCCCTGGTATAGATCATCTTGATGGCCTTTTCACCCAGGTGACGGCGGATGATAGGCCGGTGTCCCAGTTCAAGGGTCGGTTTGAATACCAGGAATTCGTCCGGGTTGACGGCACCCTGCACGACATTCTCACCCAGCCCATAAGCCGAGGTGACCAGAACCACGTCGCGGAACCCGCTCTCCGTGTCCAGGGTAAACATCACGCCCGAGGCACCGACGTCCGAGCGCACCATTTTCTGCACGCCGATAGACAGGGCAATGCTCATGTGTTCAAAGCCCTTGTCGACCCGGTAATGGATGGCCCGGTCTGTGAACAGCGAGGCCAGTACCCGCTTGCAGGTGCGCAGCAGGTGTTCACTGCCGCGGATATTCAGATAGGTCTCCTGCTGACCGGCAAAAGAGGCGTCCGGCAGGTCTTCGGCGGTTGCGGAACTGCGCACGGCGACGTCGGTGTCGGCGCCGTATTCTGCGCTCATTTCCGCGTAGGCGGCGGTGATCTCAATGACCAGTCGGGGCGGCAGCTCGGCATCAACAATCCAGCCGCGTATCTGTGCACCGGTCGTGGCCAGCGCATCGACGTCATCGACATCCAGTCTCTCCAGCGCCCCCCGGATGCGTGCTTCCAGGTCGTTGTGTGTCAGGTAATCGCGGTAGGCCTGTGCTGTGGTGGCAAAGCCGTTGGGTACCATGACACCTTCGCCCGACAGCGCCTGATACATTTCGCCCAGTGATGCATTTTTGCCACCGACCAGCGGCACATCGTCGATACCGAGGTCACGGAATCGGCGGATATACTCAAATTGCTGCATTGACTTGCCCCCGGGTTTTTATGGTGCTGCGCAGTGCATGAGTGTGCCTGTATGCCATATTCGGCACAGACTTGTTTTGACGTGCGTCAACTAAGATGCAGACCGGTATTTGATTGTTGCCGGGGCTGGTCGCCCGGCGCCAGGAAAACTCCTGTCTACTATAATTAAAACAGAGAACTGGACATGCAAGGAGGAGGTGACTTATGAGTATTCACAGGCCATCACATCGATGGGAGGATGTTGTATTGGCTCTGCTGGTACTGCTTGTGTTGCTGATTGCCGCTTCGATTGCTGTATAAAGATTGGACGAGCGGAGGACAGAGTAAAGTCAGAACGTGGTCAGGTGCGCTTGTGTGTGGGTACAACAAGCACAGGGCATTTGGATGCATGGATGACACCTTCACTGACGCTGCCAACAAGCAGTTGATACATTGCGCCTCTTCCATGCGAGCCGACAACAATCATATCGATATCGAGTTTCGAGGCCTCTTTCAGAATCATTTCTACCGTTGCACCCTGCACAAGAAGGGCCGTTGTATCCAGACCGGCCTTGCGCAATCGATCTGCAATCTCTTGAATCTGACGGTGCTCGTTGTGGAATCTTTTTGCCATGGAATCCCTGACCAATTGCGGGTCCGCTTCATTTTCAACGAGGCCCGGTTCATACCCTGTGATATACAAGTCTGCTGGTTCAGGTTTTGTAACATGTATGAGCCACACCTGGGCTGAAAGTTCTTTGGCAAGTTCCCCGGCCTTTTTTACAATCTTTTCTGTGGCTTCAGAAAGGTCAATTCCCACCAGCAGCTTCATATCTTCACTCCAACAATTGCGCATCCAGATACCTGACAGTATATCTCACGTCATATCACGGGAGTCAATCAGGTAACCAGGGAACCGGACAAGAATTACTATAAACTGGTGTACAGTGTGGCGTACAGGATAACAACAGGACAGGTAAGCAGATGACGAAGACCAAATCCATGGAATCCCTGCCGGTAGATGTGCCGCCGAACGTGATGGTGATCTTTGGCGCGGGTGGTGATCTGACCAGCCGCAAGCTGATTCCGGCGCTCTACCATCTGTACCGGGACAGTACTGGCCCGCAGAATTTTGCCGTGCTGGGCGTGAGCTACCACAAGCTGGATGATGACAGCTTTCGTGCCAAACTGACGGAAGCTGTTCAGGAACACATGGGCAATGAATACGATGCAGCACTGTGGGAACAGCTGATGCGCTGTGTCTATTTCATGCTGGGTGACTTCACCGATCCCGATATGTATTCCCGCCTCAATGAACGGCTGCAGCGAATCACGTCAGAAGACGACATCCCGGAGAATTACCTGTTTTACCTGGCAACTCCGCAGCGATTTTTTACTGATATCATCACGGGGCTGAGTAATGGCGGTCTGTTGCAGGAGCAGCCCCCGATCTGGCGGCGGCTTGTCATCGAGAAACCCTTCGGCAATGACCTGCAATCGGCGATTGAACTGAACCGTCATTTGCACGCTGTAATAAATGAATCGCAGATTTTCCGTATCGATCATTATCTTGGCAAGGAGACGGTACAGAATATCCTTGCCTACCGGTTTGCAAACAGCACGGTCGAGCCCATCTGGAATCGTCAATATATCGATCATGTGCAGATAACGGTGGCAGAATCACTGGGGGTCGAGCAGCGTGGCGGCTATTATGACAGTGCCGGTGCATTGCGTGACATGGTTCCGAATCACATGCTGGCTCTGTTGTCGGTGATTGCCATGGAACCGTCCAACTCCTTTGATGCCAATGCTATTCGTGATGAGCAGACCAAGGTACTGCGGGCAATCCAGCCGCTGGAGCATGACGATGTGCTCACATCCACGGTACGTGGCCAGTACGCTGCGGGTATCCTCCCGGATGGCCGTCGTGTGCCTGATTATCGCGACGAACCGAAGGTCGCTGCGGACTCCAAAATCGAGACCTATGTCGCTATCAAGTTAATGATCGACAGCTGGCGCTGGGCCGGCGTGCCGTTTTACCTGCGTACCGGCAAGTGTCTTCCGGGCCGCTATACCGAGGTGGTTATACAGTACCGTCATGCACCGAATGTCATGTTCCGTGACTCTCTGCTGAAACGCGAGGACGTACCCGCCAACTCGCTGGTACTGCGCATCCAGCCCAATGAAGGTATCGGCATGCACTTTAATGCCAAGCTGCCGGGCCCCACGACCCACCTGGGTGCGGTCAACATGAATTTCAGCTACAGCGATCATTTCGAATCAGTGCCGACGACCGGTTATGAAACCCTGATTCACGACTGTATGACCGGGGATGCAACACTGTTCAAGCGAGCCGACCAGGTCGAGGCCGCCTGGTCGCTGATGGAGCCCGTTCTGGACGTCTGGTCGGCATTGCCAGTACGTGATTTTCCGAATTACACAGCCGGCAGCTGGGGGCCGGCCGCGGCAGACCGGTTGCTTGCTGTGGATGGCAGGGCATGGCGAGCCTGCAAGGCCTGCCAGCATGACAGGGCCTGATCCGCTCTCTCTGTGAAGACCAATACCGCCATGCGCTACCAGATTCGTCCCGGCAGCCGCTATCCGGCGGGTGCCACCGCGGTTGCCGATGGCGTGAATTTCTCCCTTTTCAGCCGGCATGCCACGCACGTAGAGTTGCTGCTGTTTGATACGGCCGACAGCCGGGAGCCGTTTCAGGTGATTCCCCTGGACATGCGATTGCACCGGGTGTTTTTTTTCTGGAGCGTGCTGGTGATGGAACTGCCGACAGGCACCCACTATGCCTGGCGTATCGACGGGCCGGATGATGTGCATCAGTCCGGGTTCCGTTTTGATCGCGAGAAGGTGCTGCTTGATCCCTGGGCACGTGGCGTAACCGATAGCCTGTGGAAGCGTGCCGACGCCGCTGCACCTGGCAGCAATATGGCCACCTCCATGCGCGCTGTGGTGGAGTTCGGGGAGTATGACTGGGGGGATGATGAAAGACTGGGTTGTATTCGTCCTGAACGGTCGGTGATCTACGAAATGCATGTCGGTGGTTTTACCCGGCATCCATGTTCCGGTGTCAGCCAGCCGGGTACCTTCCTGGGTGTTATCGAGAAGATTCCCTACCTGATGGCACTGGGCGTGACGCATGTTGAACTGATGCCCGTGATGGCCTTTGATGAGCAGGACGTTCCCGCGGGTGTGGCGGAACTGGGTCTTGGTAATTACTGGGGTTACAGCACCCACAGTTATTTCAGTCCACATCCCGGTTATTGTGTTTCACCACGTGCCGGAGCTCATGTCCACGAGTTTCGGGATATGGTGAAGGCACTGCATGAGGCGGGTATCGGTATCATCCTCGACGTGGTCTTCAACCATACGGCCGAAGGCGGGGCGGATGGTCCGTTCATCAATTTCAGAGGTATTGGTAACGAGACCTTCTACCATCTGGATCCGGAAGATCGTGGTCGCTACCTTGATTACACCGGCTGCGGTAATACCCTCAATTGCAACCATCCGCTGGTGGCAAAGTTTATACTGGAGTGTCTCGAGTACTGGGTACGCGAGATGCATGTGGATGGCTTCCGTTTTGATCTGGCCAGCGTGCTGTCACGCGGCGAGAATGGCGAGCCGCTGTACCATGCTCCGGTATTGTGGAATATCGAGTTTTCAAACGTACTCAGTGAAACACGCATTATTGCCGAGGCCTGGGATGCGGCGGGCCTTTACCAGGTTGGTGATTTTCCCGGTTTTCGCTGGGGTGAGTGGAACGGGCGCTACCGGGATGTGGTGCGGCGCTTTGTGCGTGGCGACAAGGGCATGCACAATGAACTGGCACAGCGCCTGAGTGGCAACAGTGATCTTTACCAGGGAGATGACCGCCTGCCGACCAACAGTATTAATTTCATCACCTGCCATGATGGTTTTACCCTGTATGACATGGTTAGCTACAACGAAAAGCACAATGAAGGCAATGGCGAGAGCAATTGTGATGGTAACAGCAATGTCCTCAGCTGGAACTGTGGTGTTGAAGGCGATACCGATGACGCGGCTATCCTTGCACTGCGCCGGCAGCAGGCAAAGAACTTCATGGCGTTACTGTTGCTCAGCCAGGGGATACCCATGATCAATGCCGGTGACGAAGTGTTGCGAACCCAGCATGGCAATAACAATGTCTGGTGTCAGAACAATGAACTGGGATGGTTTGACTGGAGCCTGATCGAGACTAACGGTGCAATGCTGCGCTTTGTTCAGCAGATGATTGCCTTTCGCAAACGCCATGCCTGCCTGATGCATACCCGCTTCCTGAGTGGACTGGAACGGGAGGGGCAGTGGTTCCCGGATATTACCTGGCACGGTGAACGCCTTAACCAGCCAGAGTGGGAGAATGCCGAAACACAGGTGCTTGCCTGTACGCTGGGTGCGGTTGATGCCTGGGAAGAAGACCTGTTCGTGATTATGAATATGCAGCCCGGGGAACTGGTCATGCCCTTGCCGCAGCTTGCCGAGGGCAACTGGTGCCTGGCCATTGATACCTCCAGGCCGTCCCCGCTGGATATCATCATTCCTGCCGATCAACCGCTGCAGACAGCGCCCGACTTTACCGTGCTGCCGCGCAGCGTGGTGGTCTTCGAACGCCGCTGACAGTTACACAAACACTGAAAGGAGAAAGCACGTTGAGACATGTTCCTCGTCGTATAAACACCGGGTTGATGACAGGCATACCCGTTCTATTCGTGTTGCTTGCCTGTTCCCCGCAAGACAGTAATGACGTAGCCACGCCTGTACCACAGCCGGTGGTTATACCGCTCATGACAAGGCCTGTGCCGGACGAACTGGTCAACATGAGCTATTCGGGTATCCATGACGATGTCGTCACTCTCTCGGGGGGGCGCTGGGAGGGCGAGCCTTATGAGGCGGGTGCAGCGTCGCGCCCGGTGGTCGGGCTGGTAGAGGACTTTTATATGAGCGGGGATCTTGATGGCAAGAGTCCCGATGAAGCCGTGGCCATGCTCTGGGAAACTGCGGGAGGGTCCGGGGTTAACAGTTATGTCGCCGTCGTGGCGCGGCGTGATGGCAAGGCTGTGAATATCGGTACGGCCCTGGTGGGTGATCGTGTGCAGTTACGTGCGGGGCGTATCAGAGACAAACACATTGAACTGGATGTGATTCAGCAGGGGCCGAACGATGCCGCCTGTTGTCCCACCGAAACAGTCACCCGGGTATGGGCGATGGGAGCGGACGGACTGGAAGAAGGGGCGGCACAGAACAAGGGTACTTTCTCGATTGCAGACCTTGAAGGGCAAGAGTGGCTGCTCGTGGGTACCGCGGTGCCCGAGGGACTTGAAATCACCCTGGCTGTTACCCAGGGCCGCGTCGCGGGTCAAAGTGCCTGTAACCGGTATTTTGGTTCGTTCACGACAGGCGACATTGCCGGCCAGGTTACGCTGGGGAAAATTGGCAGTACCCGCATGGCCTGCCCGCCACAGGTAATGGAGCTGGAGGACCGTTATCTGAAGTCATTGGCAAACGTCACCGGCTACGGTTTTCTGAATGGCAAGCTCGCAATGACATGGCAGCAGGACGGCGCCTCTAAAATGCTGCTGTTTATCTCTCGAGACATGTAGGCACACCCTGTCCTGTACAGCTTGCTGATTACCCTGCTACTAACGCCAATGAAAACGTGTGCTAACTGGCTTGATGCAAGCAAGTATCTTGCTGCTAAGAAGACGGCATAAATTTTGCAGACCACAGGGCATTACCATACGCTTACCTGACGTAGCCGATGATAGAAATATAGTGGCATATGGAACCTATTAGAATAAAGAAGTGCCAGATACCGTGAGCGTGATCCAGCTTTTGTAGCTTACCCAGTATGTAGAAAATTACGCCCACGCAATAAGCCAGACCGCCAGCAACAAGCAGCTGTATTCCAGTATCAGGTAGCGCTGCCCTGAGACTGGCGTAGTCAAATGAGCAGGCCCAGCCCATGGCAAGATAAATAATCAATTGGCCGATTTTGACGGCCCGGCCAGATAAAAATACCTCAGTCAGTATGCCCAGCCCGGCCAGGGCCCATACGATGCTCATGATTAGCCAGCCATTGCCATCTCGCAGGCTGACTAACATATAGGGTGTGTAGGTCCCCGCGATGAGCAGATAGATAGCGATATGGTCGAATAGCTGAAAGGTACGTTTTAATTTTGGCGGGTGAAAGCTGTGGTAGAGGGTCGACATGGTGTAAAGCAGTACCAGTGTAAGGCCAAATACTGTGAAGCTGGTGATGACCCATGGGTCGCGTGACTGGATACCAATCGTGAGTAGGGCACCCAGGCCGACCAGTGCAAGTACAGAACCAACCAGATGGCTGATGCTGTTGAGCTTTTCACCGTAGTACATTGTGCTCTGTCCAGTTTGATTTGACGATTTTTCTTCCCAAATAGAGGATGTTACTGGAATTGACGGGAGAGAGGGAAGGTGATTGGGTGTGTGTCCCCAATGGTTATAAGCTGCAGGTGATACGCTCTAAAACAGAACTCGCTGGGGCTCGTGCTCGATATCAAGAGTGTCCGCGACTCCCCACGGTGCTTCGTCACTTGCAAACAGCTGACCGGTTGCGACCAGCAATAGATATGTAGCGAGTAAAATTTGTGTCACTATTCTCATCACGACATGGCATGTAGTTGCTGCACTAATTCTTCATTGATAATGACATCGGCTGACGACCATAGCGTTTTGGCATCGGCCACAATTTCAGCGCCTGCTTCACGATAGGTGCAATCATCATAAGAGGCGGCATCACCGGCCCCTGACTCAATCGAGACAGTGAAACCCAGGTCAATCAACTTCCTTACAATGTCCGGGGTCGCTGCTACCCGCTTTTCACCCGGATAATGTTCTTTTGGAATTGATATTTTCATCGATACACTCTTGCTAATCTGCTACCAAATATTAAGGCCGCAATTGTAATAATGCCGACCGATCACTTTTCAGGTATTACTGTCGATAAATTCAGCCAGTTGTGACTTGCTACCAGGACCTACCCTGGTCGCTTCCACTTGACCACCCTTGAATAACATCAGGGTCGGTATTCCACGAATGCCGTACTTCGGTGGTGTATCCGGATTTTCATCAACACTTAATTTCGTGATCTTGACCTTGCCGGCATACTCGCTGGCAATCTCTTCCAGAATCGGTGCGATCATCAGACAGGGACCACACCCTTCTGACCAGTAATCAACCAGCACGGGTTGTTCTGATTTAAGTACGTCATCTTCGAAACTGGCGTCGGTAATCGTATGTATGTTGTCACTCATGATTATTTCCTCTTTGAAATGTTGAAACAGACTGTGTCGTTGTATCGGGCTGGCTATCAGGCGAAGGCACCCTGTCCGTCAATTTTGTATGCTTTTAACAAGAGGTCCACGGCAAGGTTACGAACCGCATAATTTGCTGCTTCGTAAATATCTGTATCTGTCCATCCCAGTTTGTATGCTTTTTCAAGATCACCTTTTTCGACATCATCCGGCTCTAGAACCATTTTTAGAACAAGAAGTAGAAGTGTTTTCTCCTTTGCCGGGAACGGGAAAGTGGAAGGATCATCCTGCGCCTTACGAAGGTCATCCAGTTCTATATTCATCTGAGATATCATGATTGCCTCACTGGTAGTCACACAGTATCTACAGTCATTTTTTGCTGCTACTAAATATCTTAGAACAGCCAACAGGTCTGAACTTAGACGGGGATGTGACTCATATCCACTTAAAAACTCAGCAAACTCCTGAAGAATTTTAGGACTCATTGCCATAACCAGAAGTGGGTCTGGAAGAAAACCCATTACCTCTTCCGCATAATTGCACATCAATTTCACAAACTCTTCTTCACCTTCAGGAGGCTTCGGATCAATGAGAGGTGTTCTCATCCCGGTTACATTAAAAACTGGAGTCTTTGGAGTTGGGGGTTTTTTGCGAAAGAAAAGAAATATCTTCATCAGTAAAATTTTCATTGTTTATCCTCCTGGTAAGCGCTTCATTATCAACTGACAATAATCCTATCGTATTGAGGAGAATTGATAATTACCCCTGCACGAAAATCATACTTTCCGATTTGGAAAGAATGACGGGGTAGAATCAGTGGGCAACTCCCGAGCTTCCCCGGCTTTTTCGGTGTTATGCTAAAATCTGTTTTCTAACAATTCCCTGTGGGCAATTAATGGATGTTCTTACATCGATGGTTATATTCTGCAGGGTTGTCGAGGCTGGCAGCTTCTCTGCTGTTGCCAATGAGAAGGACATGTCCCCCTCAAGTGTCAGCAAACATATCACTGCACTTGAGAAGCGCCTTGGCACACAATTACTTGGCCGCACGACGCGGCAGTTGAACCCGACTGACGCGGGCTGCGAATACTACAATTACTGCAATCAGATGCTGGAAGAATTATCCGAGGTTGAAGCCAGCGTCAGCCGATATCAGGTGGAGGCCTCTGGCACCTTGCGTCTGAGTATTCCGGTCACCTTTGGGGAGTTGAATATTATCCCTGCACTCTGGGTGTTTCATGAAAAATACCCCGAAATGAGCATCGACCTTGCCATGGATGATCGCGAAGTCGACCTGATCAGAGAGGGTATTGACCTTGCCATTCAAATTGGCCCCCTGGCAGATTCGTCCATGGTAGCCCGGAAAATAGGCAGCACAGAAAGATTGTTTGTTGCCAGCCCGGAGTACCTGGCCAAACACGGAGAACCTGAAACCCCCGCTGAACTTGAGCAACACAACTGCATCACCCTTTCATCCATGATGACGCCCGGTGAATGGCAGTACACCGGCCCGAAGGGGGAGGGGAAAGTACAGGTCAGCGGCAACCTGACGGTGAATAATCCTGCGGCACTACGTGAAGCTGTCCTGGCAGGCGTAGGTCTGGCCGCAGCACCCGTCTGGCTGATTCATGAAGGCATTCAGCTGGGTAAACTGAAAGTTATTCTGAAAGACTATGTGCCAGTCGCACTGGATATTAATGCGGTGTATCGCAAGCGCCTGTACGTGCAGCAGAAGGTTGTTCTTATGATTGACCACCTGCGCGAGACCTTCAAACGCACCCTGAAGAAGATCAAGGTTTAATCCGTTTCCATCATCAACCTGTTTGCTTGTCGGGATAGGCGATCATACAGTCGTGACAAACCTTGAAGTCGTTTTCCAGTATCGGCTCCATTGATGCGCCACAATACGGGCATTCCTGCGGCTCTACATAGTCTTTGTCGCTGTAGTCCTGAAATAGCCAGTAATAGGTTTTTCTTTTTACATTGCATTGTTGTGCCAGTTGCAGTCCTGCCAGATTTATAGAGCCGGTTTCATCCAGTAATTGTTGTTTTGCCCATTCCCGGTATTCAACGCTGTCATGCCACAAGGTAAAGAGTGCGCTGTAAAGCTGCTTCCACTTGTTGATTGTGCTGGTTAGCCCGACAGATACCTTCGCGTCATCTAACGAAGCTGGCGAAACAGGCTTTTTACACTGCATGCAGTTAAGCGGCGACACCGGCCGTGGCCCCTGTAATATGACCGGTGTCTCGCTGGAACAATGACAGGTATTCTCCGGATCCGTTTTCACAACTTACGATTCCTATGCACGTTTAAGTATTGTTCTTAACCGACCTTTTCTTTCCAGGTCCGCCAGGTCATCAAAGCCGCCGATATAACATTTATCGACATAGACTTGTGGCACCGTGCTACGCCCCGTGTTTTCCTCCATCTCCTCCCAGTGTTCGAGAGTATCAACAACGATCTTGTTATAGCGGACACTGATGCTATCCAGCAGCTTGAGTGCGCGCTGGCTATAGCGGCAGGTGCTTGTTACATAGATGGTAATGTTTAACATTCGTTGGCTCACTGTTTCGGGTTTGTCGTTGGATGGCCTTCTTGCTCGTCCAGGTATTTCTCTGCATCCAGGGCCGCCATACAACCCGCGCCGGCAGAAGTTACCGCCTGTTTGTAAACCTGATCTGCAACATCACCTGCGGCAAAAATACCCGGCACCGAAGTCGCTGTGGCATTACCCTGTATGCCTGCATTTACCGTCAGATAACCATTGCTCATTTCCAGCTGGTTTTCAAAAATACCGGTATTGGGTTTGTGTCCGATAGCAATAAACACACCTGATAAATCAATGTCTTTAGTGCTGTTATCTTTAGTACTTTTAATGCGAATGCCGGTGACTCCCGTGTCATCACCCAGCACTTCATCCAGCGTGTTATCCCACTCGATAGAAACGTTGCCGTTTTCAGCGCGTTCTTTTAAACGGTCGGCAAGTATTTTTTCAGCGCGGAACTGGTCGCGCCTGTGCACGATAGTTACATGGTCTGCAATATTGGCCAGGTATAAAGCTTCTTCAACGGCGGTATTACCACCACCAATGACCGCAACATTTTGTCCGCGATAGAAAAAGCCATCACAGGTCGCACAGGCGGAAACACCTTTGCCTTTAAAGGCTTCTTCTGATTCCATGCCTAGATACATGGCACTGGCGCCGGTAGCAATAATCAGCGCATCACAGGTGTATTCATTTGAATCACCTGATAATTTAAATGGGCGTTCACTCAGGTCAGTGGTGTGGATATGGTCAAAAATGATTTCAGTGCCAAAGCGCTCGGCGTGCGCCTTCATACGCTCCATGAGCGCTGGACCCTGAACACCCTCGTTATCACCCGGCCAGTTATCGACGTCTGTGGTTGTAGTTAGCTGGCCACCCATTTCCATGCCGGTAACCATAACGGGGCTCAGGTTTGCACGCGCCGCATAAACCGCCGCTGAGTAACCTGCAGGGCCTGAGCCCAGAATCAGTAGCTTGCAGTGTTTGATATCGCTCATGATGACCGCTCTCCCTGGATTTAGTTGACCTTCTGTATCTCAAAAACAAAAGCGCCCTCATTCTTGATATTTTCTAATGACATTTTGAACTCCTTGCAATGGTTATGATTGGTTAAACAGGGATGAGGCAATGAGGCTTTGTCAGCACTCATACAAAAAGCGTTACGTCGGACTTCTGGGCCATCGGCAATACAGCACCCGCACCCAGCCAGTCGCTGATTTCCGGGATCATGTCTTCCTGTTTCCAGCCAAATAAATCCATGGTCATCGGACAGGCCACCAGTTTCACACCGGCTTCAATACTGGCTTCACGCAGATCTTCGATACTGGCGACACCGGTGCGTTCAAAGCCCTTTTTCATCATGCCCGTTGCAAATTTCTCAAAGCCAGGCATGTTGGACATCAGGATGTTTGGTGCAGGAATTTCCATATTACGGAACCACTTTGGTCCATAGGGAGACTTCATCGGCATGGCAGGATTGCCCAGCGGGGTAATCTTGAGATCCAGCTTTTTCTTCAGCAGGCCCAGGCCATAAAAGGCACACAGGATAGTTACATCCCATCCCATTGCAGCAGCTGCGGATCCGAGAACAAAAGGTGGATAGGCCATGTCCAGATTGCCTTTTGTGGCAATAATGGTGAGGGAAGGTACTTTGGCTTTCTCACGCTCGGTCAGTTTCATTTCAAGTCGTTCATCAAACCAGGCATCAAATGCCTCTTGCTCATTCTGCTGAATAATTTGTACAGGCATTGAGCTCATCGGTCATCTCCTCTGCAGTGATTAGCTAAGAAGAATCCTAGCGCGTAGAGGCGAATTGATAATTACCCCTGCACGAAAATCATAATTTCCGATTTGGAATGAATGGCCGGGGTAGAATCAGTGGGCCAATGGTAATCCCACTATTCTTTATCGAGCATGGAGATGGGGTTATAGAGATATTATTTTAAAATTCGGGTATGAATATTCTGCCCGTGGCGGGCATCCAGGTCTTACTTTAAACGGGAGTGTTATGTATCACGGAGAACGATTTAACGGTATCAGTCATCTGGTCGGTGCCGCACTGGCCCTGGCCGGTCTGGTGGTGCTGGTCGTGTTTGCCTCCCTGCAGGGTGACCCGTGGAAAATCGTCAGTTTCAGTATCTATGGTACGTCCCTGTTCCTGTTGTATACCATGTCGACGCTGTATCACTCGTTGCGTGGACGTGCCAAGCAAATTTTCATGAAGCTGGATCACGTGGCGATCTATCTGCTCATTGCTGGCAGCTACACTCCGTTCACACTGGTAACCCTGCGTGGTGTCTGGGGCTGGAGCCTGTTCGTCATCATCTGGGGGCTGGCTATTGTCGGTATTGTCGTGGACGCCCGGCACCAGGAAGGATCGCGTGGCCTGCAGATGGTCATCTACCTGCTAATGGGCTGGCTGATCCTGGTTGCCATGTATCCCCTGGTCGAGGCCTTGCCCACCAGTGCTCTGGCATTGCTGGTGCTGGGAGGCGTTTTCTACACCAGCGGCATGATTTTTTATGCCCTTGATGAAAGGATGAAGCATGCACACGGTATCTGGCACCTGTTCGTGCTGGCCGGCAGCCTTTCACACTTTCTGGTTATGCTGTTGTACGTCTTGTAAATCACATTTGGGTGTCGATTGGCAGCAGCCCGAAGAAGACATCTCCCATGCGCTGCCAGATACTGGCTGCGGCCCCATGTCCTGGAAATCAAACCATGAGCGATCCCTGCTGCCGGGAGGTTGCCTGGCAGTACGGGCCACAGTGGTGGCATCCATTTATAAAACACTTTGTCAGGCATGTCCTATACGGTAATCTACTTGCCCGATCCGGGGAAGCGGGTTTTTTTTAATCAGGCATGCAGGAGCATGAGAGATATGATTGAACTGGGTATCGACGAATGCATGACAGCTATCCGTGAGGGCAAGATGTTTCATGCGGCTGTCAACGATGGCGCGTTCTTTGTCAAGATCGAGGAGTATACAAATTTCGTCTGTACAGCGATCCACAACGGTCATCGTCTGCGTGCCGGGCTGGTGGAAAATTGTGCACTCAGTGAAGCAGAACGCCTGCGCGAGGAAGATCCGTATACGGCTGACATTGCCGTGAATATGCCCATCACGGTGGTCGCCAACGACTCCCGATATGAGTACGACCTGAATCGCCCGCCGGAGACCTGTGTCTATGAAGAGGCCTGGGGGCAGGTGGTCTGGAGTGAACCGCTGAGTGATGCCGAAAAGGCAACCAGCCTGGAAAAGCATACTGCGTTCTATACCGTGCTGGACGTGCTCTACGAACAACTCGAGTCGCTGCACCCGCAGGTACAGGTATTTGATGTCCATTCCTATAATTACCGTCGCCCCGGGATGGGTGACGTACCACTATTCAATATTGGTACCGAGCAGCTGGATACGCAACGCTGGCAGGCTGACATCGATCAGTGGGTCGAGCGGCTGGGCAGGATCAGCTTGCCGGGCATTGAAGTCCGGGCGGCAATCAACGAAGTCTTTTACGGTCGGGGCTATCAGACGACGTTCGCCGGCAAGCGTTGTAAGAATACGCTGGTGCTGCCGACCGAGCTTAAAAAGGTCTTCATGGATGAGCTGTCAGGTGAGCCTCGATCAGATGTGCTGGAAGTACTGCACGCAGAATTCGAGCAGGCTATCAGTGATCACGTTCTGTCTCGCAGCGAACAGTAGGATGCGGCTCGTTCCTCACCAGCATCCTTCTACACAAATTAATCGGCTTTTCTAGCCGTTCAACTGCTTGCCTTGCTGTGCGCCGGATTTAGCTGTTAACGGGATGCTGTCTTCGGCGGCATCCCTGATTGCAGCAATAATGCCTGCTGTATCCAGTCCACATTCAGCAAGCTGCTGTTGATGGTCGCCGTGGCTGATGAAGTTATCAGGAATAGCCAGGTTCAGGATACGGTTGTCAGCACCCTGTGCCAGCAGCACCTCGTTGACGGCGGAGCCTGCGCCACCCTGCAGTGCATTTTCTTCAACCGTCACGATCAGGTGATGATCAGCGGCCATGGCCGTGATCATGTCGCTATCCAGTGGTTTGACGAAACGCATGTTGACCACGGTGGCATCGAGCTCATCTGCCGCTGTCAGGGCAGCCGTAACACGGCTACCGAAGGCAAGAATGGCGACCTGTGAACCGTGGCGACAGATTTCAGCCTTGCCGATGGGCAGGGGTGTCAGGGTATCAAGTGGTTTTACGCCGGGGCCGGTGCCACGCGGGTAGCGTACGGCAGCCGGTCCGTTGTATTGATAGGCCGTGGTCAGCATCTGGCGGCATTCATTCTCGTCGGCCGGTGCCATGACCACCATGTTGGGTATACAGCGCAGGAAACTCAGGTCAAACACCCCGGCGTGGGTTGCGCCGTCGGCACCCACCAGCCCGGCGCGGTCAATGGCAAAAGTGACATCCAGGTTCTGCAGTGCAACATCATGGATTAACTGGTCATAGGCACGTTGCAGAAAGGTGGAATAAATAGCGACCACCGGCTTCATGTCTTCGCAGGCCATACCGGCGGCAAAGGTCAGCGCATGCTGCTCGGCGATGCCGACATCGAAATAACGTTCCGGAAACAGTTCCGCAAATTCGACCATTCCCGAACCTTCGCGCATTGCGGGTGTAATGCCGGCAAGTTTACTGTCGTTTCGCGCCATGTCGCACAGCCAGTCACCAAATACCCGGGTGTAGGTCATGGCCGACGCCGATTTTTTCTGCTGACCGGTTTCCCGGTCAAAGGGTGTGACGCCGTGGAAATTACAGGGGTCCTCTTCGGCCGGGTGATAGCCCTTGCCCTTCTGTGTAACCACGTGCAGGAAGCGACGTCCCTTCATGCCCTGCAGGTTATGCAGTGTCTTCAGTAGCGTGGGAATGTCGTGTCCGTCAATCGGTCCGATGTAATTGAATCCCAGTTCCTCGAACAGGGTGCCAGGCATGAACATGCCCTTTACATGTTCCTCCCAGCGGCGCACGAATTTGCTGGTACCCGGCAAACGACTGAGGATGCTTTTACCGCGTTCACGGAAGCCGGTGTAGA
>Ga0209013_10001702_pt1 | contig 20204 bp, 13 predicted proteins | sample Cruoilmetagenom2_FD_187291 | JGI IMG/M metagenome (GOLD analysis project Ga0209013, IMG submission 187291) | Oil polluted marine microbial communities from Coal Oil Point, Santa Barbara, California, USA - Sample 2 (SPAdes) (version 2) | ecosystem: Environmental > Aquatic > Marine > Oil seeps ...
CCTCCAGGGCCAGAGCGTAAGGCAGGTACTTCTCGAACAGTTCCGGCGTCATCCAGGGTGGGTGCATGGACTGCAGGGACTCAGCTTCGGCGGTCCCCAGGTACATGCGAAAACCTTCGATCTGATCCATTACCCTTTGCCCTTCAAGCGTCGGCTGTTTGATCCAGTGCCAGAACGACCAGTTGATCGCGACCAGACCCAACAGCAAAGGAACAATCCAGATGGATACTGCAAAGACCAGCATGCCCAGGGCGGCCACTTCGGCAATGAAGAAAGGCGTGGCGAAAGCGGTGATAAAGATGGCGCCGGTTAATGACCCGATCCGTTGCAGTGTACTCTTGCGCAACGCCAGTGCGCTGCGCCAGGAAGCGATCATCTGTTTGGCGAGCATGATGACCCCGAGCGTCCAGACTGACAGCCAGACCGAGAGGAACCCCACCACCATCACCGCTTCCCCACCGGCGCTCAGCGCCACAGTGACGACGGCCGCCGCAGAGAGCACCAAGCCGGGCACAAGCCACCAACGGTTCTTCACGAACAGTTTCCCTTCGTATTCCGCCGACAGCCGCTCGCCCAACTTTTCAATAGCCTTGCTGATCTTCTTGTGATTGGATTGTTTCAGCACCACCGAGGGGGAACTGAGCATGGTTGTAAAAATTTTTTTCTCACCGGGCGAAAGCCGCTCTTTGCCGGCGGACTCCAGGCGGCGCAGGGTAAATTCACCATCCTCCTCTTCGATTACGATGTGTCGCTTGACCGCCATATTGATCAGAGCCGCGGCGAAACATTTCTTGTCGTAGGCCATGCGCCGCACATACCGCAAACAAGCCGGCGGCAATTCCAGCGGCGGCTCGAACATGGGATAGATCACATCGCTTTTGGGGTCGCGTCCCACGACGAACCAGGCCAGCAGGTAATAGCTCATCACTACCAACAGCCCAACGAGAACCGCCCACAGGGTTTGGTCAGCCTCCAGGTAAATCGCACTCTTTTCGGCCATCGTCGGCTGGTGGACATAGCCCTTGGGAAAGCCTACCACAATGGTTAAACCCTCTTGAGGCCCCAGGCTCCTAATCGTTGTAAAATCAACGGTTCCAGTGACCTTGTTAACTTCAGAGATAAGGTTTGTGGCGCTGGAGCCCTGTGGCCCGGTGTAGCCTTCATGCGTAAGCATGTCGCGCGGCACATCCTCCGGCAATGAGACGCTGGCCGAGGCCCGGTCAATTGGAAAATCCCAACCATTACCGGTGACGTTCCAGTACAACTCGTCGTGGCTGTCGAAATAACCGAGCTGGAAATTGGTCGTGTAGGTAATTTCGTAAGTATATTTACCGGGCGGCAGCATGTAATTTTCTTGACCGACGTAAACCCGCACACCATTGGACTCTTCTTTTGTGTGGAACGGCTCAGTCTTTCTGTCGCGTTTAACCGACACGACGTGAAACGGCAACTTGATGGGCACCAAAAATCGGGAGGTGTAGGCAATTGGAAAATCGCGAAAGATTCCCCGCTTGATCTTACGACCTTCGGCATTGACCTTAATCGTTTCGGTAACCTTCAAAGATCCGTCTTTGAGAACCTGAACATCGCTGTGATAGTCGAGGATGCGCTCTTCAGCCTGGACCTCACCAGGCAGCACCGCAATCAAAGACAACGCCAGGAAGAAAACGGAGATTACTTTCCACCGATCCATGTTATTTTGCTCCTGTTCGCCGGGTGCATGAAGAATAAAAGCCCTTTTTCCGGAAGTCCACGATTTGTGGCCTGCGATCCACAACCTGATACTTGGGCCAATACTCACGGGCGATCTGGTAAAGTGAGATTTACACAGGATAATAGTCTCAATATGTCCAGGTTTTCTCGTTTCACATCAAGTTTGATTGCCTCCCCTGCCGGCCGGATCATTGCCAGGCCCTGGCTTGATACCTGTACTTTGTACCTGCTAAAAAACTGGTATTTTCCGTTATCCCGGCTGTGGGCGGGAGCGCGGGCTGCCGACGGTGATGTCGATAGGTTTATTGAGCGCGTTCCACTGGAGCAGCCGAACAAAGCCCAGCGCAAAGTCATTGCCAGTGCCTTGCGCCAGTTTGAACGCGCGCGCCTGAAGGCTTTTTCGATAGAACAATTATGGCACAGTTATTTCTTCGGCGAAGATTCCGTGCCTGAGGAACGATTACCCATTGTCGAAGAAATGCGCCTGGATTTCCGTACCGCTTACAACATGACCAGGAAGAAATTCGCTCCCCTGCGCAGCCTGGTTAAGACGTCTGTCTCCATGAATCCCCCGACTCCCGGGGATGTTGCTGTGCGCTTTGGTAGGAATGGTGAAAAACTACAAAAATATTTGGCACCACCCGGGCAATTCCCGGACGTAGAAATCTCGCGAACCATTCCCACCAGTCACGGACGAGACTATTGGTTGCGCTTCCCCTCGCCCAACCAGCAAATGAACGACCTTGTTTACGCCCGGGTACACGAACCGGAGGACGTGGATAACCCCCCCACACTGATTTTCGGCCACGGTATCTGTGTGGAGTTCGACCACTACCACCAGATTATTGATGAGGTCACCCAATTGACCCAATGGGGTATTCGGGTCATCCGCCCGGAAGCTCCCTGGCACGGCCGTCGCGTTTTACCGGGTCATTATGGCGGGGAACAGTTTCTGTCGAAAATTCCAATCAGTATGTTTGACTTCATCATTGCACAGCACCAGGAGTGGGCGACTATTATTAACTGGTGCAGGCGTAACAGCAGCGGACCTGTCGCCATCGGCGGAAGCAGCCTGGGTGCGCAAAGCGCCAAAGCCATCGTCATGAGCGCCACGGGTTGGCCCGAAGCATTACGGCCGGACGCCCTGCTGGCCATCACCCACAGCCAGCATATGGCCGAAGCGGCACAGGATGGAGCCCTTTCGGATATCTGGAACCTCGGTGATTCCCTGCGTGCTGTGGGCTGGACCCAGGACCTTGAAAAAAGCTGGCTGCAGAGGCTCGACCCATTACAGGCAGCGTGCATTGAAGGGGAGCGTATAGTTACGGTCTGCGGCACGGAGGATACAGTGACACCCATTCCTTCGGCTTTGGCCCAGATGGATGCCTGGAATGTTCCGCAGGAAAATCGATTTACTTACAAACGCGGGCATTTCTCCATACCACTTGGATTGATAAACAATGATGAACCGTTACTGAAATTTGCCGCCGTCATCAAGAAAATTGAGCTGCAAAATCTGACCATGATTTCAAAGCGGAAATAAAATGGAAGAAATGGTCACTTTAGCAAATTGGCAATTCTTTCTTCTGCTGGTATTGGCGGCTTACGCGCTCTTGCAACTGCTGATTCTACCCTTGTTGCAACGCTTGATTTACCACCGTTCGCAAACTGCCGAACGGCTCCTCAATGAAGAACTCAAGTTTGGATTACCCTCCTACGCACTGGCAAATCGCCAATTGTGGATCGATAGGATCGTCAGCGATCCGGAAGTTAAAAAGGCGATTGAAGAAGCGGCCGGACCATTGCAAACAAATGAGAAGGCACTGGCCAAAGCACGAAAATATGCTGCTGAGATAGTGCCGAACTTTAATGCCCTGCTCTATTTCCGTTTCTTCTATTGGCTGGCAAGGAAATGTTTGCGGCTTTTCTATTGGATCCAGGTCGGCAGTTTGGCGCAAAGTGAATATGAAGAAATTGCCAAAGACGCCTGTGTCGTACTGGTCTCCAACCATAGATCGAATTTTGATCCGCTGTTACTGATTTACCTGACATCAAAAACAGCACCTATCTCCTATTCTGCCGGCGAATGGGCCATAGTCACCCCATTCCGGCAACTCCTGCATGCCATCGGTTTTTATATTATCCGCCGCGACCAGGCAGATAATCCGCTGTATCACAAAATACTGGAGCGCTATGTTTTTCTGGCGACATCCCATTGCATTCCTCAGGGTGTATTCATTGAAGGTGGCCTCTCCCGCGATGGACGATTACAGCCCCTGAAACTTGGCCTGCTGAATTACATGGTCAAAGCGGCAGGCAAGGATAGCTGCAAGGACATTGTTTTTATCCCTTGCGCGCTCAACTATGACAAGATTCCAGAAGACAAAGCCCTGATCGCCCACCAGGAAGAAGGATTCAAGGCGAAGGGACGCTTCTATTCCCTGTTTTCATTTCTGAAATTCATTGCAACAATCACTACCTTTATGATGTCCCGCAGACACAAGCCGTTTGGCTATGCCTGCGTTAATTTTGGCAGCCCGATTTCACTCAATGCCTGGCAGCAGGAACACGATGTAATCATCGGTCTTCAGGACAAGGAGGGGCGAAGAGAAAGTATTACCGCGCTGGGCAATGAGTTGGCAACCCGTGTCGGCGATTTGCTACCCATATTGCCGACCTACCTGCTGGCAAGGGTTTTGAGTGAAAGTGATGATCTACCGATTTCTGAGCTGAATCTGAAAGTCAGGGCGACAATATTTATCGAATATCTGATCGACCAGGGCGCACCCGTATTCTTACCCAATAACGAAGGAGACTATGCGCTCAGCCAGGGAATTTATGTGTTGTTGCGCAGAAACATAATTGAACCCACCGGGGATGGTCGATTTAACCTGGTCGAGAGCAGACGAAAACTGCTTGAATACTATTGCAATACCATTTCCGGTGTTGTTGATTCGGTTTCCGGCAACGGTAACAAAGAATGCCGGTAAAAAAACTCGCACTGGCCACGCTGATTGCCACTGTTGTTATTTTGTATTTTGCAGGTGGCGGTGATCAATTTCTCAGTATCCGCCTGTACCAGGACCTATTCGATCAATCGCCCGTACGAACAGCCGCGGTATTTTTTCTTATCTTTTTTGTCGGGACCAGTTGTTCACTGCCGGTCAGCGGTGCGCTTTCGGTAGCCAGCGGCATTGTTTTCGGCCTTATCACTGGTTTCCTGATTTCGCTTGTGGCCAGTAGCCTGGGCGGAACAATAGCGCTGTTCAGTACCCGATATCTTTTTCACGATTTGGTGAAAAGACGATTTTCCGTGCATCTCGATGTGATTAATAAAGGGATTGAAAAAGAAGGCGCTTTTTATCTGTTTGGCTTGAGGATGGTGCCGGTGATTCCCTTCTGGTTACTGAACCTGCTGGTGGGAATGACATCGATGCAGGCGACCGTTTTTTTTATTGCAACACTGTGCGGGATGGTACCCATCACCCTGATCCTTGTTTACACAGGCAGTCAGCTTGGCGATATTGAAACATTCAGCCTGGCTGCCATTTTTACGCCAGGATTGATTCTCTCATTATGCCTGTTGGCTACCTTCCCGTTCCTGGCGAGGGCAATTGTCAGATTTACCCGGCGCTTTGCCGGTAGCAATGCAGATTAAATTCAACGGAAAACGTCAAAGATATAGCTGTACTTGATGATAAATTCGCGGCCCCTGGGCAAGGCGCCGACTCCGCTTTCGTCAACTTCGTTATAGACGATATAAAGACCGGTACTTGCCGACTTTAGCCAGGAGAAGCGCAGATTGGCGCCGAATACATCATCGTTGTCGTTGTATTGCACCAACGCTTCCATAAGGATCTTCGGTGTAAAGGAATAAGAGAGGCGAAGCCGCGTGAGCGTGACTGAGAAGTCTCCACCGGGTACAGGCAGATCGAAATTGTTGTAGTTGACCGATAAACTGGAATTGAATTTATCCCCGATACGGTATCTTATAATCGGCGAAATGATGAAGCGATCCCCGCCGAACTTGCCACCGATGGTGGTATGAACGTCCAGCGACAGCGGTGCAGACTGGTTGGTTTTGAATAACAGCGCCACCTCGTTTTCGTCATAGGTGCCGGGTTGAATAGTCACCCCGTCGATGATGTCGAATGGCTCTTTGACCCCGTCCCGGAAGACATTGAAACCCGTATGAAACTCCATACCGGTCTTCCACTCCCAGTGCGTATCCATGTGCAGAAAGCCAGTCTCCTGAAACCCGTCGAAGTCCCAATAGCCCGTGTAACTGACGTGTGGCCGGATTTCGAGCAGGTCCCATAAATCAGCCGGCCGGATACGCCGTAAAATCCGGCCGGAGGCTTTTCGGTAAGCTCTGCGTGACAAAAATCCAACTTCCGGATTGAAATAATCGCCAAGCTCTGTGTATTCAAGGCTGTTGAACCATTTCGACGAGTCATATTCGGCCTTCAAAGAAAATGCGTGGTCCTTGCCTTTGAGTCCCGGGGTATCTGTTTTCGCCGCCCAGCCAATGATCAAAGTGTTTTCACCGATGCCGAGGCGGCCGTCAATACCGTAAGTTCTGTTTTTATCATCGGGCTCCGCAATAAGGTAAGAGCCATCCCCATTACGGTCTATGAAAATTGCGCCGATGGAGGATCGATTGGCCAGTTCCTGGTTGACACGCGCAACCGTAAACTTATTTCCGGGTGCGATACCTTCGACCGCCTCTGAGGCCATATACATGAAACCGACATTCGTGCTGCTGCCGATTTTTCCCGACAGGCGCACACCGCCATCGATTGGAATCACTTCACCATCTTCGCCGATGCCGATGCGCCTGCTGAAGAAGAGTTCCACCTGCTCGCCGTTGCCAACAGTAAACTGCCCGGCATTTTCCAGGAAGAACGGCCGCTTTTCCGGCAGGAAGAGATTGAACCGATCAAGGTTGACCTGCTGATCGTCGGCTTCGACCTGGGCAAAATCCGTGTTGTAGGTAACATCGAGAGTCAGGCTGGGCGTGACCGAATATTTGATATCAAAACCAAATTCCCCGTCCGTCTCGCTGCCATTGAGTTCGCCACCGCGCCTGGCCCTGGCAAGCACATAGGGAGTGAATTGCAGATTACGCTGCGCCGGCGCGATGATACCCTCCATGGTGCCGGCTTCGGAAACCCGGTTCAAATCATATTGCAGCGGTAAGGGCGCCCAGTAGACCACTTCATTGTTGCGCCGGATGTTTCTTTGAAAATTGATGCCCCAAACCTGCTCGTCACCCTTGCCGTAGCGTAAGGACTTGAACGGTATCGCCATTTCGGCGCTCCAGCCGATATCAGTTATCCGGGCCTGGACACTCCAACTCGTATCCCAGTTCAGATTGAAGCCTGATGCACCGAAGGCGCCGCTCACCCCTTCCTTGACCACCTGGGCGTCGTATTCCATACCTGCCGGGTTGGTGCCAAATATGTATCCATTCTGCCGGTCCATCAGGCCGTCGATGATGACCCGGAAACTGTCGGTATCATCCAACCCAGAATCGCGGCGGGTATCGGTGACGATGATGCCATCCGGGTTGTCATCGTAGGCGACAATGCCGATGTACAAAGAATCGTCCGTAAAACCGATATACACCTCGGTCTTTTGCGTTGCTGCCTGCCCCTCAACAGGCTGGACCTGCCAGAAACCACTGGCAGGAATAGCGCCGTCCCATGCAGGGTCGCCAAGCACGTTGCCATCAATTTGCGGAGCAGTTCCTAGCGCAGACGCCTGCATGACAGGGCGCTCCGCCGGCGGCGTTTGCGCGATCGCAGCGGTCGCAACGCAAACTGCAATACTGCATGCTGCAATCCGAAATCGTTTTTTCTGCTTACTGATCACCTTTCAGGTAGATGTCCAGGAACTTGACGTAGGCGTCAGAAGCCGCAATACGATTTTCCCGCTTTCTGAATCCATGCCCTTCATCGGGAAAGACCAGGTACTCGACCGGAACTTCGTTAGCCTGAACGCCTGCAACCAATTCATCACTTTCAACCTGCAATACCCGCGGGTCATTGGCCCCCTGGACCACCAGCATCGGCTTGATGATGTTTTCGGTGTGAAATAGCGGTGATATACGCCGATGCCTTTCTGCATCGGTCGCCGGATCGCCCATTTCATCATAGAGTGATTCCTTGAATGCTTCCCACCAGGGTGGAATGCTCTCCAGAGTCCTGACCCAGTTGGTTACGCCAAATATGTCAATGCCGACGTCAAATGCTTCAGGTTCAAAGGCCAGCGCCGCCGCTACCATGTAACCGCCATACGATCCGCCGACTACACCAACGCGGGTACCGTCAACCCAGTCCAGCGATTCGAGATACTTCCTGCCGTACACTATGTCCTGTAAGTCCTCTTCACCATGACGCTTGTCATCAAGGTGGAAAAAGGTCTTGCCATAACCTGAAGAACCGCGATTGTTTGCGCCAAGCACCGCATAACCGTGATTCACCAGGTGCTGCAGCATTGCCCGGTAGCCGGTGCGGGTCTGACCGCCCGGCCCGCCATGTACAAATACCAGTGCCGGCACCGGGTTTTGTGCGCTGGCGCCGTGCGGTTTGTAAAGAATCGAGGGGATTTCAATGCCATCAAAACTCTTGTAGCGAATGACCTCGCTCTTTACCAGGTGACTCTGATCGATGGCCGGATTCAGGGCTTGTGTTAACTGGTGCTCATGACCTTCTTTGAGATCAATAACATGAATGTTTGATGGTGAGTCGTCGGCGTTTACAATCAGTGCGATGTGAGTCTCGTCAGCTGAAAAGCGGATATTCAGCAAATCCCCTGGCGGCAATGAAGGCAAGTCCACATTTTTGCCGGATTGGGTATCAATCAAAGCAACCTCAGTTCTCGCATCGGCATTAACACCGGACACCTGGTAACGACCGCCTGGAGAATAGCTTATGTAACTGACGTCCCAGGGCGCCTCCAGCACTACAGACTTATCGCCGCTGCGTAAGTCGTATTTCCATGCCTGGCGAAATTCGCCGTGCTCATCGGTACCGTATAAGAGGCTGTTATTATCCGGTGTGAATTCGTAGCTTGCATGCTGAATGTTGCCGCTGTGTCCGGTGATCAGAACAGGCTCACGATCATCAATGCCCAGGTCTACAATGTAGATATCCGAATCTGCGCTGGTGCGTGGTTTGTCCAGCGCGACCCAGCGGCCATCACCACTAATATCACTGATCTGGAAGCCGGGATTCTCGTAAACCATTTTCCGGTCGTAGCCGGATACGGAATATCGATAGACATCGAAACTCTTCTGATCGCGTTCGGTAGAGGTGAGATAAAAGCTTTGCCCGTCATCGCTCCAGCCCAGAAAACCTGCCTTATGCCCATCTCCGGGTGTCAAATCAAGAACAGTTCCGTCAACCTCGCGAACAATAACGTGATTTAGCTCGTCACCACCACCGTCGTAGGTATAAAGAATACGGCCGTCAGCGGGAAACCAGCTGACTGCGAACACAGCGCTGTCTTCGGAGCTTGTCATCTGTTGGGGTGAGCCACCATCCACCGGCAACGACCAGGCATTAAAAACACCGGACGTATCCGAGGAGATCAATATTGATTTACCGTCGGGTGAAAATGCATGCGCGGCTGGCCCGACCAGGCGATAACTTGTAGTTTCGAAAAACGCCTGCGCGGTATATTTCGGTATTGCCACCGCTGTTTCTGTAGCCTGCAACGGCCCGGAAACCGGCTCTGGTTGACTGGTGGATTCCTGTTGTCCACATGCCGCGAGGGTGACACCCAAAACACATATCAGAATTCCAAAGATTTTTAATCGCATTATTGAAGTCTCATTCGATTACTTATCAATGGATTATACTTTTTAGTTATCCAGTTTTAATCCTTATTAGTACGGTATGCCAACCGCCATTACTCTTCCGGAGGGCTCAGCTCTTCGGCCAGTATCTCCCGGCTTTCGGGGCGCGTGAACGGTGTGTTAAAAAATTCCTCGACCAGGGCGTTGAAGCCGTCCGGATCGGTGGCCGGCGCCCAATGGGTCTGGCCGGGCATAATGGCCAGGTGGGCCTGGGGCAGGTTCTCGAATATTTCCAGTGAGTGTTCAGTGCGGATGATATCCTTGTCGCCGGCCATCACCAATACCGGCGCCTTGATCCCATGCAGACTTTCGACTGGAATATTTGGCTGGGTCATCAGTAAATCGAGATGCTGACGGACCAGCAACCAGTCTTCTGTCGTGTCACTGTTTCTGATCATTTCATCAACGGTATTGCTCAGGGGCTGCAGCAACTCATGCGTCCAGGAATAAATGGCAGTTTCGTCAGGGCGAAGATTGGCGCCCATAATGGCCATTTTGTTGACCTTGTCGGAATGGTGGATCGCCAGCAGCAGACTCAGAATCCCACCGTCGCTCCAGCCGATGATATTGGCCCCTGCGAAGCCCAGCTGATCCAGCAAGGCGTTGTAGTCTTCCATCATTTGAATATAGGTCAGTTGCTTTGTCCCGAGGCCGGTTTTGCCATGCCCGCGGCTGTCGGCAACGATCACCTGGTGGTTCTGGGCAAAATGTGCAACCTGGTAATGCATGTCGGCGATACTTTGCCCGTTGCCATGGATTACCAACAGCGGATCACCGCTGCCGTATTTCTCGTAGTACATTTTTATGCCGTTGACGTCAGCGTGATGGCCGGCCTGTGAATTACTGCCGTAGGGGATGGTTTCCGGCTGATTGTCAGCGGCCAGCGTAAGAAGTGGTGCTGTCAGCATCAGGCACAACAAAATCAGAGGGATTCTTGGCAAGGACATGTCCTGCCTCCTTTTTTCAGTATTTAAATGTTGGTTTACGGATTATTATCAGCCTTTGGCGTGTGAGGCGCCGTTGCTTGCCGGGATTGTTCTGCTGCCTGGGCCGATTCATAAGTCTGCCAGGCCAGATCGATCAGGTAGCTGTGAATCGCCTCTATTTCATCGGGCGATAGCAGGCCACTGTAACTTCCCATCCCCTTACTTGCCAGCGTACCTTTGAGCATAACGTCGTTAAAATCCCTGTGGCCTTCAGCACTCATCCTTTTGAGGTCGGGAATACCTGAACTGCGCCCATCCATACTGGAATGGCACTTGGTGCAGTTGCGAACAAACAGCTCGGCCCCCAGTTGCCACTGTTCCCGGCTGCCGCGGCGCTCCACCGGCGGCAGCGGGACAAGTTCACTGGCGTGTTCTACTTCTGCTCGTTTGGGGACTGCCCCACCCCCCAGTTTAAAGGCGATGATGCGTCCTTTGTTCCCGTATTTGTATGCCGCGGTACCCGGATAGTACTCCTGGCCTGCTGCACCGCCCAGGCCGGCCATGACAGCCACGTATTGTTCACCACCCATGGTGTAGGTCATGGGGCCCGCCATCATGCTGGTACCTGTATCGATACTGTGCAACTGCTCACCGGTAGCAGCATCCAGTACTGCAAACTCTCCCGTCCCGCGACCCTGAAAAACCAGGCCGCCCGCGCTGCTCATCAAGCCGCCCCCGTTCCAGGTAGCGAACAACTCCCCGACCCACTGCCCCGAAGTTTCCACTTCCCAGGCGAGTTTTTGCGCCACCGGGTCCCAAGCCCTGATAAATCCCCGAATGGTTGTATCCGGTTGTCCTTCGGCTAATTCTTCCAGCGGCGGAAGTCCCTTGGCAGCCTCCCCGTCAAGGCCCCATTCACCGCGCATGGGGAATATATAATTAGACGTGAAGTTAAGACCACCCTTCTGGTATTCAAATGGCTCGTCCGGCATGACCCAGATGGTGCCGGCCTCAATGACCGGGATGTAAACCAAACCGGTATCCGGGTTGAATGCCATGGGCTGCCAATTGTGCCCACCGGCCGGGCTGGGGAACACCAGCCTGGGCTCATGGAAATACTCACCCTGGCCGGTTTCAACCGGCTTGCCTGTCTGCTTGTCTACATGGGTAGCCCAGTTGATCCTTACATAAGGTTCAGCCGAGATAAGCTCACCACTTAGCCTGTCCAGTACGTAGAAAAAGCCGTTTTTCGGCGCCTGCATAATCACCTGGCGTGTTTCCCCATCGATCTCCAGGTCAGCCAGGATCATTTTCATGGTGGCGGTAAAGTCCCAGTTATCTGCGGGCGTGGTCTGGTAATACCAGACCATCCGGCCATTATCGGGGTTTATTGCCAGAATCGATGCCAGGTACAGGTTGTCGCCGCCGGCCGGGCTTCTTAATTTGCGTGGATAGGGTGTGGCGTTACCCGTTCCTACATAGAGTAAATTTAGTTCGGGATCATAGGCCATGGCATCCCAGACTGTACCGCCCAGCCCAACCTCCCAGAGGCTTTGCGGATCCCAGGTTTTCGCCGCCAGTTCCAGTTCCGGGTGCTCAAAACCCAACTCCGGATCACCCGGCACAATAAAAAAGCGCCAGCGCTGTTCCCCGTTGGCGTGATCATAGGCGGTAATGTAGCCCCTGGCATCGAATTCAGCGCCTGCGTTGCCGATGACTACCATATCTTTTGCTATGTAGGGGGCGCCGGTAATGGTGTAACCCCGCTCCCGGTCAGTGATGGTGTCCACTTTCCATGCAAGCGAGCCGTCATTTGCATTGAGGGCGTAAAGGTAACCGTCCAGGGAACCAACGTAAACTTTGCCACGCCAGACTGCCACACCGCGATTCACCACACCACAGCAGGCTTTGCGCATAAAATCAGGGTCGACTTCTGGCTCGAATTTCCATACTTCAGCACCAGTACCCGCATCGACCGCGTAAACCGCGCCTTCAGGACCACTTGAATACATCACGCCATCGACAACGATTGGGGTAGCTTCAAAACCGTGCTCTGTGTCAATTTCATACTGCCAGGCAAAGCCCAATTCGGAGACATTGTCTCTGGTAATTTGTTTCAGCGGTGAATGGTAGGTCTGCTGGTAATCCCGGCCACCCGTAAGCCAGGCTCCGGGTTCAACAGCAATACTGGAAAGTCTTTCGGAATCTATCCAGCCTGTTTGCAGTTTGCTGACTTGTTCATCTGCTTTGGGTGAGGACTCAGGAGTCTTTTCACATCCCTCGAGCATTGATAAACAAACTACAACAAGCAACCATTTGATCCATAGAAATTTGCTGATCATTGCTTCACACTGATGGTTACCAAAGAAACAGCCCGGATCATACCTGACCCGGGCCGCTGTTTACTGACTAATGATCCGCCGTTACTAGAACCGCAATCTGGCTTCTATCCCGATTGTGCGTGGGCGATTGACAACCAGTCTTTGGCGTCCCGGTGTTTCCGCGGCGATAGACCGGCTGTCTGCAAGACTGGCGCGTTCGTTGGTCACGTTGTCGACGAAAAGGATAAGATCCCATTTGTCGTTAACCATGCCCCCCCGCAGATTCAATGCCGACCATGAGTCGCGCGCGCGCGCGTTGGCCCCAATACTTTCGTTATTGGCGCTGAAGCTCTCGCCGTAGTAATTGAAATCGGCCCTGACCAAACCTTCCCAGACATCGCCGAGTGGCCAGATATATTGCCCGGTGGCATTGAAAGTCCAGTCAGGCACGCCCTGTATCTTGTCGCCAACTGCCACACCAGCAACACCGCCATCATCGGTGATTTCAGCATCGGTATAGCCAACACCGGCTGACAGAGTCAAACCTTGCATCGGCGCTGCTGTCAGTTCCAGCTCGAAACCCTTGCTCTCGGCTTTGCCGGCATTTTGTACAAATTGGAAGCCACAGGCCAGGCGATTGAGCTGTTGGATATTATCCCATTGGATGTAATAAACCGCACCGTTCAAGGAGACCCGGTTATTGGCAAACAAGCTCTTAAAGCCTAATTCGTAACTCCACAGACTATCGGAATCATAGGTTGTGGCATTCGACGGATCGATGCCCAGTTTATCAAGCTCAGGCCCACATAAACCAATCGGCACGTTGCCATTAATACCACCGGTACGGAATCCCTTGGCTGCGCTGGTGTAGAGATTGACGTCATCAGTCACATCCCACTGCAGCAAGAACTTGGGATTGAAGCCGTTTTCAGATTGCTTGTCATCGAAACTGCTGGGGCCGCCATTGGCGAAACCATCAGCAGAGTTGACGGCGGTGATCTTGGTGTCGTAATAGCGCCCGCCACCTGTCACAGACCAGCTATCGTTAATGAACCAGGTCAACTCACCGAAGCCCGCGATTTCTTTAGTGTCGGTAATCGTCCTGATGGTGAAAATCAGGTCGTCATCGGTAAGACAAAAGCCGTCTACACAATCCTGCCCTAAACCAGGGACACCGGTAAGATCATCGATCGCATCAGCCAGGCCCGTCTGCACCGCCCGTGGATAGTGATGGTCAAACTCTACATCCTGGTAGAAGATGCCCGCGGTAAACTGAAATGGGCCGTCCAGATTACTGGTCCAGCGCGTTTCATTTGAAAAACTACTGTATTTCTCAATGGTGCTGATATCTGATTCAATGGGGTCGATTGGAATGCCAATATCAAAGTTGAACAACCAATGGAGAAAGGTGTGCTCTTCCTCGTGCTCATCCGTGGTCCGGTCATACCAGGAGGTTACAGATAGCAGGGTACCGGCATCGGTAAACCAGTTAAAGGTACCGCTGGCGATCCACCATTTGTCTGTACCGGGCTCCTCTGTATCGAAAAACCGCTCCTGGACATTATTGTCGGGATCGTAATCCGCAAAGGGCAGCCCATCGGCTTCAATTTTTTGCCCCATCAACTTGATGTCCAGGCTCAGATCGTCCGTAATCGCCCACTTGGCCGAGAGGTTCCCGCCCCAATACTTCTCGTCATCAACGTTTTCATTGGTGTCAAAGGCCGGACCTGGACTTGGAATTTCTTCACCGGAACTGGCCTCGGTCCAGCTTGGCTGATAGACACGATCAAAAATGCCGGAATTATGCCCATAGTACGCAGTAACGCGTATGGCAAATTTGTCTTCAATCAGCGGAATATTGAAGATTGCGTCAGCGTTGTAGTTCGTATCACCGTATTTGACTGTCGACAGGACCGCGTGCAACTTGCTCTCGGACTGGGTGAGATCCGGCTGGTTGGTGATCATGCGTATGGTGCCGCCCATGGAGCGGGCGCCATATAGTGAACCCTGGGGTCCACGTAATACTTCAATCCGTTCCATATCCATTACGCGTGGCAAAAAGGAAGCATTGACCTGCGTATCATCAATATAAAAGCCCGTCGCATTGGTGCCGAAGACACCACGAATGGACGGTGAACTCGAATCAAAGCGACCGTCCGCCTCGTAAGCCATGCCCAGGTTTGGAACCCGCACGGCGAAATCGAGTAAAGTGACGGCGCCCATCTGTTCCAGATCAACTTCGCTGAGAGCGGTGATGGACATACCGGCTTCCTGCAGTGTCTCGGTACGCTTTGAGGCCGTGACGAGAACTTCCTCCAGACCCGCAAATTCTTCATCCTGATCGGTCTGAGCGGTCGCAGTACCGGTCGCAAATGCCGCGGCACAGACCAGGGCTAAAGGAAATTTTATTTTGAACGAGTTATGGCTACTCTTGTGCACTATGGTCACCTCAGTTTTACTGTTGTGTTGTGAATTGATGTTTGCGGTTGCGCCAGTCCCCCGGCGGAATCCGTACCGCTCGAATCTTATTATTACTTTAAGTGTAAACTGATAATCAGGTAGAATAAAAGCATTAATTCCTGAAACCCACGTTTTTAGAACTGCTGAATCGCGCGCAAGCACGCTCTTACATGTAAGAGGTCCCTTGGGTCCGACCGCTCTGGAAGGTCGCGCGCAAGCACGCTCTTACATGTAAGAGGTCCCTTGGGGCCGACCGCTCTGGAAGGTCGCGCGCAAGCACGCTCTTACAGCAATTTTAGCGGTGAACAAAGGGGGCTTTGGCGCTTGCGCCTTTGGTCATGAAACTCTCCAGGCCAATCCACATGTCCTCGGTCTCGATGCATTTACCGAATGAGCGGGACTCCAGTTCCAGGCCTTCGGCAAGGGTCATCTGTGCTCCCTGGTAGATCGCGTCCACCAGGATGCTGTCGATTTTGCTGCTGTGATGGCCGATATCCAGATCCTCAGGTTCACCTGTGTCGCTCAATGGCCCGGTTTCGATTTTCGGCACGACGACGCTTCCATCTGCGATCTGCCTGACCAAGGCTGCGGCTGCTTCCGCCAGGTCGCCTTCGACCTCTTCGCGGGCCAGTCCGATTTCCACCGCCTCATTGGACGATACGGGCCGGGCGGTGCGTAAAATCTCCGCAGCCTTGCTGACCCCGACCAGCCTTGGAAGGCGTTGCGTACCACCAGCACCTGGAATAAAGCCCAGGTTAACTTCCGGCTGGCAGGCGGCAATCGGCATCCCGGCCCTGCAAACACGATCTGTGCAGGACATGGCAAGTTCGGCACCGCCGCCGAAGGCGAAACCATTCCAGGCGCAGACCACCGGTTTCTCCAGGCCCTCGACAAAATTGCAGACTTTTTGAAAGTTCTGCGAGTTCTGATAACCGGCTTCAGCTGTTTTGCAGGCGGCCAGATCATTGATATCCGCCCCGGACACGAAAGCCTTGACCCCGAATCCGGTCAGCACCGTGCCGGTGATCGCCGGATTATTTTCCGCTTCAGCAAATTTTTCGCGCAGCTCCGCCAGTACAGTCGTGTTCACGGCATTGAGCACCTTGGGACGCTTTATCGTCAGCACGGCAACGTCACCCATTGTTTTACGCGTGACATTGGAAAGCTTCCAGCCACCTGCGTCACGGGCAGCAACCAGGCTTTCAGGCATTGGAAAGCCGTCATTTTCAGCACACCATGCCTCAACTATATCGTGAGCCTTGTCTATGCCCATATTGTTCATCATCGAGAAAGGCGGATTGATAACCAGCGCAATTTCACAGGCCTTGTCCAGGTCGCTGATCGCACAAATTCCCAGATCGGCGATATACGATGCCAGCGCAAAAAACGCACCGACGACCTGGTTTCTCAAGACTTCTTCCGTCTCCGCGGCAACCTCGATCATGTCCCCCTTTCTGGCGATATCCCACCTTTCACCCTTTTGGATCAATTCCTTCAGCAATTCAGGCGACTTGAACCAGGGCAACAACTGGGTGTGCATTTCATCCAGGCCATGATCCGTAATCTCGTTACCACCGGCCAGCGTGACCGCAGTGACCGGACCAACGCCGCAACCCAGTGCGTCCATTGACACCTTGTCAATCTCCTTGACTGTTCCATAGCATTTCTGCAAACACAGGATGGCATTCTGAAACAAGCCTTCAAAAATGGGATCAATCGCATAACCATAAGAACTGGCTACTTCCATCGGCACTTTGCCAATTGCCTCGTACATACCCAGCAGGTTCGCGGTCAGTGTTGTGTCGGTATCTTTACCCGGGATGATTTCTACAATCGGATTTCGTTCCGCCGGGAAAAAATAATGAGCCACCAGGCAGCGACCGGGATTGGAAGTATTGCGGAAAATAACTTCCGGGCGCATATGCGATGAATTCGAAAGGAAGATCGCGTTTTCGTCACAGATTGTATCTACCTGCCTGAAAATTGCATCTTTGATTCCTTCATCCTCGGTTGCAGCCTCGAGCACCAGGCTGGATCCGGAGATGTCATCATAATTGTTTGTATAACTGATGCAGGCGAGCATCGCTTCCGCCACGTCCGCCCGGAAAGCCCTGGCCTCTACACCGCGTTCGATTTTTTTCTCGATTCTCGCCCTGGCATTCTCCAGAGCCTGTTCGGAGATATCCAGGAGGACCATTTTTACACCGTCTTTGGCGAAAACCTTGGCAAAGTGAAGGCAGATATCCGGGCCGATATTTCCGGCGCCGATAATGGAAATTTTTGAAAGTTCTATATTTTTAAATTGATAGCTCATGTTTTTTCCTTCTGCCTGTGTAAATTTTCATGGGTAATTGTTGATGTTCATTGATTAGCAAGTAATCGAGAACGGGTGGCGTAGTGTCAGGATCGTAGCGGTAGGCATCGTCCACTTTCGGTACGTATTCGTTTGCCGATGAAAACACAGGCACCCGCATATCCGAATCGATGCCGGACAGGTCCCGTACAACGACGGTTCGGTCCGGAATCTTGTCATACCCGGCAGTGATTTCAGGGTCTTTCATACCGATAAAGTTAATACTTCTCGAGTTGCTCTGCCAATGCCGCCCATTCTCCGGCCAGCATATTCTCGGCCATTGGGTACAGCATGCCTTCTTCCTTGACGTTATGCTGCTGTATCACCATAAGCAAGGTATCGCCCAGGTCCAGGGCTTCTTCTGTATCACCAGTGCTCATCGCGGCGCCGATCTGGTCGAGAAGTCCGCGCATCTGCTGGTGTTCCATTCTCATCATTGCGGTCGGGCCGCCGCCGCCCATTCCACTCCTGGCATCGAATGCCGGGAACAGTATGTCTTCCTCCATCGCTAAGTGGCGGCGCATGCTGTCGTCAAATTTCTTCCACGCCTGGTTGGTGGCATCGCTGTTTCCACTGTCGAGAAGCCCTTCGAGCTCTGCCCACCTGGAGTCACAATCACGATGATCCTGCGCGAAGAAGCCGGCCAGGCCGGCCTCGATATTTATGGTTGTCATGGGTATCTCCTGTACAAACCCGGGAATGAATCCAGAGTGATCTGGTAAATTATCAGCTGATGACTTATTTTAGCAATATGTTACAAAAATTGAAGCCTTAATGGATAAATCTGTATCAGATATTTTCATGGTGCTGGGGACCAGAACACCGGATATTGTCGATCTGAGGGATCTCGAGGCTCCGGAGCCCATGGAGAAAATATTACTGGCTTGTGCTCAACTGGGCGCCGGAGAATTTTTCCTGGCACACCTTCCCCGCGTTCCGACCATGCTGTTCCCGCATCTTGAGTCGCGGGGGTTGAGCTGGTGGGTTCATGAAGAAGAGGATCACAGTGCATTGCTCCTTATAAGGAGCAATGCATGAGTTCGGTCATGCCAACCGGCGGACTGAGCCTGGACCAGGCGCCCCCATTGTCCATACCCGCTGCTTTTTTCCTGACCATACCAATTGGCATCCTGGCAGCGGGCTGCATCCTGATTGCGACTGGCGCGGCAGCCCTGAGCACACCCTGGGCGCCACAGACCCTGGCGTTGACTCATGCCGGCACGCTGGGTGTCCTCGCCATGGGCATGGTCGGCGCGCTTTACCAGATGACCCCGGTCATTGCCGGCACACCCGTGCCTTTCACCCGGATCGCCCACATTGTCCAGGCCTTGCTGCTGGCTGGCCTGGCTGGATTTATTTGGCGACTGCTGGGTGGTCCGGTGTTCGCAATGTCGGCCGCGATCCTGTGCTTCACCATAGCCCTCCTGGCCTTCCTGTTGCCGCTGGGCTGGGCGCTGCGCCGCCCGGGGACGAATAACGAAACCGTCCAGGGCATGCGCCTGGCGGTGGTCAGCCTTGCCGCCGTCACACTGATCGGCCTGATAATGGCCCGGGGATATAGCGGATACGGTTTTCCCGAAAACCGTTTTCTGTGGATGCAAATTCACCTGACACTGGCCCTGCTCGGCTGGGTTGGCGGACTGATCATGTCAGTATCCTGGCAGGTCATACCGATGTTCTACCTGGCGCCGGCGGCCAGCAAAACCACGATGCGCTGGTTGTTCGGCCTGTTGCTGTCCGGCCTTCTGCTCCCGTTTGTCGCGATCTTCACGGGAGATGAAATCTGCGATTTCCTGACTCCAGGTCAGCTGGCCGCCTTAGGGGCATTACCCGCAGCGTTGGTCACCTGGCTGATTCATCCGGCCCTGATCCTGCGAAATATTTCGCGCCGCAAGCGCAAGCGGCGTGACGCATCACTGATGTTCTGGAAAGCGGGCCTGGTCAACGCCCTGCTGCTGATTCCCATCGCAATAGTTGTCCTTTTGCTTCCTGAACCCCGCTGGCAGGTGCTGTTCGGCTGGGTGGCCATCTGGGGTTGGGCGGGCATGATCATGCACGGGATGCTGAGCCGCATCGTGCCGTTCCTGGTTTGGTTCCACCGTTACTCGGCACGGGTTGGCCTGGAGCCGGTGCCATCAATGAGAACTCTGCTTCCCCAGCAGCGAATCCATTTCGGGTTTGTGCTGCATTTGAGCTCCATCGTTCTGGGCGTGGCGGCGATTCTTATTCAGGCAGATATCCTGGCGCAATTCACCGGCGTGGTGCTGATTGCTACCGCGATCAGCCTGGGCAGCATGCTGATTCATGTTCTGAAAAGAAAATCAGCATAGGGCAAGAGCATGTAAGGTAAAGAAAAACATCCTGTGAGATCACTATGGTACCTAACCGTGAATTTCAGCAACATTGTATTCATAAGGTACTCAAGCTTTCATGGACGCACCTTTCAGGAGCAAGCCATGTTCGTGAAAAACGCCGCGCCAGGGGGAGAGATCGGCTAGCTGTTTGCAGGACAATCAGGCTGTCGGGAACAGCTGATTAGTGCACAGGGATGTCTCGAACGTGTCCTGCAA
>Ga0209013_10001703_pt1 | contig 20203 bp, 16 predicted proteins | sample Cruoilmetagenom2_FD_187291 | JGI IMG/M metagenome (GOLD analysis project Ga0209013, IMG submission 187291) | Oil polluted marine microbial communities from Coal Oil Point, Santa Barbara, California, USA - Sample 2 (SPAdes) (version 2) | ecosystem: Environmental > Aquatic > Marine > Oil seeps ...
ATCGACTCGTTGAAAACGTAGCGCAGGATGACCTGGGTCACGACCAGGGCGAACATGACCAGAAAGCAGATGGAAAAGCTGATCTCGAGCACCCTGACGAGGATTTGCTCCAGCCGCTTCACAGCTACTCCAGTCCGCAGCTCTTGGACGCCGCGACAGCGGCGTCAATGTCGTCCCAGGTAAAATCTCCTCGCTCGACGAAGAACTCGTAGACCGGCTTGGTACGCGCCAGCATCTGAGCCCGAACTGAGGGCGTGGGACGAATGATCTCGACGTCCTCACCGAGCCTGGCGATGATCTCCTCCTCACTCTTCATGTAGAGCTCGTCGCTGTAGACCAACGCCTCCCGGGCCACCTCGTCGAAGATGCCCCGAAGATCGGCGGGGAGGCGCCGATACCACGCCAGGTTGACCATCAGCGGATCGGGGCCTGTCGCGTGGGTGTCGATTGTGATCCAATCGAGAACCTCATACTGCCGCCGGTCCCAAAGGTCAGATGGCGGTGCGGTGGTTCCGTCGACCACGCCGGTCCTGAGCGCCGAGTAGGTCTCGGCCTGGGCGATGCCCTGCGGGTTGGCGCCAAGCGCATTCTCCATCCGGTGGAAGACCTCCTGCGCACCCGGTACCCGGATCTTGAGCCCCCGGAAATCCTCCACGGTTCGGATAGGACGTTTCTTGGAGCTGTGGGCGCGAAACCCCTGCGAGATGCCGACGGCCGGGATGTGAAAGCCCTGATCTCGTCCCTCCGTGGCGATCTTCATCATCCAGGGGCTGCGGACCAGACAGATGGCCTGGTCCCAGGTCTCCACCAGATAGGGCAGAAGGACGATGTTGAACTTGATCGAGGCGTCCTCGAACATGCCGCCTCTCGTACCCTGCAGGGCGCCGATGGCCACGGCATCGGCCATCTCGCGCTCGGTGCCGAGGATTCCGCCGAAGTAGTTCTCGACCTGAATTCGTCCACCGGTGCGCAGTTCGAGCTCTGACTTGAAGAACTCCATCGACACGCTGCGCGGATCGGTCGCATTCTGCGCATTCCCGTACCTGAAGAGAAACGTGTCCTTGTCAGCTGCCAACGCAGCCGGCTGGCAGAGAGTGAACGCAAACAGGGCGAAAAGGGTTCGGCGGATTATGGCACGACTCCCCCCGGCGCCTTTCTGAGGTCGTTGCCGGCAATGTCGTCCCACGAGTAGTACTGGAAGGTCCCGTCGTCCGACATGGCCACGAAGAGGCCTGACGGGAAACGTTCGTCGACGACCGCAGTCGTCACATCGTTGCCGTCGCTGTTGTTGGTCGAGGTGCGGACAACCTTGATCTGGGGGTGGCTATGCGGGTTCCCCGGCTCGCCGTCGCGCGGGAAGATGTGAAATTGGTTGGCGGCCTGGTCGGAGACGATGATGTAGCCGGTGCCGTTGTTGATCTCATAGATCGAGATCCCCTCCCGGTCCTCGAGAAAGCCCTCGGTACCAAAGATGGCGAGCTCCTCGGCGGCGGCTGGAGCGTCGGGATCGGCGAGGTACTTGCGGATACCCGCGTTTTCGTCGCAGTAGTAGATGTAGCCGAGCTCGTCGTCGACCACCACCGCCTCGATCTCACCACCGTCGCTGACCGCGCCGAACTCGCGCACCTTGGTGAACTTCACGGCGCCGGCGCCGTCGTCCTCGATGAGGTACTGCCAGAGGTAGCCTCCGGAAGGTCCGGCCTTGCGGCTGACCACCGCGAAGAGGGCGCCGTCCGAAGACCGTTTGTACAGCGTCAGACCCATCGGTCGTCGCAGCTCCGGCGTTTGCCCCTCGAAAGCCTCGATGCCGCCGTTGTCGATCGGTGTCATCTCGGGCAGGCGGAAGATTCGGATCAAATTGCCATTGCGGTCGGTGGCGACTGCGATGTCGGTGGGGACGCCGCCGAGCACGAAGCCGTACTCAACGTCGATGTTGTTGATCCGTCCCATGCCGGTGACCGTCTTGTCTGGAATGATCCTGCCGTTGAGGTCGAAGGCATAGATCGAACCACCCTTGTCGGTTCCGAGGATCAGGCTCTGCGCGGGGTCATCGGGGTTGAGCCAGATGGCTGGATCGTCCGAGTCCTTGCCCACTGGTTCAGTGATCACTATCGGGATGAGGACCTCACCGGCCCTCTTAGCGGTCGTTGCCGGGACGGTCGTGGTGTCTGCGGGTGATGTGCCCCCGCTGCACGACATGATCGTCATGATGCCTGCCAGGGCGAGAACGCACAGCCCCGACATGGCAGCTCCGCGCAACGCTCCTCTTCGTGCTCTCTTTGTGCTCATGCTCTCCTCCTTCGATGTTGCCGCCGTCAAGAAATTTTGCCGGCCGGCTGTGAGATGGTCCGAGAATCAAATGGGTTTGGATGTGATCTTCAATTTTCTTTTTCGCTTCTTGGCGATCCGGTCGTCGAACGGATAACCAGGCTCGGTGTGACGACATCATGGCGTGGGGTGGTTCGCTCGCCATCGATGCGCTCCGACAGCTGTTCGACCGCGGATCGCCCCATGTCGCCGCCCGGTTGGTTGATGCTGGTCAGCGAGATGTGTCGCAGCGCCGCCAGCGTGGTGTTGTCGAAACCGACCAGCGATATGTCGCCCGGAATACTCAACCCGGCTTCCTCAATGGCATCCATGGCGCCGATGGCGCAGAGGTCGTTGGAGGCGAAGATTGCGGTCGGGAGCTTTTCGGCTTGAAGCAGCTCGCCGGCGCCCCGCCGGCCCCCCTCCTCGTTGTGGGCGCCCTTGACGATCAGGATGTGATCGGCGAGACCGAGCCGGCGCATGGCGCGGAGGTAGCCTTCGCGCCGGGTTTGGGCCGCGATGCCGGCGCCCCCCTCGATGAGGGCGATGCGGCGATGACCGAGATCGGCGCAATGCTCGACGGCAAGGCCGGCGCCGGCAATATTGTCGTTGGTCACGCTGTCGCACGAGTCGTCCGGGGAGGTGCGGTTGAGAACCACGATCGGCACCCAGCGCCCGGCGTGGGAAATGACGCGGTCTTCCGCTCGCGGCGCGGCCAGAATCAAGCCGTCGACGCGAAGCTCGAGGAGCCCTTCGATCGCACTCTCCTCGAGGCCGGGCTGACGCTCACCGGTGTTGAAGAGCACACGGTACCCGAGCTCCCGGGCGCGGGTCTGGATACCCGATACCACATCGCTGAAGAATGGATTCCTCAGGTCGGGGATCATCACGCCAAGGATCCGTGTGCGGCGCTGGACGAGGCTCCGGGCGATGATGTTCGGACGGTAGTTGAGCTCCTTGATGGCCTCCAAGACTGCCGCTCGACTCTTTGCGCTGACCCCCTCGCCACCGCGGATAACCATCGACACCAGGGACTTCGACACCTGCGCCTGGCGCGCCACGTCGTGGATCGTGGGTTCGGATTGCGGCGTCTTTTTCGGGCTCTTTCCGCGGGGTGACACTTGACATCGCTCCGTTCAGGAGATATGTTCCATTCTATGTGGAACGTTCCAAATTATATGTCCAGAAAATCGAAAATGCAAGATGGAACGTTCCAAGAGTTCCAAAATAGCCAGGTTTTCTTGTTATTGGGAATCTTTATGGAACGTTCCAATCATGATTTGGAGGACCAATAGTGCGGATATCACGGCCCGGTTTCGGCCCGGACCATCGATCTTAATGACCCGGACGGAAGGAGACTGTAATGGCGCCCTTGACGAAATACCGAACGCTAATTCTGGGAGTGCTACTCATGATGATTGTCGGCCTCCCAGCCCTGGCCACGGCTCAGGATGGCAACGGCGCCATCACCGGTCAGGTCTTTTCTCCCGCCGGCGAGGTACTGGACAAGGCCGAGATCACGGTCGTTGACCTCAACCTCAAGGCGATCACCGACATGTCGGGCTCGTTCATTCTTGGGAGCGTTCCCGCCGGCGATCACACGCTGGTCTGCACCTATGTCGGTCTCGAGCAAGCCAGGATCGATGTCACCGTAGTTGCCGGCCAGACTGTGGAGCAGAACTTCAACCTGAGCTTCGGCGCCGAGATCGAGGTCCGAGGCGCTCCGATGCTCGTCGGCCAGGCCAAGGCGCTCAACAAACAGAAGAACGCGATCAACATCACTAACGTCGTGTCGTCGGCCCAGATGGGCCAGTTTCCGGACAAGAATGCGGCTGAGGCGACGCAGCGGATTCCGGGGCTCTCGCTGACCCGAGACATGGGTGAGGGCCGCTACGTGATTGTTCGCGGCACCGAGCCGCGGTTGAACTCGACCACGGTCAACGGCGAGCGCCTGCCATCGCCCGAAAAGGACCGCCGTAACGTCGCCCTCGACACCATCCCGGCCGACCTTCTGGAGTCGATCGAGGTGTCGAAGGTGCTGACTCCGGACATGGACGGCGACTCGATCGGCGGCACCGTCGACCTGGTCACCCAGCGCGCACCCGAAGAGGTCAAAGTGTCGGCGTCGTTGGGCCTGGTCTACAGTGAGCTGTCCGAGGAGTTCGGCTATAACGGGACCTTCGGTTGGGGCCAGCGATTCGCCGACAACAAGTTCGGAATTCTATTATCCGGCAGCGCCATGGAGCAGGAGCGTCAGACCCACAACATCGAGCCTGAGTACGACGACGGCTTCCTCGATGAACTCCAGTACCGCGCATACGACACCAACCGTGAGCGCTACGGCGTCACCGGCGATTTCGACTGGAAGGCCTCGGATCGGTCCAGCTACTATCTGCGAACCCTCTACACCAACTACCAGGACGATGAGATCCGGCGCCGAGTAAAGAACAAGGTTGCCAAGGAACAGATCGCGCGTGACCTGAAGGACCGTCTCCAGGAGTCGGACATCTTCTCCTTCACCCTTGGCGGCGAGAACGTCGTCGGCCGCTCGCTGGTTATCGACTACCACTTTGCCCGCAACACGGCCAAAGAGGAGACGGCCAATCAGATCATCTCGGCTTTCAAACAGAAAGACGTCATCTTCGAGCCCAACGTCGGCCCGGATCACATCGATCCAAACAACATTCAGGCCAACCCCTTGAACGAGGACTACAACGATTCCAAGTTCGACGAGATCGAGGGAGAGCACAAGGTCGCCGAGGAGAAGGACTGGGTTGGCGCGTTCAACCTCACCCAGGGTTTCTACCGCGACGCCGGCTTCAGCGGTCTGTGGAAGGCCGGCGCCAAGGTGCGGCTGAAGACCAAGGACCAGAACGTCGATGTTTCGATCGGCGAGCTCGACGACGATCTGTATTTGAATGATGTCCTCAGCCCCTGGACCCCGGCAAAACCATTCTTCGGGGGGAGATACGACATCGGGCTGTTCCAGGATCCAACCCGCATGAGGGATCTGTGGAACAGCGGCATTTTGGAAACCGAGGCGATTCTCGAGGAGGATCTGGCGGACTTCACCTCATCGGAGGACACCTATGCCGCTTTCGGCATGGGCGAGTTCATCTTCGGCGGCGGGACTACTTTGGTAGGTGGTGTTCGGGTGGAGCACACCAAGACCGATTACGACGCCTGGGAGCTCGCCTTCGACGAGGAGGGCGACCCGGACGAGCTGTTGCCGGTATCGGCGGACAACAGCTACACCGAGTGGCTGCCCCAGTTCAGCTTGGTCCAGAAGTTGAGCGAGCAGTCCAACCTCCGCGCCGGTCTCACCAGAACCCTGGCTCGGCCGAACTTCGAGGACCTCGCGCCGTTCCGCCTCATCAACTTCGAGGACCAGGAAATCGAGATGGGCAACCAGGACCTCAAGGTGACGACCGCGTGGAACCTCGATCTCATGTACGAGCTCTACCTGCAACCATTGGGCATCTTCTCGGCCGGTCTCTTCTACAAGGACCTCACTGACAACATCTTTATGTTCACCATCGATCAGGAGATCGACGGGGATACCTGGGAGGTCACCCAGCCGCTGAACGGCGACGACGCCAACCTGTGGGGCCTCGAGCTCGCCTACCAGAACCAGTTCACGCAGCTCAAGGGTTTCTGGGGCGGTCTCGGTCTCTATGCCAACTACACCTACATCGACTCGGAGACCACCTATCCCGAGCACGACATAAAATCTCCACTGCAGGGACAATCCGAGAACGTCGGCAATGTGTCGCTGGTGTATGAGAAGTACGGCTTTTCCGGGCGGTTGTCATTCAACTACGTCGGCAAGTACATCATCGAGGTCGGGGGCGGTCCGGATGAGGACCTCTGGGTCGACAACCACTTCCAGATCGACTTCACGGCCCGACAACAGCTGTCGAAGAAATTCAGCATCTATCTCGAGCTCGTCAATCTCAATGACGAACCGTTTGTGATTTACCAAGGCGTCGCCGATCGAATCCGCCAACAGGAGTTCTACGGCTGGTGGGGAACTGTGGGTGTGCGCTTCAACCTTTAACGATCTGAGGAGCTGATCGGCGTCCGGGCTCGATCCGGTGTCGGGGGTCAGAGCGATCTCCAGCCCTCGGCTCCGGTACGGCCAAACCAAGAACGATTATCAATACGGATTGGAGGAGCTGATGGGTCAGACGATGGTAGGTCTCGTCGGCGCCGGCCGTATCGGGCGACTGCACGCCGAAAACTTGGCTCGCCGGATTCCCGAGGCGCGTCTCGCGGCGATCGCCAGCCCCCACCTCGACAAACGCTGGGCGGAGGGGCTCGGCATCCCGGTGCGGTCGACGGATGTCAATGTGGTCATCGATGATCCTTCGATCGAGGCCTTGGTAATAGCTGCATCGTCAGACCTCCACATCAAGCTGATTCGGCGGGCGGCTGCGGCCGGTAAGCACATCTTCTGCGAAAAACCGTTGGCCTTCGAGCCCGGGCCGATCGAGGAGATCCTCGAAGTAACGACCACTGCCGGCGTCAAGCTTCAGGTTGGCTACAATCGCCGTTTCGATCCCAGTCTCCTGAGGGCATCCGAGGCCGTTCGCAGCGGTGAGATCGGCGACATCCACACCCTCCGCGTCACCAGCCGTGATCCCATACCTCCCGACATCGACTTCGTGCGTCGTTCGGGCGGTCTCTTCTTCGACTTCACGGTCCACGACTTCGATGTCGTGCGCTTCCTCTCGGGCGCCGAGATCGTCGAGCTCTTCGCGGTCGGCGAGGTGCTGGTCGATCCCCGGATCGGAGCCGCGGGCGACATCGACACCGCGGTCATCACCCTCCAACTGTCGAACGGCGCCCTGGCTGTGATCGACAACAGCCGCCATGCCGTCTACGGGCAGGACCAGCGCTTCGAGATCTTTGGGTCGTCCGGCAGCGTGGCGGTCGACAACACCCGCGCCACCTTCGTCACCACGAGCACGAGAAAAGGGGTCTTCACCGAGAGGCTACACGGATCTTTCGGCGACCGTTACCGCGAGGCTTTCGTCGCCGAGCTCCGCGGTTTCCTGAACTCGGTGCGAGAGGGCGGGCCGGTGGCGGTGGGCGCCGAGGACGCGCTGGCCGCGGTGAGGGCGGCCCACGCCGCCCGTCGGTCGCTTGCTGAAAACCGGCCGATCCGACTCGTCGACGAGGCGGTGGCTGAAACAGTCGGTGCAGGGAGTTCGCGATGAAGACCATCACCACCGGCATCCTCGGCGCGGGCAGGATTGGCCGTCTCCACGGCGACAATATTCTTCGCATGAACGGCGTTGAACTCAAGGCCGTGGCCGATCCTTATGCCGATTTCGGGAGCTGGCCGGGGGCCGCTGTCGCCACCGGCCAGGATTCGGATCTCATCCTCGGCGACGAGGCCATCGAGGCCGTCCTCATCTGCTCGCCGACCCCGACCCACGCCGATTTCATCGAACGCGCGGCCGCGGCCGGCAAGCATATCTTTTGCGAAAAACCGATCGACCTCGAGCCGGATCGCATCCGCCGAACTTTAGCTGCCGTCGATGAGGCGGGTGTCAAGCTCCAGGTTGGTTTTAACCGGCGCTTTGACCCCACCTTCGCGACCGTGAAACAGGCGGTGGCCGATGGCTCGATCGGCGCCATCCACCTCATCAGGATCACTTCCCGCGATCCGGAGGCCCCGCCCGCCGACTATGTCGCGAGCTCGGGCGGCATCTTCCTCGACATGACGATCCACGACTTCGACATGGTGAGGTTCCTGTCCGGGGCCGAGATCGTCGAGGTCCACGCCTACGGCGCCGTCCTCATCGACCCCGCGATCGGTACGGCGGGCGACGTCGATACCGCGGTCACGACGCTGCGTCTTTCAAACGGCGCCCTCGCCGTGATCGAGAACAGCCGCGAGGCCGTCTACGGCTACGACCAGCGGGTCGAGGTCTTCGGCTCGAAGGGTAGCGCGGAGGCGTTCAACGAGGCGCCGGCCCAGGTGCGGCTCAGCACCGCCGATGGCATCCGTTTTGAAAAACCGCTGTACTTCTTCCTCGAACGTTATCAGGCGTCCTTTGTCGCCGAGCTCGAAGCCTTCTTCTCCTGTGTGCGCGAGAACCGGCCGCCGCTGGTCGACGGCCGCGACGGGCTGATGTCGGTAGTTGCCGGCCTCGCGGCCACAAGGTCGCGGGCGGTCAACCAGCCGGTACTTGTCGAGTCGCCGGGTGTGACGCCATGAACCCGTTCCGGATCTTCCTCACCGGTCCCGACCTGCCGCCGCGTGCCTCGAGCGACGAGATCGACCGCCTCTACAGGCGCCACCGGCTGCGGATCATGCTCGCCATCACGATCGGTTACGGCCTCCTCTACACTTGCCGGCTCGCTCTCTCGGTGGTCAAGAAACCGCTCATCGACGGTGGCATCTTCACCCCGGAGCAGCTCGGCATCATCGGTTCGGCGATCTTCTACGCCTACGCCTTCGGAAAGCTCACCAATGGTTTCCTCGCCGACCATATGAACGTCAAGGTGTTCTTCGCCTTCGGGGTGCTGATGTCGGCGCTGGTCAACCTTGGCATGGGCTTCTCCACCGTCCTCTGGGCGTCGGTCCTTCTGTGGGCCCTCAACGGGTGGTTCCAGGGTTTCGGAGCCCCGACCGGGGCCGTGTCCATGGCGAACTGGTTCAGCCCCCGCGAGCGGGGCCGGATTTACGGGATTTGGAGCACCGCCCACGCGATCGGTGAGGGGCTGACCTTTGTCGCAGTAGCGGGTCTCGTCAGCTTGTTTGGATGGCGGGCCGGGTTCTGGGGTCCGGGCGTGCTCTGCATTTTTGTCGCGCTCGGCGTGTACCTGCTCGTCCAGGATCGTCCGCCGACCCTCGGACTGCCGTTGGTCGCCGACTGGAAGAACGACCACGTGGACGACGCGCCCGGAGGTGACGCTCATCCGGAGAGCACCTGGGTGACCCAACGTGCGATCCTGAAGATCCCCGCCATCTGGGTGCTTGCGCTCTCCAGTGCCATGATCTACGTGACGCGCTACGCCATCAATAGCTGGGGCATTCTCTATCTGCAGGAGGCGAAGGGCTACTCGCTGATCCAGGCGGGCGCCATTATCTCGGTCAATACTATCGCCGGAATCCTCGGTGCGGTCGCCTACGGGTTCTCTTCGGACAAGATGTTCAACGCTCGCCGGCCACCCACCAACCTGATCTTTGCGGTCGTCGAAATCGTCGGCCTGCTGATGATCTTCTTCGTTCCGACCGGTGGTCCGGCGTTCATGACCGTCGCGTTCTTCATCTACGGATTCGGCCTCACCGGTCTGGTCACGGCGCTCGGCGGACTCTTCGCCATGGACATCGTGCCGAGGCGGGCGGCGGGTGCGGTGATGGGCTTTGTGGGCGTCTTCAGCTATGTCGGCGCCGCCATCCAGGAGCGCGTCAGCGGCATCCTCATCGACCATGGATCGACGATCGTCGACGGCGTCCGGCACTACGACTTCACCAACGTGATCTGGTTCTGGGTTGGATCGTCGGTACTGTCGCTGATCCTCGCCACGACCCTGTGGCGGGTGCGGGTGAGGGATTGAGGGAAATCATGACCAACGGACAACAGACCTTCGATGTCGTAACGCTCGGTAATTACACCAAGGACACGATCGTCACCGCCGCGGGAACGCAATATGCCGACGGGGGCGGTGTCGTCTACGCGGCCCATGCGGCGCTCACGCTCGGGCGAAGGGTTGCGGCAATCACGAGGTTGGCCGGCGAGGATTTCCACGTTGTCCGGTCTCTCGAGGAGGCGGGGATAACCGTCTTTGCGACCGAGACGCCGAGCTCGACTCTGATGCGGCTCGAGTACCCGACCGAGAACCCTGATGAACGTATCCTGACGGTGGCGGACACCGCCGGGTCGTTCACTCCCGAGCAGGTGGGGGCCGTTGATGCGAAGGCATTTGTGATCAGCCCGTCATTTCGGGGCGAGGTGCCGATCGAGGTGATTCAGGCGCTTCGCACGAAGGACGCGATGATCAGTGCGGATGCCCAGGGCTTTATCCGGGTTCGCAGGCCGGACGGCCGACTCGAACACCCCCCCTGGCCCGAGCAAGATGAGGTGTTGGCGCTGGTGGACATCCTCAAGGCCGATGCGGTCGAAGCCGAGGCCCTCACCGGCGAGTCCAACATCAAGGTCGCCGCGAAAGCTCTGGCGGCTCAGGGACCTCGAGAGATCGTGATCACTCACCGCGACGGGATCGTCGTGCTGGCCGATGGCCAGATGCTCGAGGCGGAGTTCCACGCTCGATCCATGGAAGGGCGGAGCGGTCGCGGCGACACCTGTGTCGGCTCGTACGTGGCGGCAAGGCTCGAATATCCGCCGGAGGAGGCGATTCTCTGGTCAGCAGCAACCACGAGCTTGAAGGTGGCAACCCCCGGGCCGTTTCGCGGCACTTTTGACGAGATCGTTGACCTCAAAGAACACCACTACAAAGGAGTCTTTTCCCCGCAATGTTCATAGGAACTCAACCGGTGTCGCGCTGACGCGCGATGCCTTGAAAGCTCAAAGGAGGAACAGATCATGAAAGGGATGGTTTTGGATGCGAAGTGGGAGCCGAAGGCCGATTACACGGTTTCAGATTGGGAGAAGGAAACCGGTAAAGCCATCAACGGCAACGCCATCTGGCACAACCCGACGCTCGAGGTTCGCGAGTGGCCGGATCCGAAACCCGGGGCCCAGGAAGTTCTGCTCGAGATTCAGGCCTGCGGCGTGTGCGGATCCGACATGCACTTTTACGAAACCGATGACGAGAACTACATCCTCTACCCAGGTCTGACCAAGTTCCCGACCATTCTCGGCCACGAGTTCTCGGGCAAGGTGGTAGAGGTCGGCGGCGAGGTCACGCTGCTCAAACTTGGCGACATGGTGACCGTGGAGGAGATGATCTGGTGCGGTCGTTGCATCCCGTGTCGCAACGGCTACCCCAACCACTGCACGAACCTCGAGGAGATCGGCTTTACGATCCCCGGCGCCTTTGCCAACTACATCGCGGTCGACGAGAAGTTCTGCTGGAAGATCGACGCCATTGCCGAACGGGTGGGCAGCGCCGAGAAGGCCTACGAGCTGGCGGCGCTCACCGAGCCGACCTGCGTCGCCTACAACGCGATGTTCGAGCGCGCCGGCGGCTTCCGGCCGGGACACTACGTTGGCGTCTTCGGCGCCGGACCGATCGGGCTTGCGGCGATTGCGCTGGCCAAGGCGGGCGGGGCGAGCACCGTCGTCGCCTTCGAGGTCTCGCCACAACGGATCGAGCTGGCCAAGGCGGTCGGCGCCGACTTCGCTTACGACCCGCGTCAGGTCCACGCCGGTGAGGCGCTCATGGAACACAGCCTGGGCGCAGGATTCGACTTCATGGTCGAGGCCGCCGGTGTTCCCGAGCTCACCATCCCGGAGATGGAGAAGGGCCTCGCCATCAATGCCAAGATCGTCCAGATCGGCCGCGCCGCAAAGAAGGTGCCGATGTACCTCGAGGCCTTCCAGGTTCGTCGCGCCCAGGCTTATGGCGCTCAGGGCCATTCGGGCCACGAGACCTTCCCCAACGTCATCCGGCTGGTGGCGTCGGGCCGCATCGACCTCAGCCCGATCATCACCGCAAAGTACGACCTCGCGGACACGGTGGCCGCCATCGCCAAGTCGACCGATCGCACGGACGGCAAGATCCTCGTCAAGCCGAACTGACGAACGACCAGAAGAGCACAAGGAGAATTCCAATGACAGACTTTCCAGAAGATCCGAGACTGTTGGCCACCGACGAGCCGGATCTGTTTTTCGAAGACAACACCGTCGGCCGGTGCAAGAAAGAGGTGTGGGACGCCAGCGACCAAGAGATTGATGCCGTGCTCGCCGAGTACGGTGTCCCCTCGCCCTGTGAGTGGGGCAAGTCGGGCTCGTACATCCAGACCACCGTCCGCCACCGGGTTGAGGCCGAGCGGAAAAAGAACGACATCGTCTTCATCCCCGTCGGCTGCACCGAGCTTCACGGCCGCCACCTACCCAGCGCCTCCGACACCCTCTATGTGAGCCAGATCTGCGAGGGCGTGCGGCGGTTTACGGCCAAACGGGGTGCGCCGGCGAGCCTCGCCCTGCCGCCGCTCATGTACGGCTCGCACCCCTATCACCACCTCGGCATGCCGGGCACGGTGATCGTGCGCGAGAACGTAGCCCGCGAGTTTCTCATCGACGTGATGCTGGGGTTGTGGAACGACGGTTTCCGCAAGCAGATCCTGATCAACAACCATGGCCACCTGTGGATGCTCGAGTCGGCGATCCAGCAGTTCCAGAAGCGCTACCAGCTGCCCGGAATCTTCCGCGTCATCGACTGGCACCGGGCGGTGCGCGAGTTCTTCCGCACCGAGGCCAAGGGCGGCAAGATGGACACCAACTTCGTCCACGCCGACGAGTCGGAGACCTCGCTCGGGCTCCTCCTCCACCCCGACATGGTGGACATGAACTACGCGGTCGACACCGAGGGCAAGGGCTATCTGCCGGACGGCCACTTCGACAAGTCGGTGGATCCCTTCAGCCGTCCCAGCCGCTGGTCGGAGGGTGAGGGTCACTTTGCGATCGAGATTGCGGCCACTCCCGAGGGTGTGGTCGGCAAGGCGACCCATGGCGCAGCCGAGAAAGCAAAGCGTCCGGTCGCGGCGATCTTGAAGTATCTGACGCTTCTCAACGATCAGATCCTCGAGGCCTTCCCGGCGGGAACGGTGCCTCCGGTCGAGGAGGTGACCCTGCGCACTGCGGCCGAGATGGAACCGTATCTGCGTGAGCCCCTGAGCGAGGGTTGGAAGCCGGTGTACCAGCTGCCGCAGATCGGTCAGAGCTGAGCATGAAACTGAGCGTTGTGCTGTCGACCCACGCCGCCGCTTTCGAGGCGGTGGCGTTCAAGGGCGATTTTGCGGCCAACGTCGCGAAGATCGCCGCCTGGGGGTATGACGGCGTCGAGCTCGCCGTGCGGGATCCATCGCTGGTGAACGCCGGCGAGCTCGAGCGCGTCGTCGCCGAACACGATCTGGTGGTGCCGGCCATCGGCACCGGCCAGGCGTGGGGCGAGGAGGGTCTGTCGTTCACCAGCGACGACCCGGCGGTGCGGGCCGCGGCCATCGAGCGCATCTCGAGCCACCTGCCGCTGGCTGCGCGCCTTGATGCCCTCGTCATTCTCGGTCTGATCCGCGGCATCACGCCCGAAGGTCAGACCCACGAGCAATCGATGGAGTACCTGGTCGAGGCGATTCAGAAGTGCGCGGTGGCTGCGGATGGCACGGGTGTGCGTTTCGCCCTCGAGCCAATGAATCGTTACGAGACCGACCTCATCCATACCGCGGCCGAGGGCATGGAACTCATCGAGCGGGTTGGTGCGGACAATTTCGGGCTCTTGCTCGACACGTTCCATATGAACATCGAGGAAGCCAACATCGGGGACAGCATCAGGGCGTGTGGCGATCGCATCTTCCACTTCCACGTCGCCGACTCGAACCGTTGGTACCCGGGCGCCGGGCACCTGGACTTCTCTTCGATTCTCGACGAGCTGGAGAACACCGGCTATGGCGGTTTTGTCTCCGGGGAGTTCTTGCCCCTGCCCGACGCCGATATCGCGGCCGAGAACGCGGTCACGCACTTGAGGAATCTATGAGCCCGGAACCCACACATCTCGGGGGTCTGGAGGTGATCGAGCGCTCGCTGGTCGTCAGCGGGGACGCCGAGCTGTTTCTCGCCCGTACTGACGCCGGGGAGAAGATCCTCGATGTGGTCGGGGACAGCGCTGGGTTCGAGGGCGCCAAGCACCACTCGAGCGGTGCGCTGCTGTGTCCGCTGACGGAGGCAAACGCCGCCGCCCTCCGCGTCCGCCTGCCGTGGCTGCGGCCGGTTCCGCTCGGTCTTGCGACCTCGGCCGGTTTCGGCGATCGCCTGGGGTTGGCGACCCCGGGACACATCGGCGCGATCCGCCGGGTGCCCGATGGCGCAGAAACCATCGCCCCGATCTTCGCCCAGCAATCGGTGCGCGAGAACATCCGAACCGGCCGCACCCCGCAGGAGGTGATGGACGACGCGATGTGGGGAGTTTTCGAGGAGGGATGGCGTGAGCCGTGGGGGGCCGACGCGGACCACCTCAAGACCGAAGCCGACGTGGAGCCATTTGCCGCCGCCGGGTTTACCTTTTTCACCATCGATCCCGGCGACCATGTCGACGACGACGCTCACACAGCGCCACCGGAGACGATTGAAGCCAAGCTCCGGGACCTGCCGTGGGATACGCTCGACGACACCCCCGGCGACCTCGAGGTGAGATATGTGGACAAAACGCTAGAGCTCGACAGCGGCCCGGAAACCATCAGTCGCGAAGAGCTGTTGCGGGCCGCCGCCAAGTACGGTCGCGCTGTGGCTCACGCCGTCACCATGTACCGGTTCATTCAGGCGCGGCTAGGAGATGGGCGCTTCGAGCTCGAGGTTTCGGTGGACGAGACCGCCAACCCGACGTCCATTGCCGAACACATTTACATTGCCGGCGAGCTCCGGCGGCTCGGCGTCCGCTGGGTCAGCCTCGCGCCCCGTTTTGTCGGCGAGTTCGAGAAGGGCGTCGACTACATCGGCGACCTCGATACCTTTGCCACCGAGTTTCAAAAGCACGCGGCCGTGGCGCGGGCCTTCGGGCCGTACAAGCTGAGTCTGCACTCGGGTTCGGACAAGTTCAGCATCTACCCGATCGCCGCCCGGTTGACCTGGCCCGACGACGCCGCAAGCGGACCACTGGTCCACCTCAAAACCGCCGGTACCAGCTATCTGGAAGCGCTGCGGACGGTGGCCACGATCGACACTGAGCTGTTCCGCGACATCCTCGGGCTGGCGCGCGAAAACTACGAGACTGACCGCGCGACCTACCACGTCTCGGCCGAGCTGGTGAAGGTGCCCACCGGAGACGAGCTCGGCGATGAGGATCTACCGGGCCTGCTGGAGGAGTTCGACGCGCGGGAGGTCCTGCACGTGACCTTCGGCTCGGTTCTGGACGCCTTCGGCGAGCGCCTGCGGGCGGCCTTGCGCTCTCATGAGGATGTGTATCGGGATTTATTGGCGGCGCACTTCGAGCGGCACCTGCGGCCGTTTATCCTGGTGCCGACGGGAGGGGGGCAGTGATGGTATCCGAGGCGACAACCGGAATCCACGATTTCTCCGGACGCACGATGGCGATCACCGGCGGCGGCGGCGTCCTTGGTGGCGAGATCGCGTGCGCGCTGGTCGCTGCCGGCGCCGACGTCGCCATCCTCGACCTCGCATCGACGCTCGACGATCGTCTTCAGGAACGCCTCGACCGGGGACCAGGCCGCGCCATCCTCGTCGAGTGCGACGTGCTGCAGCCGCCGTCGCTGGTAGCGGCGGTGGAGAAGATCACTGCCGACCTCGACGAGGTCGACAGCCTGGTCAACGCCGCCGGTGGCAACCACCCCGGCGCCACTACCGGCGAGGATCTCCCCTTCTTCGATCTCCCGGCCGAGGCGCTGCGCTTCGTCGGCGAGCTCAACCTGCTCGGCACGATTCTTCCCTGCCAGGTCTTCGGCCGCGGGATGGCCGAGCGTCAGCGGGGCGTGATCCTCAATCTCTCGTCGATGAACGCCTTCCGGCCGCTGACCCGCATCCCGGCCTACTCGGCGGCCAAAGCGGCGGTCAGCAACTTTACCCAGTGGCTGGCAATCCACATGAATAAGGAGTACTCGCCGGAGATCCGGGTCAATGCCCTCGCGCCGGGTTTCTTTCTCACCGAGCAGAACCGCTTCTTGCTCACCGACCGAGAGACAGGCGAGCTGACAGAGCGCGGCCGCACTATCATCGAGCACACGCCGATGGGCCGCTTCGGCGAGCCCGCCGATCTCCCCGGCACGGCGCTGTGGCTGCTCTCCCCAGCCGCCGCATTCGTCACCGGAATCGTGGTGCCGGTGGACGGGGGCTTCTCGGCCTTCAGCGGTGTGTGAGCCAGAGGAGGACCATCGATGAGCACCTACCCCGAAGCGGCGCAGCCGTTGGCCGAGCTCACCCCCAAGCGTGAATTCTTCGTTGGCATCGACTCGGATGGTTGCGCCTTCGACACCATGGAGGTCAAGCACAAGGAGTGCTTCATCCCCGAGATCATCAAGGCCTGGGATCTGCAGGCGGTGTCGAAGTATGCCCGCGAGGCCGCGGAGTTCGTCAACCTGTACTCGAAGTGGCGCGGCATCAACCGCTGGCCGGCGCTGACGATGGTCTTCGACCTCCTGGCTGAGCGGCCGGAGGTCTTGGCGCGCGGAGTCGAGATCCCATCGGCGCCGCGCGTGCGTGAGTTCATCAGCAACGACGACTACCCGAAGAGCAACGACGGGCTTGCCGCCTACATGAGAGACCACCCCGACCCCGAGCTCGACCGGGCCATGGCGTGGACCACCGGCGTCAACGTCGCGGTTGGGGAGATGGTTCATGGCGTGCCGCCGTTTCCCGGGGTGCGGGAGAGCCTGGCCGCGCTTGAAGGAAGGGCCGACCTCATCGTCGTGTCGGCGACCCCGGTCGAGGCGCTGACCCGCGAATGGAACGAACACGACGTTGCGCGCTTCGTGCGCGTCATTGCCGGTCAGGAGATGGGCAAGAAGGCGCTCCACCTCGAGCTCGCCGCCGTCGGCAAGTACCCGCCCGAACGCATCCTGATGATCGGCGACGCGCCCGGCGACATGAGGGCGGCTCGCGCCAACTCCGCGCTCTTTTTTCCCATCAACCCGGGCCATGAGGAGGTGTCGTGGCGACGCTTCTACGACGAGGCGATGGGCCACTTTTTTAACGGGACCTATGCGGGTGAGTACGAGTCGGCCCTGATCGCCGAGTTCGAAGAGCTGCTCCCGGAAACGCCGCCGTGGAAGAGCTGAGCCGTCTCCGGACCGCGACGGTTACGGGCGTAGCCGCCCGTGAGAGGCGATTGACCGAAGCCGACATACGCGATCTTCTGGCCACGGCTCTTGCCGCTGAGGACCTTGCCGGCCGGCGGGTGCTGGTAATCATCCCCGACAGCACCCGCACGGCGCCGATCGCTCTGATGTCCGAGATCGTCGACGAGATCCTCGGAGACACGGTCGAGACTCTCGACTACCTGGTCGCCCTCGGCACCCATCCGGCGATGGACGACGCAGCCCTGAGCACACTCCTGGGACGGGAGGTCAAGGATGGCAGGGCGGGCGCCTCGCGGGTCTTCAATCACCGCTGGGATCTGCCCGAGACCTTCGTCACCCTCGGTACGATCAACGCGGCAGAGGTCGCCGAAGCGACCGGCGGGCGACTCGAAATGGACGTGCCCGTGCGGCTCAACCGCCTGCTCGGCGAGCCGGGCGGCCACTTGCCCTATGACCGGATCATCGTTTGCGGGCCGGTCTTTCCCCACGAGGTGGCGGGATTTTCCGGCGGCAACAAGTACTTCGTCCCAGGGGTTGCCGGCCCGGAGGTCATCGACGTCACCCACTGGGTGGGAGCGTTACTGACCAGCCGCGGAATCATCGGCACCACCGATACGCCGGTCCGGCAACTGATCGATCGCGCGGCCTCGTTCATCCCGACGCCACGCTTCCTGATCGCCCTGGTGATGGACGGCGAGGATCTGCACGGGCTCTATGTCGGCGACATGGAGGAGGCGTGGCGGGCGGCGACCGGTCTCTCGGCCGAGCTCGACATCATCTTCGTCGAGAGTCCCTTCGAGCGAGTGCTGTCGGTGATGCCTCGGATGTACGACGATCTGTGGACCGGCGCCAAGGGGATGTACAAGCTCGAGCCGGCGATTGCCGACGGCGGAGAGGTCATCATCTACGCCCCCCACATCACAGAGGTCTCGTACGTGCACGGCCGGTATCTTGACGAGATCGGCTACCACGTGCGTGACTACTTCCTGGCCCAGTGGGAGCACTTCAAGCACATCCCCTGGGCCGTGCTCGCGCACTCGACCCACCTCCGCGGCGATGGCACTTTCATCGACGGCGTCGAGAAGCCCCGCATCCGGGTGACCCTGGCGACCGGCATCCCACGCGAACGCTGCGAACGCATCGGTTTGGGTTACACGGACCCGGCCACCATCAACCCCGAGGAGTGGGCCGACCGCGAGGACGAGGGGGTGCTGCTGGTCCGCAGGGCGGGCGAACAGCTGTATCGGGTGAGAGACACGAAGGAGGCGTGATGACTGAAAGAGCGGACATCGGGCTCATCGGGCTCGCGGTGATGGGCCAGAATCTGGTTCTCAACATGAATGACCACGGCTTCCGGGTGGCGGTCTTCAACCGCACCCTGGCGACGGTGGACGAGTTTCTCGAAGGCAGCGCCAGGGATACGGGGATCGTTGGCGCGCATTCGCTCGAGGAGCTGGTCGATGCGCTCGCGAGACCGCGGCGGGTCATGCTGCTGGTCAAGGCCGGCCGGCCGGTCGACGACTTCATCGACCGGTTGATGCCGTTGCTCGAACCCGGCGACATCATCATCGACGGTGGCAACTCGAACTACCACGACACCATCCGCCGCACGAAACGGGTCGAGGCCGAGAGTCTGCTCTACATCGGCACCGGGGTGTCGGGTGGCGAGGAGGGGGCCCGCCAGGGTCCCTCGCTCATGCCAGGCGGATCGCCGGCGGCGTGGCCCCACATCAAACCAATCTTCCAGGCCATCTCGGCCAAGGTCGAGGATGGATCTCCATGCTGCGAGTGGGTTGGCGAAAACGGCGCCGGCCACTTCGTCAAGATGGTCCATAACGGCATCGAGTACGGTGACATGCAGCTCATCTGCGAGGCCTACCAGCTGATGAAGGAGGGCCTCGACCTCGACCACGACCGGATGCATTTGATCTTCGGCGAATGGAACTCCGGCGAGCTCGATTCCTATCTGATCGAGATCACCCGCGACATCCTTGGTTTCCGCGATAAAGACGGCGAGCGGGTGGTCGAGAAGATCCTCGACACCGCCGGCCAGAAGGGCACCGGCAAGTGGACCGCGGGGTCAGCGCTGGATATGGGGGTCCCTCTGACCCTAATCGCCGAGGCGGTGCTGGCACGCTTCCTGTCGGCGTACAAGGAGGAGCGGGTGGCGGCGGCCAAGGTCCTGCACGGTCCGGATGTCGCCTTCGACGGCGATGTCGATGCCTTCATCGACGATCTCCGGCAGGCGCTGTACGCGGCCAAAATCGTGTCCTACGCCCAGGGCTACATGCTGATGCGGGCGGCGGCCGGGACGTATGGTTGGCACCTGAACAACGGCGGCATCGCGCTCATGTGGCGCGGCGGCTGCATCATCCGCTCGGCCTTCCTCGGCAAGATCAAGGAGGCCTTCGACCGCGACCCGGAGCTCAGCAATCTGCTCCTCGATCCCTATTTCAAAGAGCAGATCGAGGCCGCGCAATCCGCCTGGCGACGGGTGGTGGCGAAGGCGGTGGAGCTTGGTATTCCGGTGCCGGCGATGTCGAGCGGGTTGGCCTTCTTCGACGGTTACCGCCACGAGCGCCTACCGGCCAATTTGCTACAGGCTCAGCGCGACTACTTTGGCGCCCACACCTACGAGCGGGTGGACCGACAGCGCGGCGAGTTCTTCCACACCGACTGGACCGGGCATGGTGGAGGGGTGACCGCGAGCACCTACAAAGCATGACGGAGCAGGTCATCAGTGATCAGTTATCAGTGATCAGGCCGAACCAACGATCAGAGAATACCGATCACTGGTCACTCCTAAGTAACTCGGCCGGCTGCGGTTGCTGTAGCGAGCCGCGAAGCGGCGATAGATACATATCTGTCGCTCCTTCGGAGCTCAAACCAGGGCTTCACTCCGGAGAAACTTCACGGAGTTTCTTCTTCGGTGTCTCCCGAAGAATCGCGGGTGGA
>Ga0209013_10001704_pt1 | contig 20201 bp, 12 predicted proteins | sample Cruoilmetagenom2_FD_187291 | JGI IMG/M metagenome (GOLD analysis project Ga0209013, IMG submission 187291) | Oil polluted marine microbial communities from Coal Oil Point, Santa Barbara, California, USA - Sample 2 (SPAdes) (version 2) | ecosystem: Environmental > Aquatic > Marine > Oil seeps ...
ACCAGCAATTATTAACTTCAGGATTACAATTGTTTCATCCCAAAAAAGGAATAGCAAGCTATCGCTTTGAACATTTAGATTATTCTGAAAATTTTAATGGAAACCGTCATGTTGCAACCGCTAATTTACGTTTAAACAAGTTTAGTATTATATCTCACTCTAGTGTTCTAAATGCTAAATCCGATTTAAACAGTTCAACATTTATAAGATCTTATAACCAAATCACATATAGCTTAAAAAATAGTTGGCTTGGGTCTAAACTTTCTTTAGAAGACAACGAACAAAAAAATACGTTTACTGAAGAGTTAACACCTTTAAGTCAAAAATTTACGGCCTACGAGTTTTTCATAGGTATTGGAGACAGTACCAAAGTGTTTGCTGAGATTGGTTATAAAAACAGAGTAAACGACAGTATTAGAAATAATAAATTACAAAAAGTTAATACGTCTAACACCTACTATTTAAAGTCAAAAATTATCCAAAGTGAAGGCGCAAACTTGTCATTATTTGTAAATTACAGAACACTTAAAAGTGAAGGCGAAACAATAGAAGACGAGCAATCGCTAAACTCAAGATTACAATATAGCCAGCGGTTTTTTAAACAGCTTATACAATGGAATACCGTTTTCGAAACTAATTCTGGTTCTCTACCACAACAAGATTTCACCTTTGTAGAAGTGGAATCTGGGCAAGGTATTTATACTTGGAATGATTATAACGAAAATGGTATTCAAGAATTAGAAGAATTCGAAATTGCTCAATTTCAAGACCAAGGTGATTATATTAGAGTCCTGCTGCCTAATCGTGTGTTTATAAAAACACATCAAAACCGATTAAGCCAGACCTTAACCATTAATCCACAGCAGTTTTTTGGAGACGATGGTGTTAAAAAATTCTGGTCTCATTTTTACAATCAAACATCGTATTTAATAGATAGGAAAATAAAACGAGATGGTAATAATTTTAATATCAATCCTTTTGAAAATGATGTTGACAATCAGTTGGGATTACAATTAAACTTTAGAAATGTGCTGTTTTTAAACAGAGGGAAACAGCGTTATACAACATCATACACCTATTTATCTAACAAATCTCGTAACATATTAACCATCGGCTTTGTGGAAAATAATTTAACAAGCCATCAATTAGATTTTAACCACAAATTTGCAACCAGTTGGCTTATTAATTTACAATCTGGTTTTGATACCAATGAAAGTGTTAGCGAAAATTTCGTGAGTAAAAATTTTGATGTAGATGAAACGCGTTTCAATCCAAAACTGTCTTATTTGTTAAACGATAATACACGCTTTGATGTGTTTTATCAATACACAAATAAGGAAAATACTATTGGAGATTTTGAAACTTTAAAACAGCAAAAATATGGTGCTTCTTTTACTTTGTCCAATTCGCAAAAGGCTTCTATAAGTGGTGAATTTAATGTGTTTTCTAATACGTTTAATGGTAACCCAAACTCTCCTGTAGGTTACCAAATGATGGAAGGCTTGCAGCCAGGTCAAAATTTTACATGGAGTGTATTAGCACAAAAAAAGCTAACCAAATTTTTAGATCTTAACCTCACATATTTTGGCAGAAAAACCGAAACCAGCCAAACCATACATACAGGAACTGTGCAGTTAAAGGCTTATTTTTAGTAAGTTGTAACCTGTGTTACTTTAAACCTTATAAAATTTTGTAGATTTGTCCACTTTATGAATAAAATTGTAGCCATTTTATATTCGAGCTTAATACTTGTTCAAAGTTTTAACATTGATTTTGAAGATATTTCAAAGTTAAGCACCTTGTTAACACATGCCAATTATCATCAAGAAACTTATGACGATTCATTTTTCGATTTTATTGTAGAACATTATGGAGGCGCTTCTTTTCATCAAGAAGACGATCATAAAGAACATGAAGAATTACCCTTTAAACACAGTCGTCAAAACTGTCTGGATATTCATTCAATATTTACATTAAATACAAGCAATTTTATTGTAGAACATATTCATTTTATTGAAATCCCACTAAACTTCTTTTACAAAGAATCTAAATCACTTTTTGAAAAATCTTCTGTTTTTCAACCACCAAAATTGGCATAATTCATTTCTGATTTATATCATTTCTTAATAGGCTATTTATCGATAGCTTTCATCACTTTTATTATCGAATTATGTTAGAAAACATTATAAAATTCAGCTTAAAAAATAAGCTCATTATTCTTCTTTTTATTGCTTTTATTGTTGGCTTCGGAATTTTTTCTGTAGCAAAAATACCTATAGGTGCAGTACCAGATATTACAAATAATCAAGTACAAGTTATTACCACATCACGGAATTTATCAACCCAAGATGTAGAGCAATTTATTACATATCCTGTGGAGCTAGAAATGGCAAATTTACCAGGTGTTGAAGAAATTCGTTCGGTGTCAAAATTTGGACTTTCTGTTGTAACTATTGTTTTCGATGATGATTTAGGTACTTACTTACCAAGACAACTCATTGCTGAAAAAATAAAATCGGCATCCGAAAAAATTCCTCAAGGATTTGGAGTTCCAGAAATGGGACCAATTACCACTGGCTTAGGAGAGATCTATCAATACATTTTAGATGTAAAACCAGAATATAAAGACCGTTATACAACAGCTGAGCTTCGTACAATTCAAGATTGGATTGTAAAACGGCAACTCTCAGGAATTCCCGGAGTTGTTGAAGTGAATACTTGGGGAGGCTTTTTAAAACAATATGAAGTTGCTATAAATCCGCAAAAATTAAAAGCAATGAATATTTCTGTTTCAGAAATCTTTGAAGCATTAGAAAAAAATAATAGTGTTGCAGGTGGTGGTTATATAGAGAAAACAAATAAAGCGTTTTTTATTCGTGGTGAAGGTTTGGTATCTTCTCTTGAAGATATTGAAAATATTGTAGTTATAAACAATGGCCTTCCTGTTTACATAAAGGATATTGCTACTGTAGGTTTTGGTAGTGCTACCAGATTTGGTGCTATTACTGGAAATGGAGAAGGAGAAAAAGTACTTGGGCAAATTATGATGTTAAAGGATGGTAATTCTAAGCAAATCATAGATGCTGTTAAAGAGCGTGTCGCTTCTGTACAAAGCACTTTACCTGAAGGTGTTTACATTAACGGCTTTTTAGAACGGAGTGAATTAATCAACAAAACTACATTTACTGTTGCCGAAAATTTAATTTTAGGGTCACTAATCGTGATTTTTGTTGTTGTATTACTACTAGGAAATTTCCGTTCTGGATTGGTTGTTGCTTCTGTAATCCCTTTGAGTTTATTGTTTGCTATTTCCTTTATGAACATTTTTGGCATCGATGCCAATTTAATGAGTTTGGGAGCTATCGATTTTGGAATTATTATAGATGGCGCAGTTATTATAGTAGAATTTATAGCCTTTCAAATTACAACACAAAGTGCCAAAATTAAATCGCTTTCTAAAGTTGACCAACAAGCTAATATTGATACTATTACCTTAAAAAGCTCATCTAAAATGATGAATTCTGCAATTTTTGGACAGCTTATTATTCTTATTGTATTTATTCCAATATTATCTTTAAGTGGTGTTGAAGGCAAGATGTTTAAACCAATGGCATTAACCTTCAGTTTTGCACTAATTGGAGCCATGCTTTTCTGTTTAACCTACGTTCCTGTAATAGCTTCAATGTTTTTAAAACCAAACAAACAGAGCGATAAAAATGTTTCGGTTAGATTAATGAAACTATTAACAAAGTGGTATGCGCCAACAATACATTGGGCATTGTTGAATAAAAAAATTGTAGTATCACTTTCAGTAATTCTTTTGGCATCAAGTTTTTGGATTTTTAGCAGAATGGGAGGCGAATTTGTTCCTACTTTAGATGAAGGTGATTTTGTTATTCAACCTGTTTTAAAAACAGGAACTTCTTTAAGTAAAACCATAGAGATTACAACTAAAATCGAACAAATTCTTATAGAAAACTTTCCTGAAGTAGATCAAGTAGTGAGCAGAATTGGAGCAGCAGAAGTGCCTACAGACCCAATGTCTATGGAAGAAAGCGATGTCATTATTAAACTAAAACCTAAAAGCGAATGGACATCAGCATCAAGCAAAGACGAATTAGCCGATAAATTTAAAGAAGCTCTTAAAGTTATTCCTGGAATGGAAGTAGAATTTACTCAACCCATAGAAATGCGTTTTAATGAGTTAATAACTGGCGTTAGAGCCGATGTTGCTATTAAGATTTTTGGTGAAGATTTAACTGTTTTAGCTAATAAAGCAGATGATATTAAAGCACTTATCCAAAATGTAGAAGGTGCTTCGGATATTACTATTGAAAAGGTAGAAGGCCTACCGCAGATGAGTGTGACTTACAACCGAAGTAAAATTGCTCGTTATGGTTTAAATATTTCAGACTTAAACCAAATGATTTCTATGGGATTTGCTGGAGAAATAGTTGGAAATGTATTTGAAGGCGAAAAGCGTTTCGACTTAGTTATTCGTTTAGATAAACAACAACGTAAAAACTTAGAAAGCCTTCAAGATTTATATGTAGATGCTCCTAGAGGAATTAAAATTCCGTTGAGCGAATTAGCAGACATAAAATATACTACTGGGCCTTCAAAAATTTCGAGAGACGATACTAAACGCCGTATTGTGGTTGGTATTAATGTAAGAAATCGAGATTTGCAATCGGTTGTAGATGATGTTCAACATATTATTGAAACAAAGGTAAAATTACCAACAGGTTATAGCATTACTTACGGAGGACAATTTGAAAACCTTCAAAGCGCAAAAGCAAGATTAATGGTTGCTGTACCAATAGCTCTATTACTCATTTTTATACTATTACACTTTGCGTTTGGCTCGATAAAAGAAGCCTTAATGGTGTATTCTGCAATCCCGTTATCTGCAGTTGGAGGCATCCTGTTTTTATGGATTAGAGACTTGCCTTTTAGTATTTCAGCAGGAGTTGGTTTTATTGCTCTTTTTGGTATTGCAGTACTTAATGGTATTGTTTTAATAGAACATTTTAAAGAACTTAAAGAAGAAGGTGTTATGAATATAGAAGAGCGAATAAAAAGAGGAACTTCCGAACGTTTACGTCCAGTTTTATTAACCGCTGCGGCAGCAGCCTTAGGGTTTTTACCAATGGCAATTTCTACAAATGCAGGAGCCGAAGTACAACGTCCTTTAGCAACTGTAGTTATTGGTGGGCTAGTATCAGCAACCATATTAACACTTATAGTCCTTCCCGTTTTATATGCTTGGTTTGAAGAAAAAACAGAAGTTAAATTGAATAAAAAAGGAATTATTTCAATAGTAATTATATTAGTTTCATTTACAACAAATGCACAACAAAAGCCTTTAACCATCGATGAAACTATTGTTTTAACCTTAGAAAACAATGCCAGTTTAAAAGCATCATCTTTAAAAGTAAATGAAGCCGATGCACTAATTGGTACTGCTTTTAATTTTAATAAAACGTCTGTGTATTACAATTACGACGAAAGTAATTTAGGTGTTAATAATGAGCCTTTAAAAATCTTTGGCGTTCAACAAGACTTTAAATTTCCGACTCTTTACTTCGCTAATAAAAAGGTTAACAAGGCGCAATATAAAGTGCAAGCATCTAATTATAATATAACTTTAGAGTCTTTAAAACGTGAAGTTTACTTAGCGTATTATAATTTGAGTTATGCAAAAAACAAAGCGAATACATATAAGTTTTTAGACAGTTTGTATCTAAATTTTACAAATGCAGCGACGCGTAAATTTGAATTAGGTGAAAGTAATTATTTAGAAATGATTACTGCCGAATCTAAACAAAATCAATTACAAACCTATTATAAACAAGCCAAACAAGATGTCGTTTTATTCACAGAACAGTTAAAGAGAGTTGTGCAAGTAGATAATGTAATAACTATAGATGAGCCTTTAATAAAACTTAAATTGCATACCATTTCGACAGAAGACAATGTTGGACTTACTCTTTTTGAAGACTCTAAAAGTTACTACAAGGCATTGCACGAGCAAGAAAAGCAGCAACTTCTACCCGATTTAAGCGTCGAATATTTTCAAGGCTCTAATAGTGCCCCAAATAGCAATATTAATGGTTATCAATTCGGATTAAAAATCCCTTTGTTGTTTGGTGGCAACGCTTCAAAAATAAAAGCTTCAAAAATAGCACAAGATATTGTTGAAGAGCAACATCAAGACTATAAAGTAAAATTAAATACCGAATATCAATCGCTGTTGTCTAAACTTCAGCAATATGATGACGCTATTCATTATTACGAAACTCAAGGCAAAACACTTTCAGATGAAATTATAAAAACGGCAGAGCGTTCATTTAAAGAAGGTGAAATCGATTTCTTTAAATACATACAAAGCATTGAAATTGCCAAAGACATAGAGCTTACTTATCTCGATAATCTTAATACATACAACCAAACTGTTATTGCAATTAATTATTTAATCTTATAAAAATCAATAAAATGAAATACATATATATCCTACTATTTTCCCTTGTTTTAGTGGCTTGTGAAAATTCAGAAAAAAATAACGAAACTACTACTGAAGAGCAAGTTACTACTAATGAAATTGTAGTATCAAAACAACAATTTGAAAGTGAAAAAATGCAGTTAGACAAGCTTGTCGAGCAGCCTTTTAACCAATCCATAAAAGTTAATGGCATGATAGATGTGCCGCCACAAAATAAGGCAAGTGTAAGTACTTTTATTGGTGGTTATGTTACAAAAACGCCTTTGCTTATTGGCGATAAGGTAAAAAAGGGACAGCATGTGGTAACGCTTGAAAATACTGAGTTTGTCGAAATACAACAACAGTATTTAGAAATTGCTGAACAGCTTAATTATTTAAAATCGGAATTCACTAGACAAGAAACCCTTTATAACGAAAAAATTACATCTCAAAAAAATTATCTAAAAGCCGAAAGCACCTATAAAAGCACATTAGCACTTTACAATGGTTTGCGAAAAAAATTAACTATGATGCATTTAAATCCTACTTCTATAGAGCAAGGAAACATCTCGTCAACCATTAATTTATATGCGCCAATTGATGGTTATGTTACAAAGGTAAATGTTAGTAATGGCGCTTATGTATCATCGGCAAATGAAATTATTGAAATTGTAAATACTGATCATATTCATTTAGAATTATCGGTTTTTGAGAAAGATATTTTAAAAGTTAAAAAAGATCAACATATAACCTTTAAAGCACCTGAAGCATCAAATAAAGTTTTCGAAGCCAAAGTGTATTTGGTTGGAACTTCTATAGATGAAACTTCGAGAACTATTAAAATTCATGGACACATCCACGATGATGAAAACACCTCCTTTGTAATGGGAATGTTTATTGAAGCTGATATTATTATAGATTCTCAAAAAAGTTTAGCACTTCCAAAAGACGCTGTTGCAGAAATTGAAGGTAACTATTATGCTTTGGTAATAACTACTAAAAACGAAACTAGCTTTACTTTTAATAAAGTAAAGTTGGAGGTTGGACAACAAAATGAAGAATTTGTAGAAATCTTAAATGTTTCCAATTTAAAAGATAAAGAGATTTTAACTAAAGGAGGTTTTATGCTAATAAGCGAATAAAATCATCATCTTTTTTTTTAGAACTATAAAATTAAAAGTCTGGACTTAAATTTAAGTCCAGACTTTTATCTATAGTTAAATTTGGAAATTATGCTAACCATAACATAATTTTATTTAAAATAATTCTCTTAAATATTCTAAGCCTAAGTTACTATAAATCGACAACTTTTTGCTACGGAAAAACCGTAAATTTCATGTTGATTTTTCTTATGTAATGTGGAAAACTCTATTATTATTGCAATGCTTAAAACTACCTTTTCATTTCTTGTCTCCAATCATTTAAAAGTGACAAAATTAATTTAATTGATGAGATACTGTAATGAATACAGCATGAGAATTTCACATTTTCATTAACCAAGATTTTACATCGACTTCTTGCTTGATAATATCCCGTAAAGCTTCAATCTTAACACGATTTTGCTCCATTGTATCTCTGTGACGAATAGTTACAGCATTATCATCTAACGTATCGTGATCTACTGTTATACAAAATGGTGTACCATTGGCATCTTGCCTTCTATAACGTCTTCCAACAGCATCTTTTTCATCGTAAACCACGTTGAAATCCCATTTTAAATCATCCACAATGTTACGCGCTATTTCTGGTAAACCATCTTTTTTAACCAATGGTAAAATGGCGGCTTTTGTTGGTGCTAAAACTGATGGTAATTTTAAAACAGTTCGTGTTGTACCATTTTCTAATTCTTCTTCAACCAACGAATGTGAGAATACTGCTAAAAACATACGGTCTAAACCAATAGATGTTTCTACCACATAAGGCACATAACTTTTATTTTCTTCGTGATCGAAAAACTGTAATTTTTTACCAGAATATTCTTCGTGTTGTTTTAAATCAAAATCTGTACGAGAATGTATGCCTTCTAACTCTTTAAAACCAAATGGGAATTTAAATTCGATATCTGCTGCTGCATCTGCATAATGTGCTAATTTTTCATGGTCATGAAAACGATAATTCTCTGCTCCCATTCCTAGGGATAAATGCCATTTTAATCTGGTTTCTTTCCATTGTTCATACCATTTAGCTTGTGTTCCAGGTTTTATGAAAAATTGCATTTCCATTTGTTCAAATTCTCGCATTCTAAAAATAAATTGTCGTGCAACAATTTCATTTCTAAACGCCTTTCCTGTTTGTGCTATTCCAAATGGAATTTTCATACGTCCAGTTTTTTGGACGTTCAAGAAGTTTACAAAAATACCTTGAGCTGTTTCTGGACGCAAATATAAGTCCATAGCACTTTCGGCAGAAGCACCTAGTTTGGTTCCAAACATAAGGTTGAATTGCTTTACATCTGTCCAGTTTTTACTTCCAGATAATGGATCGGCAATTTCTAATTCTTCTATCAAAGCTTTCACATCAGCTAAATCTTCATTCTCTAAAGATTTTGCCATTCTGGAAAGAATAGTATTTATTTTTTCTTGATACCCTTTTACCCTAGGATTTGTAGTAATAAATTCTTCTTTATTAAAAGCATCGCCAAAACGTTTTGCTGCTTTATTTACTTCTTTATTTATTTTAGTTTCTATTTTTGCACAATAATCTTCAATTAAAACATCGGCTCTATAGCGCTTTTTGGAATCTTTATTGTCAATAAGTGGGTCGTTAAATGCATCGACATGCCCTGAAGCCTTCCAAGTTGTAGGATGCATAAATATTGCAGCATCTAATCCAACAATATTTTCATTCATTTGCACCATAGCCTTCCACCAATAATCACGTATATTCTTTTTTAGCTCTACTCCGTTTTGTGCGTAATCGTAAACTGCACTTAAGCCATCATATATTTCACTACTTTGAAACACATAACCATATTCTTTTGCATGCGAAATAACTCTCTTAAATTTATCTTCTTGATTTGCCATGCTGCAAAAATAAAAAACGCATTGATACTATTCGCCTATTTTTATATAACTATGTTTCTTTTTTTGTAAATTAATTCCTTTTTAAGTTATGTTTAACTCAATTGTTAATTTATTCTTTCCAAAAGTGTGCTATGCTTGCAGTCATTTATTGACTGATAACGAAAAGCATATTTGTACAAATTGCAGACATAATTTACCTGTTAATAATTATCATTTTGAAAATAATAATAACGTAGAAAAAGTATTTTACGGTCGTGTTAAGTTAGAACAGGCTACTGCGCTTTTAAAGTTTGAGAAAAAAGGAATTGTACAGCATTTACTTCATAATTTAAAGTATAGAGGTCATGAAGCTATAAGTACTATTTTAGGAGAATGGTTAGGAAATGAATTAAAAAGTGTTGAAGCCTATAATAATATAGATATTGTAATTCCTGTGCCATTACATAAAAATAAACTACGTAAAAGAGGTTATAATCAAGTGGCAAAATTTGGCATCGAAATCGCTAAAGCTTTAAATGCAGTTTATATAGATAACGTACTAATTAAAACTACAGCAACAAAAACCCAAGTGTTTAAAAAGAGAATGGCACGTTGGAACAGTTCTAACGAAATATTTGCCATAAATAACAAAGACTTGATTGCTGGAAAACATATACTTTTAGTTGATGATATTATTACAACAGGAGCAACTATAGAAGCTTGTGTAAATATGCTTAATAAAGCAAAAAATGTTAAAATTAGTGTAGCTACAATGGCAATTGCTTAAACACTTTTCCGTTAATGATAAATATGTTGTTTATTTGTGTAAAATCCCAATTGGAATGAGTAAAACCCTCACAAATTTAATTTTTCTACTTGTTATAAGTTTAGTTTTTGTTACTTGTGCAAATCGAGGCACACCAACTGGTGGAGAAAAAGATATTACACCTCCAATAATTATAAAATCTATTCCTGAAAACTATTCGGTTAATTTTAATGTGAAGGAGATAAAAATATATTTTGATGAATATATTAAAATTAGAAATTTACAAAAACAGCTCATTATTTCTCCTCCAATAGATCCTGAGCCAGAGATTACCCCTTTAGGTTCAGCGAGTAAATACATTACCATAAAATTATTTGACACTCTCCAGCCTAATACTACTTATGCATTTAATTTTGGAGAAAGTATTGTAGATAATAATGAAGGAAATCCTTATCCTTTTTATAGATATGTGTTTTCTACAGGAAGTTATATAGATTCGTTAAGCGTAAAAGGAAATATTATCGATGCTGTAAATCGAAAAGCTGACGAATTCGTTTCAGTGCTTTTATATAATGTGGATTCTACATTCACAGATTCTATTGTTTACAAACAGAAACCAAAATATATAACGAATACTCTAGATAGTACAACAACATTTAAACTAGAAAATTTAAAAGCCGGAAAGTATTTAATGGTAGCATTAAAAGATGAAAACAGCAATTATACATTTCAACAAAAAACAGATAAAATTGGATTTCTAAATGAATTTATAACGGTTTCAACTGACACTACTGCGTCATATACTTTAAAATTATTTAATGAAGAGCTCGATTTTAAAGCGACTAGGCCAAAACTAATTGCAGAAAATAAAATTGCTTTTGGATATGAAGGAGACTATAAGTCTATGAAAATTAATCTATTATCGAATACCCCTGAAGACTTTGAAAGCAAAATAACTAAAGATCAAAAAACAGATTCTTTATTGTATTGGTATAAACCGAAATTTGAAGTAGATTCTTTATTGTTTTTAGTCTCTAACAAATCTTATGCTGATACATTAACCGTAAAAATTAAATCGATTGATAAAGATTCGCTGGTCATAAATTCTATCCAAAATAGAGCACTCTCATTTACAGAAGATTTTGAAATTGAAGCCAATATCCCATTAGCAAAAATAGACAAAGAAAAAATTACTATCCTAAATAGAGATTCTATACAAGTAAATTTTACAACTTCTTTTGATGAACTAAATAATAGATTCACCTTTAAATTTGAAAAGGAGCAACAAAATAGATATAGCATACAAATGCTTCCAGAAACTTTCACAGATTTTTTTGGAAATAAAAGCGATACTTTAAGTTATTCACTAAGCACAAAAGAATATTCCGATTATGGCAATGTAAGAATCAGTTTAATAAATGCCTCTTATCCTGTAATTGTTCAATTAACAGACGATAAAGGTGACGTGAAAGCTGAAAAATATTCTACCAAACCAGAAGTATTAGACTTTCTTACTGTAAACCCTAGCACCTACTTTATAAGAGTAATTTATGATGCAAATGGAAATAAGAAATATGATACTGGCAGTTATTTACTTAAAAGACAGCCAGAACGTGTTAGTGTTTTTGAAATGGATGAAGCTGTTAGAGCGGGATGGGATTATATAGAAACCATAGAGCTCATTAAAGAGTAAATGTATCTCTATCGTTTAAAAATTTTAATTTTTTCTTAATAGTAGTGAGATGATTTTTATAAAGGGTAATAATTTTTATCTGCTCTTCGTTTTCGTTACAACTTGCTATTTGTTCTCCTAAGCCATCAAAAGCTGCTGTGTGCCCAGAATATTCATTTTTGTCAGCATCTAATCCAACTCTATTTATGCCAATACAATAACTCATGTTTTCTATAGCTCTTGCCTTAAGTAATGTGTCCCAGGCTGTAATTCTTGGTTTTGGCCAATTCGCTACATAAATTAACAGTTCATAATCTTCGGTGTTTCTAGCCCAAACAGGGAAGCGTAAATCATAACATATTAAAGGGCAAATTTTCCAGTCTTTATAATTTACGATCAATTTTTTATTTCCAGAAGCAAATACTTTATGCTCGCCAGCTAAAGTAAATGTATGTCTTTTATCATAATACTCTATTTTTCTTGAAGGATGGACAAAAAACAATCGATTATAAAAACTATCTTTTTCTTTAATAATAATACTACCTACAATGGCAGCTTTCATTTTAACAGCCAAATACTGCATCCATTTTAAAGTATCTCCTTCTATAGTTTCGGCAACAGACTCAGCATTCATGGTAAAACCAGTAGTAAACATTTCAGGAAGAATAATTATGTCAATATCTTCTGTAAGACTCTCTATCTTTTTTAAAAAAGCATATCTATTTTTTACAGGATGCTCCCAAACTAAATCGGCCTGCACCATCGCTATTTTTAATTCGTTTTGCATAACAATAAAAGTAATTAAATTCTATTTAAAATTTCTGCTGCTTTTCTTAAAGTGTCATCTGTCTTTGCAAAGCAAAAACGAAGCATTTTGTTATCTAAATAATTATAATTAAATACAGATAATGGAATTGAAGCAATACCTTTTTCAATAGTTAATTGCTTTGCATAATCGACATCATTCTCTTTTGTGATTTCAGAAAAATCTAAGCCTTGAAAATACGTGCCTTTTGAAGGAATAAATTTAAATCTTGAATCTTGAATCAAGTTTAAAAATAAATCTCTTTTCTCTTGATAAAACTGAGACAATTCTAAATAATGCTTTGGGGTTTGCAAATACTCTGCTAACGCTTTTTGTATAGGATGATTAACACAAAACACATTAAACTGATGCACTTTTTTAAACTCATCCATTAATTCTTTTGGTGCACAGCAATACCCAGTTTTCCAACCTGTATTATGAAATGTTTTTCCAAAAGACGCTGTAATAAAACTGCGTGATCTTAAATCTGGAAATAAACAAACACTTTGATGTTGTAACCCATCAAAAATAATATGCTCGTAAACCTCATCGCTTAAAATAATAATATTAGTGCCTTCTGTTAACTTTTGAAGTTGAAGCATGTCTGTTTCAGAAAAAATGGAACCACTTGGATTTTGAGGTGTATTAATGATAATCATTTTAGTATTGTCATTAATCTTTTGTTTCACATCATTCCAATTTACTTTATAATTTGGAGCCTCTAACTGCATCGAAATTGTTTTTCCTCCATTTAATTCAATAGCAGGTTCGTAACAATCGTATGCAGGACGAAAAATAATTACTTCATCATTTGATCTAATAAATGTCGAAATTATTGTATAAATAGCCTGCGTAGCTCCCGCTGTTACTGTAATTTCAGTTTCTGGATGATAACTTGTATTATAAAGTAATTCAAACTTTTTTGATATTTCTTCTCGCAATTCAAAAATTCCGGGCATTGGCGCATATTGATTATAACCAGAATTCATGGCTTTACTCACTAAGTCAATCAATTTTTGGTCACTCTTAAAATTAGGAAAGCCTTGCGATAAATTAATTGCATTGTGTTTATTTGCCAATACTCCCATTACAGTAAATATATTGGTGCTTACATTTGGAAGTTTCGATTTATGTTGCATAATTTTTTTTATATAATTTTCATCTTTTTTAATAAAAAAGAAGCATTCATGTTTTGACAAATACCTTCTTTAAAAGTATAATCAAAATGGAGTTCGTCGTTTATAATTTCTGCATCAAAATAATGATTCTTAACTTGATCTAAATCCTTTTCAATATCACACAAACTTAAATCATGGGTCGCTATAATTCCTGTTGCGTTAGAAGCGACGAGTTTTTCAACAAATTTACGTGAACCTATAGCTTTATCTGTACTATTTGTGCCCTTTAAAATTTCATCAAGAACAATAAAATAAGGCTCTTTTAAAATTTCATCTACAATGAATTTTAATCGGGTTAATTCTGAAAAGAAATACGAACTATCATCAGTTAAAGAGTCACTAGTACGCATACTTGTAATGAGTTTTACAGGAGTATATTCGCTTGTCTTAGCGCAAACAGGCAAACCAATATTTGCCATAACAATATGCAATGAAACCGTTCTTAAAAAAGTGCTCTTGCCTGCCATATTTGCTCCGGTCACAATAAAAAATTGCTGGTTGTTAATTAAAAGATTACTGTCAATTCTTTTACTAACATCTAATAAAGGATGTCCTAGATTTTCAGCTTTAATGATTATATCATTTTCTATAATTTTAGGAAATACGTATTGCGGATGATTAAATGCATAGTTGCCTAAAGAAATGTAGGCATCAAAAAATGAAACCACTTTAAACCAATCATCTACTTTATAAGCATATTGCTTAATCCATTGTTCAATTTTATAACTGTTTTTAATATCAGTTAAAAAATAGCCGTTCCCAAAAATGGCTGCAAAAATATTATTTCGATTATCGAAAGCATCTAATGCTTTTGATAGTTCGGCAAAAATAGTCGAAGCCTTATTTTCTTCTGAGTTGATTTGTTGTCGTTTATCTTGCAATAATTCTGAAGTAAAACTTTCATTTTCTATTTGATTGAGAAGCATGGCATATTGCCTAAAAGTATCTTTCATTTTATCGGTATGTGATGAAAGTACATTCATTTTTTTAACATATGTACCAGTTACAACTAATCCAACCAATAGCCAATATCCAAATAATGAAGCATCGGTAATTTTAAAAATACTTAAAAGTAAAAGCCCAAATGATAACAAGCTAAATACTAACGGAATCCATTGCGTTGATTTTGGTAAAAACAGTTGATAATTTTTTAACCAATCTATAATTTTTACAGCTGGTGTTTCTACTTTAATTAAACTTGCTGTTGCTAAAAAATGTTGTCGCCATTCTGGTTTAGAAGCTAATTCTTTTATTGCTTCTTGACGAGAATTAATATTGTTAATATTATTGGCTGTTAGTTCATTCGCTAATTTTTTAGACCCCTCATTTATAGTAGTTCTATTTATAAATTGAAAAAAAGAACCTCGTCCAAATAAATCTATATCTAAACTATAAAAATGGTTTGGGTCTTGAAATTGTAACCCTTCATTTCTATTATGAAAATTACCAGATGAAATTAAAATTTCGTCTTCATTTATAAGAATCAACGCTTTATTTAAATTCCACTTTGATTTTACATCTGTATATTTTGAAAGCAAATAAATAAAAATAATAACGCCTAATACTCCAATCGTTGATGCTATTTGCCATTGAGAAAATGTAATATAAATACCAAAGGCAGTTGCTAAAAAGACAAGTAATCTTAATAAACTTAACAATGTCATTTTTTTGTAAAGCCTCTCTGTTTCTAAGCTATACTTTTTTAAATACTTTTTATAATAATTTATTGGTTCTACCATTGTTACAAATTGAAATATAAAGAAACAAAAAATCCTAAGAAAAAACTTAGGATTTTGATTTATATGAGATACTGAAACAAGTTCAGCTAAAAATTATAAAGTTGAGCAATATCATTGCCTATTAAAGTTGAATTCATAACCTTAGTTTATTAAATATTTGTCAACTCAAAGTCTAACAAAATGAAAACAAAATTACTTTTTCTGACCTTGTTCTTGATTGGCTTGATGAGCTTTTCACAAAACACTTATGTGCCTGATGATGATTTTGAACAAGCATTAATCGATCTTGGTTATGATACTGCTCCTTTAGACGATTATGTGCCTACCGCAAATATTAATACGATAACTTATTTAGAAGTAAATGGCAGAGGGATTAACGACTTAACAGGTATTGAGGATTTTATTGCGCTGTATCATCTAAATTGTTCATCAAATAATTTAACGAGTTTAGATGTAACAAGTAATACAAATCTTAGCGAATTATATTGTAATTCTAATAATTTATCAAATTTAAACACTACCAATGTTATTTCTTTAACATATTTAGTATGCTCTTATAATAATTTGAGCAGTATTGATGTAGCTAGTAATACTGCCCTATCTCATTTATATTGTGATGAAAACAGTTTGAGCAATTTAGGTGTTAGCAATAATGTGGCATTAACAGTATTGTGGTGTAATTCTAATAACCTAAGTGACTTAGATATTACTACTAATACCTTATTGGTACATTTATATTGTCATAATAATAATTTAAATAGTATAGATGTTACCAATAATAATGCATTAATTGAATTGGATTGTAATGGTAATAGTATTGGTAGTTTAGATGTAAATAGTAATACAGCTTTAAAGGGCTTATATTGTTCTAATAATAATTTAAGTAGTTTGGATGTAACAAACAATACAAATTTAACCACGCTATCATGTGGTCAAAATAATTTAAGTAATCTGGATGTGAGTCTAAACACCTTATTAACACATTTATATTGTGATAATAATAATATGAGTACTTTAGATATCAGTAATAATTTATCATTAATAAGTTTGTTTTGTTCTTCTAATAATCTAACCAGTTTAAACGTAACAAATAATACTGCATTAGAAAGTTTATATTGCTATTATAATAATATAAGTAGCTTAGATGTTATTTTGAATACAAATCTAAATTACTTGTCTTGTGGTTATAATAATTTAACTAGTTTAGATCTAAGTATAAATACTTTATTAACTCAACTATCTTGTCAAGATAATAGCCTTATAAATTTAAATGTAAAGAATGGGAATAATATAAATTTTGGTTATTTTGATGCTAGAAATAATTCAAACTTAACTTGTATAAATGTAGATAATGTAGCTTGGTGTACTGCCAATTGGACAAACATTGATGCCCAATCGGTTTTTAGTGAAGATTGCACAGCATTAAGTATAGATGAATTTAATTCATCAACACTAAAGATATATCCTAATCCAGTAATTGACGATTTGACGATTAACACTTATGAATTAGCTAATTTTTCTTTAATCAATTTAAAAGGTCATATCTTAACAAAAGGTAAATTAGAGAAAGGTGAAAATTCAATAAATGTTTCAAATTTATCTAATGGATTATATTTTTTAAAAATTAAAACAGATGAAGGATTAGTCAGCAAAAAATTGATAAAACAATAAGAAATAAGAAATCCCAAGCAGTGCTTGGGATTTCTTATTTCATTTAAGATTCTTCGCTTTGCTTAGAATGACAAAAATTATTTCAAACTCGCTTTCATAAGTTCTCTGTTCATACGAGCAATATTATCTAAAGAAATATCTTTAGGACATTCTATTTCGCAAGCTCCTGTATTAGTACAATTACCAAAACCTTCTAAATCCATTTGTGCTACCATGTTTTGAACACGATCGGCAGCTTCAATTTGACCTTGAGGTAATAATGCGTATTGTGAGACTTTAGCTCCAACAAACAACATAGCGCTCGAATTTTTACAGGTCGCTACACAAGCTCCGCAACCAATACATGCTGCTGCATCCATAGCTTCATCTGCTGCATGTTTTGATATTGGAATTCCATTTGCATCTTGAGTATTTCCAGATGTATTTACCGAAATATAACCTCCAGCATGTTGGATACGCTCAAAAGCCATACGATCAACTACTAAATCTTTAATCACAGGGAAAGCTTTTGCTCTAAAAGGCTCTATAGTAATAGTATCGCCATCGTTAAACATACGCATATGTAATTGACATGTTGTAATCCCTCTATCTGGACCATGAGCTTCTCCATTGATGTACAAAGAACACATACCGCAAATACCTTCTCGGCAATCGTGATCGAAAGCAACAGGCTCATCTCCTAAGTTAACGAGCTGTTCGTTCAAAACATCCATCATTTCTAAAAAAGACATATGTTCTGAAATATCGTTTACCTTATAATCGACCATTCGCCCTTTGTCTTGTGGCCCTTTTTGTCTCCAGATTTTTAATGTAAGATTCATATATCCTTATTATTTGTATGAACGTTGTTTCAATTCAATATCCTTAAATTCTAATTCTTCTTTATGTAATACTGCATCTGCAGGTTCTCCTTTGTATTCCCAAGCTGAAACATAAGCATAGTCTTTATCGTTACGTTTTGCTTCTCCTTTTTGCTCGCCATCTAACTCAACCGATTCTTCTCTAAAGTGTCCTCCGCAAGACTCATTTCTATCTAATGCATCTTTAGCAAAAAGTTCTCCTAACTCTAAGAAATCGGCAACACGACCAGCTTTTTCCAATTCAAGATTCATTTCATTAGCGTCTCCTGGCACTTTTACATCTTTCCAGAATTCTTCACGAATGATTTTAATCTCTACCATCGCTTCTTTTAAATCTTTTTCATTACGTGCCATCCCTACTTTGTCCCACATTACTTTTCCTAAACGTTTGTGGAAATAATCAACCGATTTAGTCCCTTTATTATTCATGAAGAAATCTATTCTATCTTTCACTTCTTTTTCAACTTCATCAAACTCTTTAGTATCTGTCGGAATTTTTCCTGTACGTATATCATCTGATAGATAATCGCCAATTGTGTATGGTAATACAAAATAACCGTCAGCCAAACCTTGCATTAATGCAGAAGCTCCTAAACGATTCGCACCATGATCGGAGAAATTAGCTTCGCCAATACAGTACAATCCATCAACAGTAGTCATTAAGTTATAATCTACCCAAACGCCTCCCATTGTATAATGTGTAGCAGGATAAATCATCATAGGAGTTTCGTACGGATTTTCAGCTATAATCTTTTCATACATTTGAAATAGGTTCCCATATTTTTCTTCAATAATTGCTTGCCCTAATTCTATAATTTTTTCTTTGGATGGATTTGAGATATTATGAATCTTTGCTTGCTCTGTTCCATAACGAACAAAGGCAGAAGCAAAATCTAAATATACAGCTTCACCAGTTGCATTAACACCATAACCAGCATCACAGCGCTCTTTAGCTGCACGAGAGGCTACATCTCGTGGAACAAGGTTCCCAAAGGCTGGGTAACGACGTTCTAAATAGTAATCTCTATCTGCTTCAGCTATTTCAGTTGGCTTTAATTTTCCTTGTTGAATAGCTTTAGCATCTTCTAATTTTGCAGGCACCCAAATTCGCCCATCATTACGTAACGATTCAGACATTAACGTTAATTTAGATTGATAATCTCCAGATCGTGGAATACAAGTTGGGTGAATTTGAGTAAAGCAAGGATTTGCAAAATAAGCGCCTTTTTTATGAATTTTCCATGCTGCGGTTGCATTGGATCCCATGGCATTTGTTGACAGAAAATACACATTCCCATAACCTCCAGTTGCTATTACAACTGCATGTGCTGAATGGCGTTCGATCTCTCCTGTAATTAGATTACGTGTAATAATTCCTCTTGCTTTACCATCAACTTTTACAACGTCTAACATTTCATGACGATTGAACATTTCAATCTTACCACGAGCAATCTGTCTATTCATTGCGGAATATGCTCCAAGTAAAAGTTGTTGTCCTGTTTGTCCTTTAGCATAAAATGTTCTAGAAACTAATACGCCGCCAAATGATCGATTGTCTAATAGTCCTCCATAATCGCGAGCAAAAGGTACGCCTTGTGCAACACATTGGTCAATAATATTTCCAGAGACTTCGGCTAAACGATATACGTTAGCTTCTCGCGAACGATAATCACCGCCTTTTACTGTATCGTAAAATAAGCGATAATTAGAATCGCCATCTCCCATGTAATTCTTTGAAGCATTAATTCCGCCTTGCGCTGCAATTGAGTGTGCACGACGTGGTGAATCTTGATAAGCAAATGCTTTAACATTATAACCTAGTTCGGCTAAAGTTGCTGCTGCTGAGCCTCCAGCTAAACCTGTCCCAACGACAATAATATCAATATTACGCTTGTTAGCTGGATTTACTAAATCTATTTTGTCTTTATAAGTTGTCCATTTATCTTTAATTGGACCTTTTGGTACTTTTGAATCTAAAGCCATGTATATGTAAGATTAATGGTTAAAATGATGATAAAGCGCAATAA
>Ga0209013_10001706_pt1 | contig 20199 bp, 12 predicted proteins | sample Cruoilmetagenom2_FD_187291 | JGI IMG/M metagenome (GOLD analysis project Ga0209013, IMG submission 187291) | Oil polluted marine microbial communities from Coal Oil Point, Santa Barbara, California, USA - Sample 2 (SPAdes) (version 2) | ecosystem: Environmental > Aquatic > Marine > Oil seeps ...
AAAGGATAAAGTTCTACACTATCAATTCTTTTGGCATCAAAGGAAATAGTTGGTAATGTTTTATGTGAGTCTGTTGCAGTATCGCCATGACCTGGAAAATGTTTTGCACAAGCTAAAACACCTTCACTTTGAATTCCTTCAGTAAAAGCTATAGCTTTTTTAGTAACATTATTTTTATCTTCTCCATAAGAGCGAACACCTATAATAGGATTTCTAGGGTTAGTATTAATATCTACTACAGGGGCAAAATTTACATGAATGCCCATCCTTTTACAATGTTTCCCTATTTGTTTACCTACTTTTTTAATAAGAGTTTCATCTTGAATAGCTCCTAAAGTCATATTATTAGGAAACCCATAAGTGTTGTCTAGACGCATTTTTAAGCCCCATTCTGCATCAAGTCCAATCATTAATGGAACTTTAGAAATAGATTGGTACTCGTTTGTTAAAATAGCTTGTTGCACAGGATTATCTTGAAAAAAAACCAAGCCACCTAAATGATAATTAGAAATTAAATTTTTTATAGAATCTGTATGAGATATATCTCTATTTGAATAAGTAGCTACCATGAATAACTGTCCTACTTTTTCTTTTAGATTCATACTATTATATATGCTTTCAACCCATTGAAATTCATGTTCTGTATTAATTTCAAGGTTTTCTTGAAGTTCATTATATGAATTAACTACATCATGCATAAATTGATCTTTTAATCTTATTGATTAAACTTTGTTCGGTATTCATCTAATATTTTTCTTACACTATTGTGTTTTAGTAATAAATCACTTGCTAACTCTTCTCCAATATCAAGCTCATCCATAATCATTTTAACACCTCTTTTAGTTAGTTTTTTATTTGATAATTGCATGTCAACCATTTTGTTGCCTAATACTCTACCCAATTTTATCATTACTGCGGTCGAAATCATATTTAAAACTAACTTTTGAGCTGTACCTGCTTTCATTCTAGTACTACCTGTAACAAATTCAGGACCAACAACTAATTCAATTGGATAGTCAACCTCTAATGAAAGTGGTGACCTTCTATTACAAGTAATACATCCAGTAACAATATTATGTTGCTTCGCTTTTTGAACACCTCCAATAACATAAGGTGTTGTTCCAGATGCTGCAATACCTATTAGGACATCTTTTTTATTTATATTATATTCTTTTAAATCTTTCCAGGCTAGATTAATATCGTCTTCAGCATTTTCTACAGCTTTTCTTAATGCAATATCACCACCAGCTATGAGTCCTATAACCCAATCATCAGTAACTCCAAAAGTTGGTGGACACTCTGATGCATCAAGAACTCCTAATCTACCACTAGTGCCAGCTCCAATATAAAATAAACGCCCTCCTTGTTTCATATTTAAAACAATAACATCAACAAGGTTATTAATATTTGGGATAGCTTTTTCAACTGCAATTGGAACAGATTTATCTTCTCTATTTATATTTTTGAGAAGTTTTAATGTTTCCATCTTTTCTAAATCATTGTATTTAGATGATTGTTCAGTAGTAAGTTTTGATGTATCCATTTACTTCATTTTAATTATCGTTAATCCAATAATGGTAAATAATGCATTTACAGCTATATTCATAAATCCAAAATCGAAATTATAAGCATTTTTCAAATATATACTCAGGAAATAAGTAGCTATTGGAGCTACAATACATATTATTGGCACCCAATTATCCTTTATATTTAGTTTAGTAAACATGCCATATAAATAGAGACCTAATAGTGGACCATAGGTATATCCTGCTACTTTAAATATTAAAGAAATAACATCTCCTCTACTATTTGAAAACAACATTATTATTAAAAATATAAGAGATGAAAACCCTAATAACACTTTGTTTTTTAACTTTTTCTTTTCTTCACTAGACTTATGTGAAATATCTAAAAAATCATAAGTAAATGAAGTTGTTAATGCTGTTAGCGCAGAATCTACACTCGAAAAAGATGCAGCAATTATTCCCAATAAAAAACTTATTCCAGCAATTTGGCCTAAATAATTTAGTGCTAAATTTGGAAATAGTGTATCAGTATCAATAAACCCTCCATTTTCTCCTAGTGGTAAAGTAATATTATGTTTTTCGGCATAGATAAATAGTAATATGCCAAGGCCTAAAAATAAAAATTGAGTTACTGCTAATATTAAACTATAGACTAATGAATTTTTTTGTGCATCCCACTTGTTTTTACAAGTTAACGTTTTTTGCATCATATTTTGATCTAAACCAATCATTGCAATAGTGATTAAAATTCCTGCAATAAATTGTTTGTAAAAATTATTTCCCGATTTGTTTTCCCAATTAAAAACCTTAAAATATTTATGATTTACCACTTCATTCACCGAATCGGAAAGCGATAAATCTAAAGAAGATGTAATCGCAAAAATTGTAACCACAGCGCCTAATATTAAAAATAATGTTTGCATAGTATCTGTCCAAACAATTGTTTTTATTCCAGATTTATTAGTATATAACCAAACTAATAATAAGATAATTATAACTGTGGCAAAAAAGGGAATATGAAATTTATCAAAAAATGCAAATTGTAAAATTTTAGCAGCTAATAACAGCCTCAAAGCTGCACCAAATGATTGTGAAACTAAGAAAAACAGAGATCCTGTTTTATATGTTTTTACACCAAATCTTTCACTTAAATATCCGTAAATGGATACTAATTTTAATTTGTAGTACAATGGGATTAATACAAAAGTTATGAATAAATAACCTACTACATTACCTAAAATAAATTGAAAAAAATAAAAACTGTTATTCCCAACCATTCCTGGGACAGAAACAAAAGTAACTCCAGAAAGTGCAGCTCCAACCATTCCAAAAGCCACTAAAAACCAAGGTGACTGTCTATCTCCTGTGAAAAATGACTCATCACTTCTATTTCTTGAAGTAAAATATGAGATCGTCATTAATAAAGCGAAATAAATGATAATGACAGAAAGAACTAAAAGTGGACTCATTTTAGTAGTTGTTAAACTTATAAATTATTTATTAATACATTTTTATTTCGTTGAACTGATATTTATAATTATCTAATTCTTCAAAACTGTCAAGCATTTCTATGGGTTCATTATTTTCTACCCAATACCTTAATTTGTCTGTTCCATTAATTATATCAATAGGTTTTTGAGTATAATTATATTCATAAGGTGGATCTTTCCATTCAAATTCATCTCCTAAATAGCTGTATAATTCACGCATCATAAATTGACCAATACGCCAAGGCTTAAAACTGGATTTGTTAGTTATATGAACTTGAAACCCTCCACAAACCTTATCTGCTTGTTTTTGAAACGTTGGCAAGAATGTTATAGGTCTTAACTCGAAACCTTGTAATTTTGATTTTTTTAAACTGCTATATAAATGATTTTTAAAAAATGTAAAAGGTTCGATTTTAGGATGACCCACAATTTCTAGAGACTGTGTAGTCCCACGTCCTTCGCTTAACAATGTTCCTTCAAATAAAACTGTAGCAGGAAAAGTACAAGTACTTTCTGCTCTTCCTAAATTTGGAGAAGGTAAAAGCCATGGCAACTTAGTGTCTTCAAAATACATATTGCGATCCCAGTGTTGCATTTTTACAACTTGAAGATTAACTTTCTCAGTAGCCCATAATTTTTGATGCATCAAAGCAACTTCTCCAATTGTCATTCCATGACGGACAGGAATAGGATGCCTTCCTATAAACGATTCAAATTCTGCCTCCAAAATGTTTCCTTCTATATCAATTCCATTAATAGGATTTGGACGATCAAGTACAATAATTTGAATATCTCTACTACTACTGCATTTTTCTAATATGAGTGTTAACGTATAAATATAAGTGTACATTCTACATCCAACATCCTGTAAATCAATAAAAAAATGATTAATTCCTTCTAGCATTTCGTCTGTAGGAATTCGAGTCTCTGAATAAAGCGAATACACCGGGATTTTAAAATAAGGATGTATATAATGATCTGTTTCGATCATATTATCTTGTGCATCAGTAGTAAATCCATGTTGAGGACCAAATAATTTTATAAATCTTGATTTAAATATTTCTTTGAATTTTACAGCAGCATGAGTATATGTAGAGTCAATAGAAGCATTATGGCATAATAAGGCTACATTACCTTTAAATTTATTTTGAAGGTTTTTATCTCTAATCAATACATCAAGACCTGTATAAACTTTCATGAAAATTTATTGTGATTATATTAGAATGACCTCTTGAAACATCATGTTTGCATTTAGGGACAGCTTTTATGCTGCCCTAAATACAAAACAAACCAATTCAAATAATAATTAATAATAAGTTTGACTTAAAAACTTATGCTCTCTAGAGTTTCACTCATTATAATCTCAAAAGATTGATAAATAAATATGAATGAGCGAATCTTTATTGTTCTTATATATCTCTGTAATTAATTAGCGTCCCACCACATTCTTGTAGTTAAAAGATCTCCGCCTTGTTGTGCTGTCGCTGCTTCTACAGCGGCTGCATTATTTAATTTTTCAGCATTTGTATATGGTAACCTCCTTGGTATTACACCTCCTGTAACACCTCTATCAGAGTCAACTGGTACTAAAGCAGGATATCCTGTTCTTTTCCAGTTTTGCCAACCTTCAATAGCATTTGGAAATGCTGCAATCCAGTATTGATCACCTATCATTTCTAAAGCGTTTGATGCATTAAATGGATTTGCTAGCAAATAATCATCAACTTGAGTATCTGAAATTGGTGTAGAATTATTAAACAAGGTTAAATGTTGCATTGCTGCTTTTACAGCCGCTTCATAATGTCCTTGAACACCACCACCAGCTAATCCCCAACGTTCGGCAGCTTCAGCTAACATAAACTCAACTTCAGCATACGATTGTAAAATAAATGGTTGATTATAATTGCTTCTATTATCACCTGTTCCTACAACATTAATGTTAGGCATTGAATAAGCATGAATATCAGTATTTGGTAAAGCACCTACATCAGTTGTTCCAAATCCTGGAGGCATACCCATTTGATCAACAGGGTCAATACTACCATTGGATAGAGAACTCCATACTGATAATCTTGGATCACCTGTATTTTTCATTGCATCAACAAAAGTAGAAACCAATCTAACTTGTGTATTTGCTCTTGTAGCAATTGATTGAATAAATGGATTTCCTTGAATATCCCATTTTGCTGCAATTGCATCATACTTTAAATATGCAATATCAGCATTACTTTCCATCACACCTCCATTAATTGCTTTAGTTGCCCAAGCTTGTGCTCCTGATGGGTCAACTTTTACCATACGCATTGCTAAACGCAACATTAAGGAATTAGTAAATTTATTCCATTTTGCTGCATCTCCATTAAAAAGTATATCGTTAGATCCGTATGAGCTATTTCCTCCATTATTTAGCACAGCTGCTGCTTGTTCCAAATTAACCAACATATCAGCATATATGTCCTGTTGTGCATCATATTTTGGAAAAAATACTCCTTCTATAAATCCTTTCCCAGCTTCAAAATATGGGATATCACCATAAGAATCAGTTATTCTACTAAATATAAGCACCTTTTGTACTTTTGCAATCGCCAAATCAACTTCTCTAGTTGGACCGTCTTCTGCATTTTCTAATTGATTAACTAAGTCTACAACTGTTTTAACACAAGTTGGGTACATGAAATCAAATATTTGGCTTGTTCTACTATCATTTTCTGTGTAATACACTCCATCTGCCCATAATGTACTTATATACTGTGTTACTGAATGTACATATATTAAATTACCAAACAAATATCTAATTCCATCTGGTCCGTTTGTTGCCAATTGAGCATAAGTCAATTTAAGTTTTGGCTCTAATTGAGTTGGTTTAGTAGGGTTTACATTCATTTCGTCAAAGCCATCATCACAAGATCCAAATGCCACTACTATAGCTAATAAAATAATTATTTTTTTCATTTTTTTAGTTTTTAAAATTTAACATTAACTGAGAAACCCAAACTTCTTGTTGCCGGAACACCAAAACGCTCTAACCCCTGTCCATTTGTATTGCCTAAGCCGGCTTCAGGATCAATGTTTTCAACATCTCTCTTTATAAAAAATAAATCCCTTGCTATTAATGAGACTCTAACATCCTTTACAAAGATATTCTCCAGTACTTTTTTAGGTAAATTATACCCAATACTTAACTCTCTAAATTTAATAAAATCTGTGTCGCGAATATATTCTTCGGCAATTTTATCGCTAATATGGGAATAGTATTGACTTAATAAATCCTTTCTAACTACACCTGTAAATGGTGCGCCATTTTCATCAACACCAGTAACTTCTAGACCATTCTCTCTACCTTTAAGAGTTTCTTTATGTACACCGAATACCTGAAGATATGCATTTGTGCCTGAAAACATTTGTCCACCAAATTTTCCATCAATTAAGAAACTTAAACTTAAATTTTTATATGTAAAAGTATTACTTAGTCCTAAAGTATATGGCGCAACACCAACTCCTAATTTTTTAAATTCTCCTTGTAGTGGTCTTGGAAGATTAGGATTGGAAGTGTCATACATTATATTTCCTGCATCGTCTCTCAAATAAGAAAAACCATAAATTGAACCAAAAGGATCACCAACTTCTTGTCTTATTTGAGCTGTATGAGTTCTGGATTCAGCTAGTCCTATACCTGTTCCTGTTTCATCTGTTTGAGTAACTTCACTTTTATTATAACTCATATTAAAAGAAGTTCTCCAAGAAAAATTATCGTTTTTAATCGGAGTTCCTCCAATTAGAAATTCAATACCATTATTTTCTAATTTACCAGCATTAATAACTGCTGAAGTAAAGCCTGATGTACTAGAGGCTTTTGAAGCAACAATATCATCTGTAGTTTCATTTGTATAATATGCAAAGTCTAAATGTAAACGGTTTTCAAGAAAACGACCATCAATCCCTATTTCAAATTCAGTTTTTTGAAACGGCACTAAATTTGGATTAGGTATATTATTCCCATTTATAGTCCCAAATGAATTCCCTAAATGAGAATCTAGTATAGCATAATCAAGACTTAATTGGTAAGCTTCTCTTGCTCCACCAGCAACCAGCGCATAACTCGATCTTACCTTTAGGAAATCAATAGCTTCAGGCATTTCTAGAGCTTGATGCATTAAAAGAGAACCACTAACTGACCAATAAAATTCATTATTTGGAGTTGTTTTATCTGGAAATGACAATGTAGAAAACCAATCATTTCTACCAGTAAAAGTTAAATATGCATAATCATTATAGTCAACTTCAAACGATCCGTAAATAGAATTAGTTTGTGTTTCAGCAAATCCAAAAGATGTTTTTTGCGATTCTGTATTAGCTAAATCTTCAAGACCTATAACTACAAAATTGTCTCCATTACTATTAAGAGATTCAATTTTGTTTCTCCTAACACTACCACCAACAAATGAATTGATACCTATTTTATCAGTAATATCTTTATCAAAACCTAACATTACGTCAGTATTAAATAATGAAACAGATCTTTTAGTTAATGCAATTGTTCCCTTAGAGGCAAAACTAGTTCCAAAAGGTACAATTTGTTTTCTAAAATAGTCATAATTATCAATTCCAGCTCTACCGTTTACATACAACCAGTCTGTAAAATCATATCGTAAAGTAGCAGAAGCTATTATTCTATTTTTCGTATCATCATTATTAAACTTATTTGCTACCCAGTATGGATTCTGAACAAAGTCACTAGGTAGGAATTTTAATTCAGTTCCACTTACAGGAATAGAACCATCAAATAATACAGTTCCTTCAGGAATATAACCAGGCTTCATCCCAGTAATATCAATATTGCTTGGTAAATTTAACGCAGTATAGTTTGCATTACCAGGCCATGTACCAATCCCGACACGGTTATGAACTTTCTCAATAATGTATCTTGCATTTATCGTAGAAGTTAATTTTGGATTTATCTGTGCTCTTCCATTAAATGAAAAAGATTGTCTATCTAAAGTAGAGTTTGGCATTAAATCATCATTTCCTAAAAATGAAGCTGATAAACGATAACTGTAATTTTCTCCTCCTTTTGTTAATGCTACAGTATTTACTGCAGTAGAGCCTGTATCATAGAATTTTTTTCTATTATCTCCAGTATATGAATAAGGCGTTTTACCTTTAACAACACCATCTACTACATATCTATTTTGCCAATTAAATACGGGAGTACCATCTAATCTTGCACCCCAAGAATTTAATGAAGAATTAAATACATCTTGTATTTGAGCTTCTACACCAACTATCTCCACTTGATTTAATGGATTGCCATCGATATCACGAACCCATTCATAACCTGGAAGTAAGCCACTACGTCCTTGGCCATAAGTTTTTTGTAAATCTAATAAATCGGTATTAAGTTCTTGAAATGTAAAAGAAGTAGAATATTCAACACCAAATCCAGTATTTTCTTTAGCATTTTTAGTCGTTATCATAATTACACCGTTAGATGCTAAAGAACCATATAATGCTGCTGCTGCTGCACCTTTTAATATTGATACAGATTCAATATCATCTGGACTAATGCCTGAAACGTCATCTCCTCCATCACCAAAATGACCATCTTCCGTACCAACCGTAGCTTTTGTGGTATTTACCATTGGTATTCCATCGATAACATATAGTGGCTGATTATCTCCTGAAAGCGAGCTTGCCCCTCTAATAATAACTCTACTAGAACTAGCAGCACCAGCACTACTGGTTGAAACGTTAACCCCAGACACTCTACCCTGTAAAGAATTAACAGCACTAGTTGTTTTTACATCGGCTAAATCGTCACCTCCAACTTTAGTTAGAGAATATCCTAAAGCTTTAGCTTCTTTCTTTATTCCTAAAGCTGTAACAACTACTTCATCAAGGCTTGTTGCGTCTTCATCTAAAGCAACATTAATAACTTGATCTTCTCCTGTTAAACTTACTGATACTGTTTTGTATCCGAGAAAACTAAAAACGAGTTGATTGTTTCCGAATCCTTCTGCATTGATTGAATAGTTTCCATCAAAGTCAGTCACACTACCTGTTGCAGTCCCTTCAATGACCACATTAACACCTGGTAATGGTTGTCCACTTACTTTCTCAGTAACTGTTCCTGAAATAGTTTTTGATTGCCCAAAAGAGGTTTGGACAAAAAACATCATCAAGATAACTGTAAAAAGATAATAATTTTTTTTCATAAGGATTAATTTAATAATTGGTTTATAAAACAAATATATAAATTAAATATTATCATGCAAGAAAAAACAGCATATATTTATTGCATTTTTAGTTTTTAATCGATTATGTTGCATGATTGTATATATTTTGCTATTTTTATAAGCATTATTGTATAATATTTTTATATTGTGCAAGGTTAAACATTAAAAATGTTCTTAAATTGGATAAAAAACAGCGACATCATATCATTTTAAACGAAGTGCATATACACAATAGAGTTTTATTAACTGATTTAGCAGCAATATTAAAGGTATCTATTGATACTGCAAGAAGAGATGTTACAGAGTTAGATGATTTGCAAAAACTAAAAAAAGTTCATGGTGGTGCTGTTTCTAATGGATTTAACATCTACTCAGGTCGTAATAGAGAAATCTATGAGCTTGATAATAAAACTATCATTGCACAAAAAGGTATTTCATTATTAAATAAAGGTGATGTGGTTTTAATTAGTGGAGGATCAACAAATTTAGAATTTGCAAAGTTAATTCCTCAAAAATTGAATCTTACGTTTTTCACACCTAGCTTACCTATGGCTATTGAATTACTCAACAATGTTTCAGAAAATGATGAAGTAATTTTTATCGGAGGAAAATTATCTCGAAGATCTCAACTAGCTACAGGTGGAAGTTCAATAAATATTTTATCCGAAATAAAAGCAGATGTTTGTTTTTTAGGAACTGGCTATTTAGATGTATATGAAGGTGTAACTGCAATTGATTGGGATATTGTACAAATGAAGAAAGCTATGATAAAAGCATCAAAAAAATTAATTTCACTAACAATTTCAGAAAAATTAAACACACACAATAGATATAAAATTTGTGATATTAATTCAATTAATACCCTTGTAACTGAACTCGATCCAAACTCACAAATACTTGATAAGTATCGTGAAAAAAATATAATTTTGATTTAACTTCCAATGCATAAAACTATTCAAAATATAATTAGGTGTTCCTCAATAAATTTACTCTCAAATAATTTTTTCAATGCAATTAACTCTAAAATCTTATAAATTAAAATTACGACACACATTCACAATTTCTAGAGAGTCGTACGATAATCAACCTTCCTTAATCGTTGAGCTTAAAGAGAATAATATAACAGGTTATGGTGAGGCTACATCAAATCCTTATTATAAAATTACTGTTCCAAAAATGATTCAAGATTTAAACGCATTAAAATCTTTAATTGAAGAAACAACAAATTTATCGCCTAAAGCATTTTGGGACAAAATGTATCCTCACTTAAAACACAACATGTTTGCATTATGCGCTTTAGATTTGGCGTATAATGATTTATATGCAAGAAGAAAAGGCAAAAAGCTTTATGAGCTTTGGAATTATGACATCAATAACAACCCTTTAACCGATTACACGATTGGCATAGCTTCTATAGAAAAAATGATTGCTAAAATGAAAGAGTTGCCTTGGCCAATTTATAAAATAAAACTTGGCACAAAAGAAGATATAAAAATAGTTACTGAATTACGTAAACATACTGATGCTGTTTTTAGAATTGATGCAAATTGTGGTTGGAACGTAGAAGAAACCCTCCAAAATGCCATTGCTTTAAAAGCGCTTGGCGTTGAGTTTTTAGAACAACCTTTGAACGCTGATGACTGGGATGCACATAAAGTCGTTTATGAAAATTCTGTGTTGCCAATAATTGCCGATGAAAGCTGCCAAATTGAAGAAGATGTGGCAAAATGCCATAACCATTTTCATGGTGTAAATGTTAAACTAGTTAAATGTGGCGGATTAACTTCTGCAAGGAGAATGCTTATTCATGCTAGAGAACTTGGCATGAAGACTATGGTAGGATGCATGACAGAATCATCCGTTGGTATTTCAGCCATTGCACATTTATTACCTATATTAGATTATGTAGATATGGATGGTATTTTGCTTTTAGCTGAAGATATTGCAACTGGTGTAACAATTAAAAATGGTGTGGTTCATTATAGTGAATTAAATGGAATAGGAGTTTCTTTAATTTAGTTGCTAATGATAGTTAATCGTTTTCCGGACAGAGAAATTACCATACATAATAAACAGTATTTGTATTTTGGCGGCACATCTTATTTAGGAATGTCAACACATCCTGTCTTTCAAAATACAATTAGTAATAGTATTAAAAAATGGGGAACTTCTTATGGCAGTTCAAGAAGTTCTAATATTAAATTATCTGTTTACGATAAAGCTGAACAATTATTTGCTGAACAAATAGGAGCAGAAGCAGCTGTTACGGTTTCCTCTGGAGCCTTGGCTGGAAAATTAGTTATAGATGGTTTATCAAAAGAAGGTGATAAAACATTTTATCATTACCCTAAAACCCATCCTGCCGTTTTAAACAGCAAAAGTTTGCCGCTATTTATTGATGATAAGCTACATCCAAATTTACTAAATCATACTAAAGAAGACATAGTTATTACTGTTGATGCTGTTTTGTCTTTAGAAGTAAATCCAACAACATTTGAATTTTTAAATAAAATTTCATTACAAAAACGGATTACGCTTATCATAGATGAATCGCATAGCTTAGGGCTTGTTGGCAAACATGGTGAAGGAATTTATGATTCAATTTCAAACCAAAACTTACAGCAAAAAATTATGATATCATCATTAGGTAAAGCAATTGGGTTGTCTGGAGGAATTATAGCAGCTGACAAAACTTTTATCGATATTATTAAAAATGAATCTATTTTTATTTCTTCATCAGGAATGAATCCAGCATATTTGGATGCTTATATTTTATCTCAAGATTTGTTTAAACAGCAACGCGAAAAGCTTCAAGAAAATTTAGAGTTTTTATTTAAAGACCTTGATCTTGATTCAAAGTTTAAGTACAATACAAACTATCCTGTAATTTACTGTAATGATGAGACTATCTACAAAAGCTTATTTGAAAATGATATTATAATTACAAACTTCAAATATCCAACATATAAAAACCTAATGAATAGGATTGTTATTACAGCAAATCACACTCATGAGGATCTAGATAAATTAAAAAATTATTTAAATAAAGTGTAAATAAAAAAACCTCAACTTTCATTGAGGTTTTTAAAATTATAAATTAAAATTTATTATTGATCCCACCAAACTGGTGCTGTTGGTAACTGTCTGTTAGCGTCGACAGTAGCTCCATTTCTTATCTCTTCTGATGAAGGATAATTAGCTCTTCTAAACCATTCTCCGGCAAAATCCCCTTCAGAATCCTCTTCTTCACGAATAGTTAAACCCTTAAACACATCATCTGAAAAATCATAGCGTCTATGATCTACAAAGGTCTCTGGATTTAAAAAGTTATGAATGTACTTTTCTTTCATAATATGATTTAACATTAATCCAGCTTCACCAATATCAACTGAAGTATCAGCCATATAATCAGATCCATCAACTCCATACTTACCCATACTTGCACTAACACCTTCCAAATAAGCCATATAAGCAGTACTGTTTGAACCTGTACTAGTAGTATTACCTCCATTAGCTAAAAAGGCTGCTTCTGCTTTAATAAACATAGCTTCAGCATAACTAATTAACAATAACGGTGAATCTATACTTGTGTAATAACCTCCTTCAGCAAAAAATGTATTACCATCACTGCCATCAGGAGCTAATCCTCCACCCCCACTAACAAAACCTTTCCATTCAGTAGTTCCATCGTTTTCAGCAAAACGAGGCAATCTTGGATCTATTTCTACTATTCCGCTCTCAAATGGAAAATAATCTCCATTCATTGAGCTTACCATTTGGCTTGCTATATCATGGTGAAAGTTACCAGTGTTTCTAGCTAAAATTTCAATTGAATACCAAGGGTTAATATTCTTGTCGTCATAAAACATTTGAAAATCATCATCATTTGAAGTAAACCCACTTGCTATAGAAGTTAAGACATCATTTGCTGAAGTTATGCCTTTATTAACCAAATGTAATTGATATCTTGCTTTTAATGTATAAGCAGCTCTTAACCATTGGTCTGTATCTCCTCCATAAATTAAGTCTTCTCTTCCCATAGTTATCCCTGAATCATCAGTCCCTTGTAATGCTGCAATAGCACTATCTAATAAACTAAATACTTCATTGTATATTGATTCTTGAGAATCAAAAGCAGGAAAAAGGTTTTCTTCCCCTAAAGCAGCTTGTGAATAAGGGATATTATCCCAAGTATCTGTCGCTATACCAAGATTAATAGCTGTTAATATATCTGCTACTGCAGCAAAATGTGGAGCTCCTTCTTCAGCAGCTTTCTCTTTAATAACTTTTATATTTGGTAAAATATATAAGTATACTTGACTCCAAAGTCCACTAACTGAAGATTCACCAGCGGCAACACCACCTTGGCTTACAAAGTTTTGTGCATAATTACCAAAAGTTAATTCTGCTGAGCGTTGCGCTTCCATAGTACTATGTATTACAGGAGCTAATAAATCGTTCATCCTTAATTGCTCAGGTTGTGCAGTTCCCGATGGTGTGTTTACATCAAAATAGTCATCACTACAGGCTGTTATACCAACTATTAGCAATACTATTATAGTTATTTTTGTTATAATATTTTTCATCATTTTTCTTTTTTAAAATCCTAATTTAATTCCAAATGAATAATTCTCAGTTATAGGCGTACTTAATCCTGTAAACCCATATACATTAGATCCTGCACTATATTGATTTCCTTCAGGATCAAAGCCTTCAAATGGTGTCCATAATAAAATATTATGAGCACTAACAGAAATAGACATATTATCCATACGCAATTTTTCTAATATTTTACCCTTAAAGTTATAATTAAGACCAATATTACGAAGTTTAACCCAAGAAGCATCTTGTACAATAACTTCAGAGGCTCTATTGTATCGTGTTGAACTTCTATAATAATCCTGATCTATTAGAACTTCTTGTGTGTTAGTTACGAATCCACCATTTCCATCATCCATTACACCGTTCAAAACTGTTGTCACATCTCTAAATTCGGTAGATTTCAAAATACCATTTCTAATTGAATTTCTAATTCCTGATGTATAAAGATCTCCACCTTTTTTCCATTCTAATAAGAAATTGAAATTGAAATTTTTATAAGATAATACATTACCTATTGATGCAATAAAATCTGGAAATGCATTTCCTACTTTTTGTCTTGCTTCAAAATCTACTCGAGGTTTACCATCGTCTCCTATATAACGTTGACCATCTATATAAAGCCATTTCCAACCATATAAGGTTCCCATTTTATCACCATCTCTAATTTCAGAAGTTACTCCAGCAAAGCCAGAATTAGCAAATACGAGTGCTTCAATATCATCTGGCAGGGATATAACCTTACCTTCGTTGGTCGACCAATTTAAAATAGTTTCCCATTTAAAATCTTCAGTTTTAATAATATCTGCTGATATTAATAATTCATGTCCAAACGTTTCAAAATCTCCTGCATTTCTATGTATTCCTGATAAACCTGTTGAGTAAGCAGTGCCAACTGTAAATATCTGATTTTTAATTCTAGTCTTATAATAAGCATAATCCAAACGAACTCTGTTATTAAAAAAACGTAAATCAGCACCTATTTCAGTAGAACGATTTTTTTCAGGTATCATATCAGTATCTCCTAAAGCAGTGCTAGCTCTAAAGCCTCCTGCGCCTCCAAATGGAAAATCGCCATCGGCAACAAAATAATGTCCAACTTGACCAAAGAGAGGTCCTTTACCAACTTCTGCCCAAGAAGCTCTTAATTTACCAAACGTAAAGATTTCACTATCCTTATCAAATAAATCATGAACATCGTAAGCTAAACTTACAGAGGGATAAAAGAAAGATCGATTTTCTTTGGGTAAAGTCGAAACCCAGTCATTTCTACCAGTTACTGTTAAAAATAATTTATTTTTATAATCCATTTTTAACTCTCCAAAAACACCAACATTTCTTAATTGTGTGATGCTATTTCCTGCGAAAGGATTTATTGTGTTTGCTAAATCATTGATGCCAGGAACATTTAAAGTTTCTCCTCTTATCCATGAGTAGTCACGTTTTGAATCAGAAATTTGATTCCCTAAGGTTAATGTAGTGCTAAAATCTTCAGACCAATCTTTAGTTAATGCAACTAACAAATTAGACTCTAATGCCAAGAAATTGATGTTTTGATTCGCAATAAATCCACCTACTTGTGTTCCTGTATCTAAATCGGGTGGGATAAAACGGTTTCTTTTGTCTGAGTAATTATCTATCTGCGCAGCATAACTAACATTAATCCAATCTTTTGGAGCCCAATTTAAAGTGATATTACCTACCCAACGATTTACATCGTCTTGTAAAGGACTTTTTTCTAAAAAATATCGAGGATTATCGATGATACCAAATGAATAATTACGTTGAGAACCATCAGCATTTTGATAATCATTTATTGGAAACGTTCCAGACCAATACGTTAATGAACTAAATACAGATTTATCTCCTCCATTAGCTCTATTTCCTCCAGCATTAGTATACGCAATAGATGTGTTAATATTAAAGTTGTCTGTTACTTTATAACCTCCTTTAAATCTAAGTGTTGTTTTATCATAATCTGTATTTGGCAATACACCTTCTTCACTACTATTCCCAATTGAAAAGAAATAATCAATCTTATCATTGGCTCCGCTAATATTAAAATTAACTTGTGTATTTACCCCTGTTTTGAATAAATCATAAGGATCGTGGAATTTATCACCTGTTAAATCTATAACTCTTCCATCATCTAATGTGGCTGAATCGTCTGTATATTTAGGTCCCCATGAATAAAATGAAGTTCCTCCAAGTCTGGTAAAGCCAGTTTCAGTTTCAGGAGTGTATAACGTTCTTGGTAATCCACGCCAACCTTCACGATAAGTTGATTGTAAATCATGTGTTTTTACAATATCTCTAAAAGTTGTAGATACCGAAAAGTTAACTTTTGCTTTACCATCCTTACCTTTTTTAGTTGTAATTATGATAGCTCCATTTGACGCTCTTACACCATATAAAGCAGTTGCAGCTGCCCCTTTAAGGATGTTAAAACTTTCAATATCATCTGGATTAATATCGGCAGCTCTATTTGAAAACGAAAATTGTTCTGCACTACTTGGTGAGTTTGATCCAGAACTTGGCAAAATATCTCCGCCAGAAAAAGTGTCATTGTTTAAAGCTAATCCATCAACAATAATAAGTGGTTGGTTATTTCTATTAGGGTTAACTGAGGTAACACCTCTAATTAGAATATCTATACCTCCACCAGAAGATCCTGATGTTTGACTAATTTGCACACCAGCTACTCTACCTTGTAAAGCAGTAATTGCATCATTTTGTCCAGTAAGATCTAAATCTTCAGCTTTAACTTGAGTTACTGAATAACCCAGTTCTCTAGTTTCTCTTTTAATACCAAAAGCAGTAATAACTACTTCGTCTAGTTCACTTGTGCTTTCTTCTAATGTTACATTTAGAGAAGCTCCATTTACAGTAAGTTCAGCAGTAGTATATCCTAAAAAGGAAAAAATTAGCACATCGCCTTGTGCTGCTGAAATTGTGTAATTGCCATCAAAATCTGTTGATGTTCCATTGGTCGTACCTTTTACTTGTATATTTACGCCAGGTAACGGAACGCTTGAAGCGTCAGTAACTGTACCACTTACTGTAATGTTTTGAGCAAACAATAACGTAAATGCGGCTGTAAAAAAAACAAGAAAAGAGAGGGTAGTTTTTTTTCTCATATTAATATATGTTGGATTAATTTATAATCAAAAATAACAAAATAAATTTTATTATGCGGTTATATGCCAATTATTTGCGATATTGCTTTCGTTTTTGCGTCTTTAGGCCATAAATCATCATGTTAAAACAAGAAAGACATAACATAATACTAAATCAGTTAAAAGATAAAAGAAAGGTTTTATCTACAACTTTGAGTAAAGAACTTCAAGTCTCTGAAGACACTATTAGACGTGATTTAAAAGAATTAGAACTCAAAAATTTATTATACAAAGTACATGGTGGAGCCTTATCAATAGAAAACAAAATATTAACGTATAATGAAAGAAGTGCTGCAGATATTGATAAAAAAATAATTATTGCTAAAAAAGCTGTAAGATTAATTCATAATGGTCAGGTTATAATTATGAGTGGTAGCACAACTAATTTAGAATTAGCAAAAATTATTCCTGATGAAATCAATGCCACAATATTTACCTATAGTTTACCTATTGCAATGCAGTTATCTCATCACCCATTGATAGAAGTAATTTTTATAGGTGGAAAACTAAACAAAGCTGCTCAAGTAAGTGTAGGTATTGATGTTGTAAATTCAATTTCAAATATTAGAGCAGATATTTGTTTTATGGGAACTGGTGGTTTAGATATTAATAAAGGGTTAACAGAACCAAATTGGGAAGTTGCCCATATAAAAAAGTGTATGATTCAAGCAGCCGATTATGTAGTTACTATGTGCACAAGTAATAAAATAAATATAGTAGAACGCTATATGGTAGTGCCTATTAAAAATGTAAATGCTATAATTACTAATTATAATTCCGACAACCCTATTTTTAAAGAATTTATTGATAAAGATTTAACTGTTATTTAAATTTATAAGGTTTCTATTTTCCTTTACAAACAACAATCCATTATTTTAGATATATGTTATTGAGAAATATTTTTTGTTTAAGTTTACTACTCTTGTCTCTAAATAGTTGCAAATCAACTCGTGTTAGTAAAAAAATCACTAAGGCTCTTGATACTAGCTTTTATAACAATCAATTTACTGGACTACTAGTTTATAACCCTAGAACTAAAGATACTATTTATAGCTATAATGCTGAAAAGTATTTTACTCCTGCTAGTAATACCAAAATATTCACTTTATATACCGCATTAGAAACACTCCCAGAGCAAATCCCTGCTTTTAAATATAGTATAGTAGCAGATACCATTACAATTCAAGGCACGGGAGATCCAACTTTTTTACATCCTTATTTTAATGACAGTACCGCGTTAAAATTGGCAAGTCATTATAAAAGAGTGCGTGTAGTTATTAATAATTTAACTGATAATAAATTTGGTCCTGGTTGGGCTTGGGAAGATTACGACACTTATTTCAGTCCCGAGCGAAGTAGTTTTCCTATATATGGTAATGTAGTTTCAATTTCTAATCAAGATAGTTTACAAAGTGTTCCTAATATCCTGAAAAAAAAGATTCAATATTCTTCAACTAAGCTTCGTAGAAGTTTTAATGATAATAAGTTTTTTTACAATTCAAAAAAAAATGATACGATTGAAATACCTTTTGTAATTGACTCTTTGCTAACTTTTAAATTATGGAATGACATTCTTCCTAATAAAGTCTCAATTACAAATTATCATGGAGAAGCAATGAAGAAAATTGCATATAGTATCCCATCAGATTCATTATATAAACGTATGATGCAGATAAGCGATAATTTTTTAGCTGAACAAATGCTAATTCTATCATCTTCTACACTCTCTGATACATTAAATTCAAGTAAAATTAGAAAGCACATCCTTAACAATCAATTAAAAGATTTAAAACAAAAACCTCGTTGGGTTGATGGCTCTGGATTAAGTAGATATAATTTGTTTACACCAATATCTTTTGTTCAGGTACTTTCAAAATTGTATGATAAAATTCCTCGTGAACGCTTATTTAATTTGTTCCCAGTAGGTGGAGAATCTGGGACTTTAAAAAAATATTATGCTGGCAAACAAAAGCCATATATTTATGCTAAATCTGGAACACTTGGTAATAACTACAGCTTGAGTGGATACTTAATCACCAATAAAGGAGAAACGCTTATTTTTAGTTTTATGAATAATCATTACAAAAAACCAACGGTTGAAATTAAAAAAAGAATGCAATTGGTTTTTGAATGGCTTCGTGATAATTATTAAAAAAACAAATTACTTATCTATAGATTAACGCATTTTTAAAATCGTTCTCTTTAGCCTTTAAATTAATTAAATACCCATTAATTACAGCGAATTCAATCACGTTATTTTTTTGCAATAAGAAAGTAGGATTTGCTCCCAAATTTATATTAAGCTTGGAAACATCGTAGTTAGTACTAATTAAATGAATTGGTACAGCTATTTCGTTTTTTTCTTCAGGTAATTCTTCCATTCGTAAATAGGTATAACCTGATTGTAAAAGTTCATAAATATCTATATTTGATATCTCACTTTCTGATTTTAAAGTTTCAGGATATACTGTTCCTTCAACTATAGAATAATCACTAGCATCAAACGTTTTATACCCATAATAGGTTGACAAATCTCCTTGATCAATAATCCTTCCAATGTTATAAAAATTTGTGTTATCTTCATTATCAGCTTCTAAATGATTAATTCCCAAATCAATCTTATAATCTTTATCTAATAAATTATAAGTCACGCCAATAATTTTTAAATCGAATAATTTTCGATCATTTTGAGGAATTTTTTCATATTCTTTAATAGAAATAACTTTATAATTCCCTTTAGCAATAGTATAGATTGCAGAAAGAATGGATACATAGTTAAGCTTTCTGATTTCTTGTTTTTCAATATCATTTTGAAAGCCTCCAGATTCGATTAAAATGGTACTTGTTCCCCATTTTTGAATATTGTCTCCAAATGCTCTTGGCTCAAAATCATCATTATATCTACCAACTTGACCAGGTGCATATTTTTGAATAATGTTATTCATAAAAACAATCACTTTCATAGCATTTGCACGTATCTCATTAATATCTTTTTCGTAATTATATGCTGGGGCTAAATATGATATAGTCGCGGGTTTGTCTGTACGCTCTGCATTATAATAAGTACTTTGATCGTGTAAATTGAATCCAAAATCCGCATTAAGGCTATCTCTAACTCTTTTTAAAGTTCTACTTTCAGGAGATTGTAATCGCAAAGCATCTCTATTAATATCAA
>Ga0209013_10001707_pt1 | contig 20189 bp, 16 predicted proteins | sample Cruoilmetagenom2_FD_187291 | JGI IMG/M metagenome (GOLD analysis project Ga0209013, IMG submission 187291) | Oil polluted marine microbial communities from Coal Oil Point, Santa Barbara, California, USA - Sample 2 (SPAdes) (version 2) | ecosystem: Environmental > Aquatic > Marine > Oil seeps ...
AAATAGTACTACTATTCCTGTGGCTTAGCTCAATCGACGCAACCAAATCTGACCGAAATCTGGGCGCCAATTCTGTGAACTTATTTTTGCGCGAGCCCTTAGGAAAAATTTTAAGGATTATTGCAATATAAATGAGATGCAAAAAACGTGCCTTAGTGCCTCGAAACACAGATTAACTCAACTGTCTGATATCTGATAAGACATAGCTTTTTCGGGGAAGGAGTATAGAAAAAGTTGCCTTGTGTGTCAAAAAACAGCGGCACAATATATGGCAGATGTCAGAGATGCTGATGAACGGTTTGACTGGGAAGAAAAAGTGGGGTAAAGAGACGATGCTTGATACCGACGTTATCTTTTCCTTCAAAAGGAACTGTACAAATGTCCAACAATAGATAACAAATGTCATCACATTACATAAAGTCAACGGCCAGGAAAAAAATGGTCATTATTTCCAGTTACTTTGACGGGGAGACGTATGGCCTTCTTGGACCTCAGATGGCCGCTACTGTCATCCAGGAAAACACGCCCTATGATTGTATCGTTATAGCCGTGGCCCGCGAGGACGACAAGTCACTTATCAAAAGGGCATTAAAGGACCATTTTGGAAAAGAAAGGTCTATAATCGGGTTTTCTACCTTAAGCGGCAGGGAAGACCTCTTTAGACTTGCAAAGGATCTCAAGCATGAGGGAGCAATTACCATCCTGGCCGGCCCCCAGGCAGATGTTGACTACTCGGGGGAAAAGGAGTGGCGGGATCATTTACACCGGTTCAGGGGCCTTGCCGCGAATTTCTCTTTTTCAATGCACGGTCCGGCCGAACAGGCCATCCCCCTTCTAAAAAATCTTGAAGGGGAGAAATGGCAGGACACCCCCGGACTGCTCAGCATGAGAGAAGACGGGGAGACGATTCAAAATCCAAAAATTACATGGAATAAAAGATTCCTAGGAAAGGTACGCTGGGACAATATATACAAAATAGGAGGGAGAGGATTTACGCCCCTTAATATTGATACGGGACAGGTATTACAGCACATAGGATGCCCGTATGCGGCAAGGCGAAGACGAGTCGGGGTCGACTACCCCGTCTCATTAGACGGGAAGGGCGGGCAGAAAGTTATTCTTTCTCTAAAGGGGTGCAGCTTCTGTGATGTGGCTGTTGATAAAGGGTTTTGGGGGGCATTGAGCATGGAGACGGTTTTGGACCAAATTGACTGTCTTCCTAATGCGGAAGACGGTAAAAAAATTCCCTTTGAGCTGATCAACGAGAATCCCCTTCCCGGTCTTTCGCGTCTGTTGGTGGAAGTAAGTAACAGGGGTATCGGACTCTCACAGATCAACCTTATCCTCAGGGCGGACTGGTTTCTTAACGGAGAAAAACATTTAAGGGAAGCATTGCATCTAGCCGGGGATATGGGGACTCGAATCGTGGTGACATCAATGGGTTTTGAATCCTTTGACAATAGGATATTAAAAAACCTAAATAAGGGGTTAGACGTTGAAACCAACGTCAACGCCATACGGCTGATGAGACGGGTCAAAGAAGAGTTCCCTGATCAGTGGGGATATTCCAGGGTCGAAGGCGCAATACACGGTTTTATTCATCCTACTCCGTGGGATACACAAGAGACATCCGAAAATATCCAGGAAGTCATCGCGCGTTATGCCCTCGCCCCCGATATCCTGCCTGACCACAGCATCCCGCTAATCATCCATCACGCCTCCGGTTTAGGTAAATGGATCAGGGAGCTAGAGAGGAGGGAAAAAATCCGGTTTGAGAGGCATGTTACGATTATCGGGTGGTGGCAACAGGGCGATCGGTTTACATTATAACGCCTTTTGCTTTTAGCCCTGCTTTTGGTTGCCCCTGCACCCTGCATCTACATAATTAAAAAAATATTTTAATGCACTTACACATAATAATTTCCTTTTTTTATCAACTGACCTTTGATGGTCTCGTAAAAAGTCAAAAAGTAGCCATTTTCGTCATTCCCGCGAAAGCGGGAATTCAGTAAATTCAATATGTTGTGGATGCAAGATCAAGTTCGGCATGACGGTTTTGGGACTTTTTACTTGATTATTAATACTTGGCTCGTTATCCTTTGTCTTCATCATTGCCCCGTTAGAAATTCTATTTATCATTGCAATGATAAAAATGGTTGAAGAACCTGGAGCCATTCGCAAGTTTGGTGATCAATATCGAATCTATCAAAAACAAGTGCCGATGTTTGCAGTACGGCCGTCCTGTCTTAAACAACTGTTTGGGAGATCATAATGGAACTGTTAATTGCATTTGCTACGGATAATGGTAAAAAGTTCAACGATGATCACTTTGGCATGGCAAAATACTATCAAATTTACAGATTTTATGATGACGGTGAGGCATTTGTAGAACAGAGAGAGAACGTAGGATTTCAAGAGGATGAGGCCAAAAAGCATGGTGATCCCGCAAAGGCTCAAGCCACATCTTCTGTTTTAAAGGGCGTGGATGTTCTCGTGAGTAGAAAATTTGGCCCTAATATCACTCGAATGGTACATAAATTTGTTTGCGTGGTAGTAAGGACCAATGCTATCACTGATGCGATCAAAATAGTCAAAAACCATATGGACGAAGTGATTAAGGAGAAGAACAAGACAAAGGAGCGAAGACCTCTTGTTTTTAAAAAATAGCTTACGCAGAAAAAATGGCCAAATCCTTATCCTAATGGCAGCGTAAAACCCCCATGCCAAAACACAACAGCATCTAAAAATTTATCATGCCTTCCTCGCTGCCAGAAGTCGAACATAGGATTTGATATACAATCTTTCTATAAAATTGTTAAATCCTGATTTTTTCAATATCTTTTTCCAGTCCCGCCCTATAAAGTCAAAAGCATAGGGGCATTCAATGGTGACAAAGGGGATACGGTAATAAAACGGCATATCCATTAATGCAAATTCGTTGAAGTCCAATATCCAAAAAAGCCCACCGGTTTTTAAATTTTCATAGGCGTTATTAATAATTGTTTCTCTGACCTGCTGAGGGAACCCATGAAGGACAAAACTGATAAAGACCTTATCAAATTTATCTTCAAGTGATAAAGGCAGGTCTATACGTTGATTCTTGAATGCAACATTGTTAAAATTTTTTGTTTTTTCATTAAATTGTTTGCCCATTCCTTCAGAAACATCAAGGCCTAAAATGAATCCTTTTTCACTTAAGTAATTTCTCATTAGGCAGGCATTTCTACCGGTACCGCATCCGAGATCCAAGATATAATCCTCATCTTTTATTTCAAGTTTCGATATAGCACTACCGATAAATTTAGCATAAAAACCAAAGGACAAAATATTCATTATTGTATCATAATGTTTTGCCGTAAAGCCTTGTACTTCAACCTTTGATTCTGGATACAATTTATCCATTATAGACTCCCTATCTCCATATCCAAATAAATAGAGTACCTATACCTAAAGAGAATATCAATACATCAAGGAGCCAATTTCAAAACGCCCACTTTTACCCAATCTCTGCGCCTGCCTATGCGTTGCACGCAGACAGGTCAGATCAAAATTTTAATCCTCAAAATACCCAATGTATTCCTGCGGTCAAAATTTTGATCTTCCATGACCTTGACAAAAATCCTGGTTTTCGTTCAGACACTAAATAGGGTCAGGGAACTTCGGATCAAGACATAGAATGAAACCCGGGTCGCCAATAACCAGATAGCCAGTCCAAATTTTGGATTAAGCATGACCATGCTGACGCTTTTTTCGTAAATACGTAACCCAAATGCACTCCGGGGACGAGAATTGAACCTTGAACCCCTGAACCTTTGAATCCGTGAACGGTTACAGTTAAGGTTAGGATCAGGGGGTGGAGGGAAGCCTTAAATGAGACCATAATCCTGTAGCGCCTTTTTCAGCCTGTCCAAATTGGCAGGGGTCATAGGCACCAGCGGGAGTCTCAACTCATCGTTGATCATGCCCATAAGGGCAACAGAAGTCTTTACCGGGATAGGGTTGGTCTCGTAAAACATGGCCTGGCAAAGGGGAAAGAGCTTATAAAAAATCCCTTTTGCCTTTTCAACATCTCCTTCTTCCCAGGCCTTTACCATATCCGCCGTATCCCCTGGCACGATATTGGCGACTACGGAAACAACACCTTTTCCCCCTATTGAAAGGACCGGCAGAGTCACATTATCGTCTCCGGACAGGAGGGTTATTTTGTCTCCTGCAAGCCTTAGGATCTCCGTCATCTGCCCAAGATTACCAGATGCCTCTTTGATAGCCACAACTTCCGGCAGTTCAGCCAGGCGGGCGACAGTTTCAGGAAGCATGTTAACGCTTGTGCGTCCCGGCACGTTATAGAGCACTTGGGGCAGCGCTACTGCCTTTGCAATAGCCTTATAATGTTGATAAAGGCCTTCCTGGGTCGGCTTGTTATAATATGGGGTTACCTGCAAGGTGGCATCGGCACCGGATTCTTTTGCGTGTTCGGTAAGTTTTATGGCCTCCCTTGTGCTATTGCCTCCGGTACCTGCAATAACAGGCACCCTTTTATTGACGGCCTCTATGGCAATATCAATTACCCTGCAATGCTCCTCAATGCTCAAAGTGGCTGACTCCCCGGTTGTGCCGCATGGCACAATGGCGCTGGTATTGTTTTCAATTTGGAATTCAATAAGTTTACGATATGTTTCCTCATCCACTTTTCCGTCTTTAAACGGAGTTATAATAGCAACAATAGATCCTTTAAACATAACGACCTCCCTCTATCTCTATGCTATAGATAAATAAAACGTATAAGCTCAATAAATACAGGGGATACCTTGTGTTTTTGACTTCATGCACCTTGACTCATTGCATTTCAAAGAGCCTCCTGATTCATCCTTGCCTGGTAAATAATCGATGTATTCCCCTCCAGCCAGACCTGACCAAAGGCGTCAACATCTTTCTGAAAATAAATTATTAAGTCCTCTCCTCCCAAGGTCTTTACCTTCACAGGGGAACTCACCATGTCCCTGGCAGAGGCTGTCAGGGCACAGGCAATAGCGCCGGTCCCGCAGGCAAGCGTTTCATCTTCAACGCCCCTTTCATATGTCCTCATCTTGATTTGATCAGACGCGGTTATTTCCATAAAATCAGCATTGGTCCCACCCGGAGAAAAACGCTTGTGAAAGCGAATGGCCTTGCCCTGTTCCTTTACTGGATAATCTGAAATATTCTCAACACAAATCACCACGTGAGGGACGCCTGTATTGATAAAATCGACAGTTTTCCAGCCCTGCCGGCGCTCCAAATCCAGATCCATGTCCAGGCCCGTAGGCGTGGGCATAAGGACTTTTACCATGCGTCCTTTCACCTCCGAGGAGACAGGTCCGGCCAGGGTCTCAAAGGTCATCTTAGGCCCTGTGATACCATTTAAAAAGGCAAAACGAGATACACAACGAGTCGCGTTGCCGCACATCTCCACCTCTCCCCCATCGGCATTGAAGTAATGCCATCCAAAATCATATTTTTTAGACCGGGTGACAAAAATAACGCCGTCAGCGCCCACAGATTCCCTGCGCCTGCATGCCCTTTGTACCAGACGCCCCATTTCCCTATCCTTGATTTCATCATGCCTGTTGTCAATCAAGATAAAATCATTACCGCTTCCACTCATCTTCCAGAATTCAATTTCTTTCATACTTCCTCAAGCACTCATTAGAAAATCAGGTATCTCCTCACCCCTAACCATATCTTCATAGGTCTCCCTGGCCCTTATGATATAAAAACGATCCCCTTTTACCATCACCTCGGCGACCCTAGGCCTCGAATTGTAATTAGATGACATGCTGAAGCCGTAAGCGCCTGCACTCATAATTGCCATAAGTTCTCCCGGCTCAAAGGATGAAACCTCTCTTTCTTTTGCAAAAAAATCCCCGGATTCGCAGATAGGACCGACTATATCGGCCTTTACATTATCGCGAGTGGAGATATTTACGGGCTGTATTGCGTGATATGCATTGTACAGGCTCGGCCGCAGCAGGTCATTCATGGCTGCATCTACAATAATAAAGATTTTGTCATGATTATTTTTTGTGTAAAGGACCTTTGTTACCAATATACCCGCATTACCCGCTATCACCCGGCCAGGCTCCAGGATAAGGGTCAGATCTGTTGTGCCGAGTTCCTCCTTAACAGCCTTGGCATACTCTCTTGGGTGGGGAGGTTCTTCCCTGTCATAGGTGATTCCCAGTCCGCCTCCCAGGTTCAGGTAACCTATATTAATTCCGGTTTCCTCAAGACTTGCGATCAGTTTTTTCATCCTTCCAAGCGTATCCACAAAAGGGCTCACATGGGTTAGCTGGGATCCAATATGACACGAAACACCGCCAATCTTCAGGTTTTTCATGCCTGCAGCCAATGTGTATTGCTCGGGTGCGTCGTTAATATTGATCCCAAATTTGTTTTCTTTCAGTCCGGTAGAAATGTATGGATGTGTCTTTGGGTTCACATCAGGATTTACCCGGATGGCCATCCTCGCCTTTTTTCCAACCCTGCCTGCCACCTCATTTAGTTTAACAATCTCCTGGTTGGACTCAACATTGAACATAAGGATGTCCGATTTAAGGGCATACTCCAACTCTTCGATCCCCTTACCTACGCCGGAATAGACAATTTTTTCCGGTTCCACTCCTGCCGTAAGGGCCCTGTATAGCTCTCCACCAGAGACGATATCAACTCCACCGCCCTTTAAGGCAAACAGCCTTAGGACTGCAAGGTTGGAATTCACCTTCATAGAAAAACAGGTAAGGTGTTTCATACCCGCGAAGGCCCTCTCAAAGGCCCTGAAGTGTTGTGTCAAAGTGGCGTGGGAATAGAGATAAAATGGGGTCCCTACTTTCCGGGCCAGTTCCGGGACAGGTATTTCTTCACACCAAAGCACATTTTGTGTGTACTGAAAATGATGCATATCTCGTATCTATCCTGACATTACATAAATGGCATAAATTCAATTAAGTAAGGGCCTTCCGCAACCCTTATTAAATATCTTCAAACAGCTAAAGTATTACCACTTAACCGGTTTTTTACTCAAATCCCCAGCTCCTGCCTGGCCTTATTTATACTTCTTTTCACTACTTCCGGTCCTGTTCCTCCAGGCAGATTCCTTCTTTCCAGGGATAATAAGGGATCAAGCCATCTATAAACATCCTGTTCAATCTGCGTTGCAAAGGCTTTCATCTCCTCAATGCTAAGGTCATGAAGCTCCTTTCCTTGCTCAACTGCAAAAAGGACTATTTTTCCTACAACTTCATGGGCCTTACGAAAAGTCATACCCTTACGTACCAGGTAATCGGCAAGATCCGTAGCCACCAAAAGGCCCTTCTCAGCTGCCTCCTTTAACCTGTCACCACTAAAAGAAATTTCTTCAAGGAGCCGCGCCATTACTCTTAGACAAATTTCAACTGTATCTGCCGCATCAAACAGGGCCTCCTTGTCCTCCTGCATATCTTTATTGTATGTTAGCGGCAGGCCTTTCATAGTAGTCAAAAGTGAGATCAGGTGGCCGTAGACACGGCCTGTTTTACCCCTGATCAATTCAGGCAAATCGGGATTTTTCTTCTGCGGCATAATACTGCTCCCGGTGCAGAACGCATCTGAGATGGTGATAAAACCGAATTCCCGGCTCGCCCAGATTACCAGTTCTTCACTCAGTCTGCTGAGATGCATCATTAAAACAGACGCATCGAAGAGGAATTCCAGGACAAAATCGCGGTCACTTACGGCATCCATGCTGTTTTCACTGATATCATCAAAACCCAGTTCCCCGGCCACCATTTCTCTATCAAGATCAAATGTTGACCCAGCCAGGGCGGCACTGCCCAGGGGAAGGATATTTACCCGTCCGAGTCCTTCAAGAAAACGTGCCCTGTCTCTCTTTAACATCTCATAATAGGCCAGCAAATGATGGGCCAAGAGGACAGGCTGGGCACGCTGCAAATGGGTGTAACCGGGCATTATTATTTCAAAATTCTCTTCCGCAAGCCTGACAAGGGCTGTTTGAGTTTCCTTAATAAAATTATCCACACGATGGATAGTATCCCTTACGTATAGCCGCACATCCAGCGCCACTTGATCATTTCGACTCCTGCCGGTATGCAGTTTCTCACCGCACGAACCGACCTTTTCAACAAGGGCCTTTTCCACAAGGCCATGAATGTCTTCGTAGTCATCAAAAGAAAACTCATTCCGGTCCAGTTCTCCCTTTATCTCTCCAAGGGCCTCCTCGATCTTCATTAAATCTTCTTTGGAAATGATCCCCTGTTTGGCCAGCATCCTCAAATGGGCCACGCTGCCTTCGATATCCTGGCTATAAAGACGGTGATCAAACCCTATGGAGGCGTTAAAGCTGTTTACAAGGACATCCATTTCATCTCTAAAACGCCCGCCCCAAACCTTCTTCGTCATATGTCAGTCCTTTTTTTCCACCGGTCTTATAGGCCCCGATCGTATCTGCTCAAAAATCTGGTGCAACTACTCCCGCCCTAACAACCTTGCAATTCTCAGTCTCAGCCCATTCAGCCTGATAAACCCCTCTGCATCCTTTTGATTGTATACTTCATCGCCCTCGAATGTGGCAAAACCCGGGTGGTAAAGCGATGATTCAGATTTTCTCCCAACCACTATACAGTTACCCTTGTATAGCTTTAACCTTGCGATACCATTGACATTTCTCTGTACTTCATCAATCATTGTCTGGAGCATGGCCCGTTCGGGGGAAAACCAGTAACCATAATAGATCATCTCCGCATATCTGGGTACAAATCCGTCACGGATATGCATAACCTCCCTGTCTAATGTAATGGATTCTATGGCCAAATGGGCTGCCCTGAGTATGGTCCCTCCCGGTGTCTCGTAAATACCCCTTGATTTCATGCCGGCATACCGATTTTCTACCATGTCTATCCGGCCTATACCGTTTCTTCCTCCCAGATCATTTAGATATGCCAGGAGGCCTGCAGGTGTCATTGTCTGACCATCAACGGAAACTGCATCTCCCTTCTTAAACTCTATTTCTATATAAGTGGCCTTATCAGGGGCATTTTCCGGCGACACAGACATGACAAACATGTCCTCCGGAGGTTCGCTCCATGTATCTTCAAGGATTCCCCCCTCAAAGCTTATATGCAAAAGGTTCCTGTCACTGGAATATGGTTTCTCTTTGGTTACAGGCACCGGTATGTTTTTAGAACGGGCATAGTCCATAAGGTCTTCCCTGCCTTTAAATTTCCATATTCTCCAAGGTGCAACGATTTTAAGGCCTGGCTCCAAGGCCATATAGGCCAATTCAAACCTCACCTGATCATTGCCCTTTCCTGTGGCCCCGTGACATACGGCATCAGCGCCCATACTCCTGGCCGCTTCAATCTGTCCTCTCGCAATGATAGGCCTTGCCAAAGACGTACCGAGTAAATATGTGGATTCATAAACGGCATTGGCTCTGAGTGCGGGCCAGACAAAATCCCGCGCAAACTCCTCTTTCATATCATTTATTATTACTGCATCGGCTCCAGTTTTGAGGGCCTTCTCCCGAATACCATCGACCTCTTCGCCCTGCCCTACATCAGCGGCATAGGCCACTACCTGACATCCGTAAGTCTCCTTAAGCCAACACAGAATGACGGAAGTGTCCAGCCCACCTGAATATGCCAGGACAATTTTTTTGATTTCTTCGCTCAATTCAGATCTCCTTATATGTTTACATTTGAACTTAGTTCGCTTCGCCCCAATTGATCGAAAACGTATAAGCTCAATAAATTAGGGGCACATTCCTCGCAAGGTTTAGAGAGCGCCTGAAAGAAATGGCCAAATCCGTTACCCCTATTTATTGAGCAGATACGCGAAAACACCCAATCAGGAGCAATCAGAATTCAGCAATCAGCGGTCAGCTTAGTACTTTTCAACCCAAAGTTCATAAAACCAACATAGATGAGATATAAATCCATTTATAAATTCATAAGTTGAACGCTGATTGCTGACAGCTCTTTAATTGGGCTTTGGCTCAATTAGGGCATTACGCTTTCAACAGTACTTTTTCAAGCAAGGCCTGATGGAGATGCATCTTGTTTTCAGCCTGATCAAATACCACGGAATTCGGCCCTTCGAGTACTTCATCCGATATCTCTTCACCCCTGTGAGCTGGAAGGCAATGCATTGCCAGGGCGCCTGGATTTGCTGATTCTACCAGTGACATGTCCACCTTAAAACCTTTAAAATCCAAGAGCCTGCGATCCCTTTCGGCGTCCTGGCCCATGCTCGTCCATACGTCCGTGTTAATCACATCAGCACCGCGCGCAGCCTCGGCAGGATCTTCAACCAGCCTGATGTTTTCACCCGACCCCTTGAGTATTTCCGCATTGGGATGATAGCCATCGGGACAGGCAAGGATCAGCTCAAAGCCCAGGATCCGGGCCGCATTGATCCAGGAATGGGCCATGTTGTTTCCATCCCCTATCCATGCCACTCTTATATTATCGAGGGTTCCTTTCTTCTCTTTAATCGTCAAAAGGTCACTCAAGACCTGACATGGATGGTATCGGTCAGTCAGGGCGTTTAGAATTGGGATTTCAGACCACCTGGCCATTTCCTCAATCAGTTCCTGAGAAAAAGTCCTTATGGCCAGGGCATCCAGATAACGGGATAGCACACGTGCGGTGTCTTTTACCGGCTCATTCCTGGACAGCTGCGTATCTGCCCTGCTCAAGAAAAGGGTCTGTCCCCCGAGTTTGAACATGGCCGTTTCAAATGAGACACGTGTCCTTGTGGAGGCCTTGTCAAAAATAAGGCCAAGGGTATAACCACGAAGCGGCCTTTTATTTGTTCTGCCGCCCCTTTTTATCTCAAGCCCCCTGTCGATAAGTGCCAGGATCTCTTCTCTCGTTAGATCTAGTATGCTCAAAAGTCCATTTTTCATAGGTTTTTTCTCTATAGTCTTTAGTCGTCAATTTTCTTCAACTTATCAAACACCCTGTCAAGGGTATCTACCAGCAGATCAATCTCCTCCTCTTGGACAATAAGAGGGGGTATAAAACGGAGCACGTTTTCCTGCACGCAGTTAATCAAAAATCCCTCTTTCATACATTCATTTACAACCGGGGCACCTGAACGATCCATTTCCATGCCTATAATCAGGCCCTTCCCCCTGACCTCATTAATAAAGGAATATCTACGTGCGAGGGATTCTAATTTCTCTTTAAAGTAGGCCCCCACAACCCCGCAGTGGTCGATCCATCCATCTTCGAGGAGACTCTTCAACACGGCAAATGATACGGCGGTCACAAGCGGTGTTCCACCAAAGGTAGTTGCATGACTTCCCGGTCCAAAGAGTTGACTCAGATCCTCTGTAGCAAGCATAGCGCCGATAGGCAGACCATTGGCAAGGGCCTTGGCCATAGTCATAATATCAGGTGTAACACCATAGTGCTCATGGGCAAATAGCAGCCCTGTCCTTCCCATACCAACCTGCACCTCATCGAAGATCAAGAGCACATTCCGCTCCTTACACAGCCTACTGACCCCACTCAAGTAATCAGGGTCAGGGCAAACAACGCCCCCCTCGCCCTGTATGGGTTCAAGCATTACTGCACAAACCGAATCATCCACGGCACTGTCAAGCCCCTGTAGATCATTAAAAGGCACGAACCTAAATCCTTTCAGAAGGGGATCATAACCGGCCTGAATCTTCATCTGACCCGTGGCGGAAAGGGTGGCCATAGTACGGCCATGAAAGGAATTATCCATAGAGACTATTACATGCCTATCAGGGCCAAGTCTTTCCTTTCCATAACGACGCGCAAGCTTGATCGCAGCTTCATTGGCCTCGGCCCCGCTATTGCAGAAAAAGACCCTGTCCGCAAAAGAATGCCCTACCAGAAGCCGTGCCAGTTCCGCCTGAGGTCTCGTGTAATAAAGATTTGACACATGAACCAGCGTCTTTGATTGCTCTTCTAAGGCCCTGCTCACCAGCGGCGCTGAGTGACCCAATGCACAAACGGCTATGCCCCCGACAAAGTCAAGGTATTCCTTTCCTTCCTCATCCCAGACACGACAACCTTCTCCCCGAACCAGTGTAACTGGAAAACGGCCGTATGTCTGAAACATATATTTGTCTGCAAGAGTGATTGTTGTTTCATTTTTATCATTCATCATCAAGTATCCTTATTTCTTATAATTGTTTTGTATTAAATCAACATTCAGGGGATAGACGTATAAGCTCAATAAATAGGGGCTTCACGCCACCATTATGCTAAAGATTCGGGTGTTTCTTGCCTGCCTGATGTGAAGTTGTTTTTAATCGGACCCTTAATTCACAATCTCCGTGCCAACGCCGATTTTGGTAAAGATCTCCAACAAAATTCCATGCTCCCCCCTCCCGTCAATAATGTGGGCCTTATTGACACCACGGCCAAGGGCATCCAGACAGCAGTTTACCTTGGGTATCATACCTCCCTTGATGGTATCGTTACTGATCATATGACGGGCATCATCCGTCTTTAGAGTCGATACAAGCCTTCCTTCCTGATCAAGCACACCTTCCGTATCTGTGAGGAGAATCAGTTTCCTTGCATTAAGGGAAGCGGCAATATGGCCGGCAACAAAATCCGCGTTGATGTTATAGGTTTCACCCCCTTCACCGGCCCCCACCGGTGCAATAATCGGAATAAACTCACTTCCACAAAGAGTCATGAGTATTTGATTATCCACTGAAACAACCTCACCTACCATACCCATTTCTATGATCTCGGGCGGCTGATTGTCTCCCATTATTTTAGTGTATTTCAACTTCCTGGCCGTTATGAGCTGTCCGTCCTTGCCGGATAACCCGACAGCCCTGCCGCCATTTTTGTTAAAAAGAGTCACAATCTCCTTGTTGACTTTCCCTACCAAAACCATCTCTACTACATCCATTGTCTGTTTGTCAGTGACACGCATACCATCGATAAATTCCGATTTAATGGATAATCTTTGTAAAAAATCGCCAATCTGGGGTCCGCCGCCATGGACCACGACAGGGTTCATTCCCACATATTTCATCAAAATTATATCAAGGACAAAATTCTGTTTGAGCCGCTCATCCACCATTGCGTGGCCTCCGTACTTCACAACAATGGTAGCCCCGTTGAATCGCTGGATATACGGAAGGGCTTCTATTAGAACTTTGGCCCTGTCTGTGTGGTTAATCATAAAATGTACCTGCTTAAATTTTCATCCTCCAGTATGTCCGTCAGTTTTTCTTTCACATATTCTTTGGAAATAGTCACGATCTTTTCGGGCATATCCGGGGCATCAAAGGATATCTCATCCACCAGTTTTTCCATAACCGTATGAAGACGACGAGCCCCTATATTTTCCATACGTTCATTTACTTTGCTGGCCATGCCGGCAATTTCCCTTATGGCAAAATCTTCGAAAATCAGCTCTACGTCCTCGGTTTCGAGCAAGGCCTTGTACTGGGTAATCAAGGCATTTTGAGGCTCTGTGAGGATTCGAACAAAATCCTCCATAGTCAGAGAATTCAGCTCCACCCTGATTGGAAATCTTCCCTGCAATTCCGGCAATAGATCTGAAGGCTTACTCACATTAAAGGCTCCGGCTGCAATGAACAGGATGTGGTCCGTCTTTACCATCCCGTATTTTGTAGTGACAGTACAGCCTTCCACAATAGGCAGGAGATCTCTTTGCACTCCTTCGCGGGACACATCAGGACCATAAGAAGACTGGGATCCTGCCACCTTGTCCAGTTCATCCAGAAAAATTATTCCATTCTGCTCTGTCATATGGACAGCCTGCTCTATTACTTTGTCCATATCAACAAGCCGTTGTGATTCCTCCTGAAAAATAATCTCCATCGCCTCCGGGATCTTTACTCGCCTCTTCTTCTTTTTTGACGGGAAGATATTGCCGAATACCTCCTTGATATTAAACTCCATCTCTTCAAGACCTGCACCGGAAAAAATTTCCACCATGGGGACATTCGCGTTCGTCACTTCCAATTCCACATAGCGTTCATCCATCTTCCCGCTTGTCAGCATACGTCGCAATTTCTCTCGGGTTGAGCCGATTTCCGCCTTGTCGGACTTAACCACTTCCAGTATTCTCTCCTTCTCTCCTTCCTTTTCTTCCTTAATCTCTTCCCTCTTTTTCGGTAAGAGCATATCAAGCATCCTTTCCACAGCCAGCTCCCGGGCCTTTACTTTAACTTTCTCCTGCTCTTCCTTTTTGGCCATATTCACAGCTAGTTCTGTGAGGTCCCTTATCATGGATTCAACGTCCCGTCCAACATAGCCTACTTCTGTAAACTTGGTCGCCTCCACCTTTTGAAAAGGTGAATTTGCAAGACGTGCCAGGCGTCTTGCAATCTCTGTTTTTCCAACACCGGTTGGTCCGATCATTACAATATTTTTAGGGGCGATCTCATCTCTCAGCTCCTTGGGGACCTGCTGACGGCGCCACCTGTTTCTTAAGGCAATTGCAACCGAACGCTTGGCTTGATCCTGGCCGATAATATATTTGTCCAGCTCCGAGACAATCTCTCTCGGAGTCAGTACTTCCCCAAAATGGTTCTGTGCTTTCTCATTTTTTTTCATGTTTTCCTCAATACATAATTAACGATTTTTATTTGCCCTAAAGGCATAATCTCGGTAAAAATCCGGGTCCAGAGGGCCCGGCTTTGGGTTGCCCTCAATTTATTGAGCAGATACAATTATTCTAGAAATTCCCAGCAAGAGTCTATCCCCCGTTTCCAAGTTTATGGATCACTACCTGATCATTGGTGTAAATACAGATAGATGCAGCAATTTTCATGGCCTCACGAGCAATAGCCTCGGCATCCAGGTCGGAATGACCGACCAATGCCCGTGCTGCAGCTAAGGCATATGGCCCGCCGGATCCGATCGCGGCAACAGATTCATCCGGTTCAATAACGTCTCCCGTACCGGATATTATAAGCATGTGATCAGCATCCATGGCAAGTAGCAATGCCTCAAGCCTCCTGAGGATCTTGTCGGTTCTCCAGTCTTTTGCCAGTTCAACGGCGGCCCTGGTAAGGTTTCCATTATACGATTCCAACTTTGCCTCTAGTCTTTCGAACAGATTAAAGGCATCGGCCGCTGCCCCGGCGAACCCTACCAGTACCTGGTCTTTATACATATAACGGACTTTTTTTGCCTTATGTTTCATAATAGTATCACCAAGACTCACCTGCCCGTCACCAGCCATAACCGCTTTCCCATTCTTCCTGACTGCCAGAACCGTAGTAGCTCTTATTTTCTTTAAGTCGCTTTTATTCATGGTACGCATACCTCCCTATTTAGTGCCCGAATGGAAACTGTCTTTTTCGCCGATATCTGCGTGGGGCTCAATGAAAAATCCTAGCTTTCGCTCAGACACTATTTATCAGCTTCGCGGATGTGTTTTATCATAGATTTCCATAAGCCTGTCAAGACTTACGTGGGTGTATTTTTGTGTGGTGGAAAGACTCACGTGCCCTAATAACTCCTGAACAGACCTGAGGTCTGCTCCCCCATTCAGCATATGGGTCGCAAAGGTATGCCTTATGGAATGGGGACTGATATCCGAGGTTAAACCACTCTCTATGGCATAACGCTTTACGATCCTCCCTATGCTCCGTGCCGAAAGGCGTCCCCCTCGAAAATTAACAAAAAGGGGACTATCCATTGAACTGACTCCCACTTCTTTTCTCAGATATCTTGTCGCTTTCAGACATTTTTTGACTGCCTGTAACGCATGTCGGCCAACAGGCACTATCCTCTCCTTTTTCCCTTTGCCTATAACTTTAATCAGGCGTTCATCAAAATCAATACTTGAAATATTCAAGCTTTCTACTTCACTTACGCGGATTCCACAGGAATACAGCACTTCAAGGATAGCCAAGTCTCTCATTCCTAACGGATCTTCCTTATCAGGTCTTTCTAGAAGCCTGAAAGCCTCATCTACCGAGAGATAGCTGGGCAGATATTTTTTTACTTTTGAAAATGTAATATCTGCAGCCGGATTTACCTTTATAAGGCTTTTTTTTTCCAGAAACAGAAAAAACGAACGTACCGTAGAAAGCTTGCGGGCAACAGTTGCACGTGTTAAGCGCCCGTAAAGACTCACCAGATATTCTCTGATGACCAAGGGGTCGATCGCCTCTACTCTGAGGCCGGTTTCCCTGCCCTTAGAAAAAACATCGATTGTGGACAAAATTTTTAAAAATTCTTTTAAATCAATGCGATAATTTCTGATAGTATGCTGAGAATACCCCTTTTGGTCCCTTATATATTCAATAAATGATTCTATTAGGTCGCAAAGTAACAAAATATGCCCGTCTTTTTTGTCTGATCACCTTGTTCAGGAAAAACAAACCCAAAATTTTATAGTTTAACATATTTTTTAAAATAGGCAATTAAAAAAAACCCTTGCAAATTCTTGGCTTGACTTTGATTTCAGTGATGATGTAACTTTTCAGGGCACATTAAACAAAGGTTGACCCTTTAGTTGCATAAATAAAATGGCAAAATGGGTTTAAACCCAATAATTATAGACCTTTTCCACCTTTTCAACTTGCATTTTTAAAATTCGCCACAAGTGGTGTCGTGAAACCAGTGAAAAATTGCCATTTTATTTGCTTTTGTAGAAAGCCGAGGATAACCCAGCTCCTTTTGTTGCCGAGGGTTCGCGGTAAAGTACTACAGCTTCACCCTTGGCGCCTTAGATCTGGGGCATCCTCGACTTTTGCAACGTTAGGGTTGATGAACTTATAAAAAGACTATTCAATTTGTCATTTTGAGCGAAGCGAGGAATCTTTAATGTACAATATATTGAAAACATAAGATTTCCCCCTGCGGTATAAATGACAGATTCAATAAGTCCAACTTTTTACTAAACCATTAAAAGCTTAACTGAATACACTCGGTACAAATCTTTAATTTGACAACGAAAGGGTTTGAGTATGGAAAAAAGAGCTGAGCAATTGAGAAATGTCGCCCTCATCGCACATGGGGGTTCAGGTAAAACATCTTTGGCCGAAGCCATGTTGTTTGATGGAAAGGCCACTACCAGGCTTGGCAAGGTGGATGACGGCACGTCTAACCTGGATTTTGAACCGGAAGAAATAAAAAGACAAATCACAATTAACACTTCTTTTAACCACAGCAACTGGAAAAAGCATATCATCAATCTCATTGACACCCCAGGGGATGATAATTTTCTTTCCGACACCAAATTCTCTCTTCAGGCAGCCGATGGAGTAGTTGTCCTCATTGACGCCTCAGCAGGCGTAAAAGTAGGTACTGAAAAGGTTTGGGGTTTTGCAGATGAACAGCGCCTTCCTAGAATTGTATTTATCAACAAACTTGATAGAGAACGGGCAGATTTTTTTAAATCTGTGGAAGAACTCTCCAAAGTATTTGATATCAAGGCCACACCGGTTTTTCTCCCTATAGGCGCCGAAGACGACTTCGCGGGACTGATAGATCTAATCCGAATGAAGGCATACATTTACAGCAAGGACGGCAGCGGAAAATTCGAGAGCGCGCAAATCCCTGCCGATATGGAAGAAATAGTTAGTGAATGGCGTGAAAAGATGATTGAAAACATTGTCGAGGCCAATGACGACCTAATGGAAAAATATCTGGAAGGGGAAGAACTCTCCATCTCCGAAATCGAAGAAACTCTTGCAAAGGGGATAAAATCACAAATTGTGATTCCCATAGCCTGCGGTTCTGCTATCTTAAATATAGGCGTTTCTCAATTAATGGATCTTATTATTCCGGGACTGCCATCACCTCTTGAAATAGAGGTTAAAGAAGGGACAAAACCGGGTAGTGAAGAGATACTCAAAAGGGAGCCAAAAATTGACGCTCCCTTTTCATCGCTCGTTTTTAAGACTGTTGCGGACCAATTCGCCGGGAAACTCACACTTCTGAGGGTCTTTTCCGGCACACTTGAATCGGATTCAATCCTTTATAATGCAAATAAGGACGCCAAAGAAAAGTCCGGCCAACTTCTGCTTATCGAAGGTAAAAAACAGGAATCAATAGAGGCGGCCGGCCCTGGTGATATTGTCGCCATTGCTAAGCTGAAACAAACATTCACAGGGGACACATTATGTTTGGAAAATGATCCTGTTATATTCAAACCGTCGGAGCCACTGCCCCCTGTTATTTCCTATGCAGTTGAGGCAAAAATTAAGGGAACTGAAGACAAGGTATTTACATCTTTCGCAAAACTTCTTGAAGAGGACCCTACACTTAGGTTGGAAAGGGACCAGGACACCTCCGAGAGTGTCCTCTCAGGTACAGGTCAGATACACCTGGAAACTACTTGTGAGAAGCTAAATAGAAAATTCGGGGTTGAAGTCAATTTGAACCCCGTCAAGGTCCCATACAGGGAAACTATCAAAAAGCAAGTTCAAAAGGTCATTTACCGCCATAAAAAACAGTCAGGCGGTCGAGGACAATTCGCCGAGGTGCATTTTGATGTTACACCCCTGGAAAGGGATAAGGGGTTTGAATTTGAAGAGGCGCTGGTAGGCATGAATGTACCTCGGAATTTTGTGCCCGCCGTGGAAAAAGGTCTTAATGAAGCGCTCACAAATGGAACACTTGCAGGCTATCCCATCGTGGACATGAAGGTCCGTTTCTTTGACGGCAAATCCCATGACGTTGACTCCTCTGAAATGGCATTCAAGATAGCGGCAAGCATGTGTCTTAAAAAGGCTATACAGGAGGCCAATCCCATTCTGTTGGAACCCATCATGAAAATGGAGATTTGTGTCCCTGAAGAGGTTATGGGAGATGTAATGGGTGATCTAAACAGTAGACGCGGAAGGGTTTTAGGCATGGACACAAAGGGTAAATATCAAATTATCATGGCCCAGGTTCCCATGTCCGAGGTCCTGCGCTATGCCCTGGATCTCAATTCTATGAGTGGGGGCAGAGGGACATTTATAATGGAGCATTCCCATTACGAAGAGTTACCGGCCCAGCTCAAGGAAAAAGTTATTGCGGCTGCCCAGGAAAAAAATTAAAGACCTGGGTCCAGAGGGCCCGGCTTTTGGTTGCCCCTCGGAGGGGCTATATCCCTCGATAACTGATGGAACATAGAATTTTTGAAGACAGAAGTCAGGGGCCAGAAGGAATCGGATTGGGCTTTGCTTTAACAAATTTAGTATTTTTTGACTGAGCCGAAGGCGAATACCTTATTCTGAATTCTGACTCCTGGATTCCTTGTCGGACTGATCCCGACAAAGCCTCTAATCTCTGACCTGTCGTTTAAGACCAGGTTTTCTATGTTCAAATAAATGATGCACCATGGATAAATCAACTAAGGCTGGAATTCTCACAATAAGTGATAAGGGATCTCAGGGATTAAGAAAGGATGAGAGCGGCGAGATTATTGTCGGGATCCTTGAGGAAATGGGAATCCCTGTTCTCAGGAAAATGATCGTCCCTGATGATATTCAAAAGATAATAAATACAATTTCAGAGTGGGTTGACAAAGATGGACTGTCTCTGATCGTCACCACTGGAGGAACAGGGCTAAGCCCCACGGATGTCACCCCACAGGCCATGGAAAAAATTATTGATTATCAGGTCCCGGGGATGGCGGAGGCAATGCGAGCCTCCAGCCTGAAAAAAACACCCCACGCCATGATATCCCGCGCCATAGTCGGTGTCAGGCGATCCTGTCTCATCATCAATCTTCCAGGCAGTCCCGGGGGGGCAAGGGATAATCTTACCGTTGTATTGCCTGCCCTTGACCATGCCCTTTCAAAGCTTGCAGGAGATCCATCAGACTGTGCCGCATGATTGTTTTTCTCCTGTTTCTTGTGCCTCACAGTGATTACGCCGTCCCAATATCATAAACTTGCCTATCTTTCCCTTTTACGAGAACACCCTCTAAAAATAAGTATACAAGTGAGTAGAAAAGCTATACAGGCCAGCATATGTCAAGATTAACCCGTCTATATACCCCAGGCATCAATATGAAAACCGGTTTATGGCGGGTCAAGTCCGGTAAGTATATATTCAGCCATAGGGCGTTGGCCAAGGTTTTCAGGGCAAAATTACTCAAAGAGCTTGTGGACAATAATCTACAGGTTCCGAAAGATTGCCCCAAAGAATGGGTCGTTGATTGCAAAAACGTCGGCAATGGCGATA
>Ga0209013_10001708_pt1 | contig 20189 bp, 13 predicted proteins | sample Cruoilmetagenom2_FD_187291 | JGI IMG/M metagenome (GOLD analysis project Ga0209013, IMG submission 187291) | Oil polluted marine microbial communities from Coal Oil Point, Santa Barbara, California, USA - Sample 2 (SPAdes) (version 2) | ecosystem: Environmental > Aquatic > Marine > Oil seeps ...
TCGAATTAATAGCATACTTGGAGAGGGCACTGGAGAGAGTATGTGGGTATCTACATTTCACTCTATGTGTGTACGAATCTTAAGAAGAGATATTGATCGAATTGGTTTTTCAAAAAACTTCTCGATACTCGATACATCAGATCAGTTAACAGTTATTAAAAAAATCCTAAAAGATCAAAATATCGACCCGAAAAAATATGATCCAAGGTCTATGTTAAATGCTATTAGTAGTGCAAAAAATATCTGCAACGATGCCGATATGTATAGAGCTCAGATGAATGAACAAAATCCATTTGAAAAGACCGTTTCAGAAGTATATACAGCATACGAAAAACGCCTTAGAAAAAACCAATCTCTAGACTTTGATGATTTAATTATGACAACGCTAATATTATTTAAACGAGTTCCTGAAGTGCTAGAGTTCTATCAAAATAAGTTCCAGTATATCCATGTAGATGAATACCAAGATACAAACAAAGCACAATACGAGCTAGTTCAAATGTTAGCAGTTAAATTCAAAAATATTTGTGTTGTAGGTGACTCTGATCAGTCAATTTATCGCTGGCGTGGAGCAGACATTCAAAATATTTTATCGTTTGAAAAGGACTATCCGAATGCAACCGTAATTATGCTAGAACAAAATTATCGTTCAACTGAGCGCATCCTTCAAGCAGCAAACGACGTCATTGGAAACAACACGAGTAGATACCCTAAAGTACTTCGTACAGATAATCACGAAGGAGAAAAAATTCATTTTTTCAGAGCATTAAATGAGCAACAGGAATCTCAATTTGTTGTGCATGTTATACAAGAGTTAATACAAAAAGAGAATCGGACACTAGATGACTTTGCGGTTCTCTATCGCACGAATGCTCAATCACGTGTAATGGAGGAAGTACTTGTAAAATCGAATATGTCTTACACAATTGTAGGCGGGACAAAGTTCTATGATCGTAAAGAGATTAAAGATTTGCTAGCATACCTACGCTTAATCGCCAATAATGATGATGATTTGTCATTAGCACGTATTATTAATGAGCCAAAACGTAATATCGGAGCTACTTCTTTTGAACGTATGGCTAGATATGCACTTGATCAAGATCGTTCCATTTTAGACTCTTTGAATGAAGTTGACTTTATGGGTATACCTGCACGTGCAGTAAATTCAGTCGTTGAATTCAGCGGGCTTATTCAAAACTTTACTCAAATGCAAGAATATTTATCTGTAACAGAACTTGTGGAACAAATACTTGAAAAAACAGGTTACCGTTCAATGTTGAAAAATGAAAAAACGATTGAAGCTGAGAGCCGATTAGAAAATATTGAAGAATTTTTATCGGTTACAAAAGCATTTGAAGAGCAAAGTGATGATAAAACACTTGTATCCTTTTTAACAGATTTAGCACTTGTTTCAGATATCGATAAATTAGACGAAGACGAAGATACTTCTCAAGGGAATATTATATTAATGACAATGCACGCTGCAAAAGGACTAGAGTTTCCAGTTGTTTTCATCATTGGTATGGAAGAAAATATTTTCCCTCATTCACGTTCAATTGGGGACGACGATGAGATGGAAGAAGAACGAAGACTTGCCTATGTTGGGATAACACGTGCAGAAGAAAGACTATTTATCACATGTGCACAGTCACGTACTTTATATGGTCGGAGCAGTTTTAATAGTCCTTCACGTTTTATCAAAGAAATTTCAAATGACATTATTGAAATTCTCAGTGAAGACAAAGGTCGTCAGCAAGAGCGGACTTCTAGGAAATCTATTCCACAAGCACCAAAAACTATTGTGACTAAGCCAGCGTATAAAGAATCTGGTGGCGAGAAAATGGAATGGCAAGTAGGAAGCAAAGCTATTCACAAAAAATGGGGAGAAGGAATGGTTGTTAGTGTCCGAGGCGAAGGGGAAGATACCGAGCTTGATATTGCATTTCCAAGCCCAACAGGTATTAAACGATTACTTGCTAAATTTGCACCAATTGAAAAAGGATAATTCATTTTGTGGAGGAAAACCTCATGGACAATATAGAGCAACGCGTGAAAGAGCTACACAAGCTTTTATATGATTATGGCTATGCTTACTATGTGTTAGATGACCCGATCGTTCCAGACACTGTGTATGACCAATATTTGCATGAATTGATTGCACTGGAAGAACAGAATCCAAATTTAATATTTCCTGATTCACCAACGCAGCGAGTTGGAGCAGTCGTTAGTGAAGGGTTTAAAAAAGTATCACATACAACACCAATGTTAAGTCTATCAAATGCTTTTAACGAAGAGGACTTACGTGATTTTGATCGCCGTATTATTGGACTAATAGATGAAACTCCGACGTATGTGTGTGAATTGAAAATTGATGGATTAGCAATATCACTCTTATATGTGGATGGCATTCTTGTTCGTGGTGCTACTCGTGGAGATGGAACAACTGGAGAAGATATTACAACCAATATCAAAACAATTCGTTCCATTCCGCTTCGACTAAAAGATCCTGTAACAATCGAAGCTAGAGGAGAAGCATACATGCCGAAAGCTTCCTTCCAAAAGTTAAATGTGGAACGAGCAGAACGCGGAGAAGAATTGTTTGCTAATCCACGAAATGCAGCTGCTGGAGGTCTTCGTCAACTAGATCCAAAAATGGCAGCGAGTCGAAACCTTTCTATGTTCGTTTACGGGATGGGTGAGACAGAGGAACAGAATATTGATAGACATTCAGAAGCTTTACAGTATTTCAAAGTACAAGGGTTACCGACCAATAAAGAAACGAGAAAATGTGCTTCGATCGAAGAAGTTCTTACGTTTATTGAGGAATGGACTGCAAATAGAAATGAATTGCCTTATGAAATAGATGGTATTGTTATTAAAGTGGATGACTATGCACAACAAGAAGAACTAGGGTTTACAGCAAAAAGCCCACGTTTTGCAATTGCGTATAAATTTCCAGCAGAAGAAGTAGTTACGACTATTATCGGTATTGATTTAACGATTGGACGTACGGGGGTTGTAACACCGACAGCTATTTTAGAGCCAGCACAAGTAGCAGGGTCTACCGTTCAACGTGCTTCTTTGCATAACGAAGACTTAATAAGGGAAAAGGATATACGCATCGGAGACAAGGTAATTATTCGTAAAGCCGGAGATATCATTCCAGAGGTAGTAGCGGTAATTTTAGCAGAAAGAAAAGGGGATGAAGTCCCTTATGAAATGCCAACGAATTGCCCAGTTTGTGATAGTGATTTAGTGAGAATTGAAGAAGAAGTAGCGCTTCGTTGTGTAAATCCAGCTTGTCCAGCTCAAATCACAGAAGGTATTTTCCATTTTGCTTCTCGTAATGCGATGAATATAGAAGGACTAGGCGAAAAAGTAGTAGAGCAGTTATTTAGAGAACAGCTTATTACAGATGTTTCAGACTTGTACAAGTTAACAGTAGATGATCTTATCAGTTTAGAACGCATGGGATTAAAATCTGCAACAAACTTAGTAGCAGCTGTTGAAGCTTCTAAAGAAAATTCAATGGAACGTGTATTATTTGGACTAGGAATTCGACATATTGGAGAAAAAGCTGCTAAAATTTTGTCAGAAACGTTCCATAGTTTTGATACACTTATGTTAGCAACTAGAGAAGAGCTAATAGCAGTTTTTGAAATCGGAGACAAAATGGCAGACTCTCTTGTGACCTATTTTGAACAAGAAGAAGTGCAACAATTAGTGGATCGATTAAAAGAAGCTGGGCTAACACTTCGATATACTGGTAAAATAATAGATTTTTCTACATTAGAAAATAGTTTCTTTGCAGGGAAAACGGTTGTTTTAACAGGGAAATTAACACAATTAACACGAAATGAAGCAAAAGAGAAAATTGAAGCACTTGGTGGGAAAATAGCTGGAAGTGTGAGTAAAAAAACAGATTTAGTCATTGCTGGTGAAGAGGCTGGGTCTAAGCTTGAAAAAGCAACAAGCCTTGGTATTGAGATCTGGGATGAACAAAAGCTTTTAGATCAATTAACGGAGTAAAGGAGTAAAGAACATGGCAAAAAAAGTCATAGGCATGTCTACGCTAATGTTATTGCTAATTGTTTCTGGGTGCGCTCCTGCTTTGGAAAAAGAAACAGAGGTCATACAAGATACAGAGCAAGAAGCAAAGAAAACAGTAGTGATTCCCAGTTTACAGTTGGATGAAACATACTATCAAACATTATTACCATACGAAGAAAGCAGTAGTAGAGGGCTAGTTGTATCTAACTTAGCAACGAAATATGATATGAAGGAAGTTGAAAACGGTCTTTTACGTATTTCCCAAAAAGAATTTCCAACAGACACGTATTTATTTCAAGAAGGGCAATACCTAGCAGGAGATACGATCAGTTCTTGGTTGGCTAGAAGTAACCAAACAAAAGATGGATTAAATCCTAGTGATGAAGGTTTAACTGGCGAGGAAAAAGCAAAGAATGCACCTATATACATTACACATATTGTAGAGCAAAATTATTTGAAAAAAGAAGGGGAAAAAGTAAGTCTTGCAGGTGTTTCTGTGGGGATTGCTTTAAACTCGATTTATTATTATCAAAAAGAAGCATATGGTGCAACATTTGAACAAGCACTTACACAAAAACAAATTGAGGAAAACGGTAAGCGTATTGCTCAAGAAGTTGTGACAAGAATGCGCCTAATTGAAGGGCTTGAGAATGTCCCAATTGCTGTAGGTCTATTCAAACAAAATAGTAGAAATGCAGTTGTGCCTGGCACATACTTCACATCTACTGTCGCCACTAAGGGTGGGAATGTTGGAGAATGGAACTCGATTGATGAAGAATTCATGTTATTTCCAACAACAGAATCACAAGAGAAACATCGAGAGATAGACACGAATGTCCGTAATTTCAAGCAAGATATAGAAACATATTTCTCCAATTACACAGGTGTTATTGGAACAGGGTATTATAAAGATCAGCAACTTCAAAAATTGAATATTTCAATCCCTATCCAGTTTTATGGTACTGCAGAAATTATTGGTTTTACACAACATCTGGCGGGATTATTAATGGATCACTTCAGTGAGGATGTAAATGTTGAAGTTAACGTAACTTCGTCAAATGGAGCAGAAGCATTATTGATAAAAAAACCGGGAGACAAGGAACCGTTTGTACATATATACGGACAGTAACTAAAAAAACTGATACTCTATTCAAGTACAGTGAAAAATGATATGATATTTCCTATGGTTATCTAATTCGGAGGTGTAAATAATGGCGGAATTAACAAAAGAAGAAGTGAAACATGTAGCGCATTTAGCTCGTCTTGCAATAACGGAAGAAGAAGCAGAAAAATTTGCTCTTCAACTTGCAGCAATTACTGATTTTGCAGAGCAACTAAAAGAGTTAGACACTACTAATGTAGTGCCAACAACACATGTTTTACCTTTAGTAAACGTTTTACGTAAAGATGAAGCGATCAAAGGGTTAGACCGTGAAGTAATGATGTTAAACGTAAAAGAACAAGAAGCAGGACAAGTAAAAGTACCATCTATTATGGAATAATTGTGAGGAGGGAAAATAATGACGTTATTTGAACGTTCAGCGAAAGAATTACAAGCTCTTTTACATAGCAAAGAAATTACAATTGCTGATTTAACGAAAGAAGCATATGACCGCGTAGACAAGTTAGACGATAATGTACAAGCTTTCTTAGCTTTAAATAAAGAAAAAGCAACGGCAACAGCGGCAGAATTAGATAAAGTCCCTTTTGAAGAGCGTGGACCATTATTTGGTTTACCAATCGGAGTAAAAGACAATATCGTAACTGAAGGTTTAGAAACTACTTGCGCTAGTAAAATTTTAGAAGGATTTAATCCAATTTATGATGCAACAGTAGTAAACAAATTACGCGAAGCAGGAATGGTCACTATTGGTAAATTGAACATGGATGAATTTGCAATGGGTTCTTCAAATGAAAACTCTGCATACAAAACAACAAAAAATCCTTGGGCATTAGATCGCGTACCAGGCGGTTCTTCAGGTGCATCTGCAGCAGCAGTAGCGGCAGGAGAAGTTCCATTTTCATTAGGTTCTGATACGGGTGGTTCAATCCGTCAACCAGCATCATATTGTGGTGTAGTTGGGATGAAACCTACTTATGGTCGTGTATCTCGCTTTGGTTTAGTTGCATTCGCATCTTCACTTGACCAAATTGGACCAATTACACGTAATGTAACAGATAATGCATTATTACTAGAAGCAATTTCTGGTCTTGATCCACATGACTCTACTTCAGCAGACGTAGAAGTACCAAACTTTGCAGCAGCTTTAACTGGTGATGTAAAAGGTCTTCGAATCGCTGTACCTAAAGAGTATTTAGGGGAAGGGGTTAGTGAAGCAGTTCGCCAATCGGTACTAGATGCATTGAAAGTATTAGAAAATCTAGGGGCAACTTGGGAAGAGGTTTCACTACCACATTCTAAATATGCTTTAGCAACATACTATATTCTTTCTTCATCAGAAGCTTCATCTAACCTTTCTCGTTTCGATGGTATTCGTTATGGTTTCCGTGCAGAAAATGTACAAAACTTAATGGAATTATATAAAGAAACGCGTTCTCAAGGATTTGGGGATGAAGTAAAACGTCGTATCATGCTTGGAACTTATTCTTTAAGCGCAGGTACATATGATGCTTACTATAAAAAAGCACAACAAGTTCGTACATTGATCAAAGAAGACTACGATAAAGTGTTAGCAGACTATGATGTTATTGTAGGACCTACTGCACCAACACCAGCATTTAAAATTGGTGAAAACGTAGAAGATCCATTGACGATGTATGCTAACGATATTTTAACAATTCCGATTAACCTAGCAGGGGTACCAGCAATTTCGATTCCATGTGGATTTGAAAATGGCTTGCCACTAGGCTTACAAATTATCGGAAATTACTTTGACGAGTCGACAATTTATCGCGTAGCTCATGCTTATGAACAAGCGACAGATTTCCACAAAGAAACTCCTCAAATTTGGGAGGGAAAATAACATGAACTTTGAAACAGTTATTGGATTAGAAGTACACGTTGAGTTAAAAACAAACTCTAAAATCTTCTCTGCAGCGCCTAACCACTTTGGTGCAGAGCCAAATACAAATACAACAGTAGTAGATCTTGGATATCCTGGCGTACTACCTGTATTAAACAAAAATGTAGTCGATTTTGCTATGCGTGCAGCTCTTGCATTAAATATGGAAATCGAACAAAATACTAAATTTGACCGTAAAAACTATTTCTATCCTGACAATCCGAAAGCATATCAAATTTCACAATTCGATAAGCCAATTGGTAAAAATGGTTGGGTTGATATTGAAGTGAACGGAGAGACAAAACGTATCGGTATTACTCGTCTTCATATGGAAGAAGATGCAGGTAAATTATCGCATGCGGATGGCTACTCTTTAGTAGACTTTAACCGTCAAGGTACTCCATTAGTGGAGATCGTTTCAGAACCGGATATTCGTACTCCTGAAGAAGCTTATGCTTACCTTGAAAAAGTAAAATCTATTATCCAATATACAGATGTTTCAGACTGTAAAATGGAAGAAGGATCTTTACGTTGTGATGCTAACATTTCGATTCGTCCATATGGCCAAGAAGAATTTGGTACAAAAACGGAGTTGAAAAACTTAAACTCGTTCAACTTTGTACGCAGAGGACTTGAGTATGAAGAAATTCGTCAAGCGGATGTACTTTCTTCAGGTGGAATAATTGAGCAAGAAACTCGTCGTTACGATGAGAAAACAGGTAAAACACTTCTTATGCGTATTAAAGAAGGTACGGATGATTATCGTTACTTCCCGGAACCGGATTTAGTAGACATCGTTATTGATGATGCTTGGTTAGAGCGTGTACGTGCTGAAATTCCAGAGCTTCCAGATGCTCGTAAACAACGTTATGTTGAAGAGCTTGGTTTGTCTTCATATGATGCGCATGTATTAACTTTATCAAAAGAAATGGCTGATTTCTTTGAAGCAACAACTACGGACGGAGCAGATGCAAAACTTTCTGCTAACTGGTTAATGGGTGAAGTTTCTGCTTATTTAAATGCTGAGCAAAAAGATTTGTCGGCAACACCTCTAACTCCAGTCGGACTTGCAGGGATGATTAAACTAATTGAAGATGGAACTATATCTTCTAAAATAGCTAAAAAAGTATTTAAAGAATTAATCGAAAATGGTGGCACTGCAGAAGAGATTGTAAAAGCTAAGGGCTTAGTACAAATTTCGGACGAAGGTGCACTTCGTGAAATCGTTGCTACGACTTTAGATGCGAATCCACAATCGATTGAAGACTTTAAAAACGGGAAAGACCGTGCAATCGGATTCCTAGTTGGTCAAATTATGAAAGCAACAAAAGGACAAGCAAATCCACCTCTTGTAAACAAAATCCTACAAGAAGAAATTGTAAAACGCTAAAATATAAAAAGCTGACTCCACGTTTGTAAACGTGGAGTCAGCTTTTTAACAGAATAAGAAAGTATAAGAATTTAATCGACTTGGAACGCAGGATGTACGATTTTTTTAGATCGCTCTGGACATTACTGAAGCTTACACTTTAACTCAAAAGAAAAACAGGAGCTTAAGAAAGTGACGCAGTCACTTTCTTAAGCTCCTCCTCTTTTTAGTAATCGTGTAGCTCCCTCTACTGTTTTTCTCGTTTATCCAGTTACAATAAGTTTTGTCCAAAGCGAACCGGCAACGTCCATGTAGAAAAAGGACGCTTGCGCTTTTCTTAAAAAGATAAGAAAGTATATGAAATTTCTGCATGATATGTCTAGCTCCAGCGCCTTGCCCCTCGGGGTCAAATGGGTAATTGCTGCGGTGGCTGAGGAGCTGCCTCCTCGCAATTCCCCATTTGCCTGACGGGGCAGAGATAGGCGCTTGCGCTTTTCTTCTTAACCTGTAAATACTTGATCATAAGGATAACGATAATTTACTTTCTTCGGTCTAGTTAAGATGAAAAATAATGTAAGCGGTCCAATACGTCCAAGGAACATAACGATGCTGATTAAGATTTCACCTATATCACTTAACTGATTAGTAATCCCCATGGATAAACCAACTGTCCCAAATGCAGAGAATACTTCAAAAACAAGTGGTAAAAAGGGAATATTTTCAGTAATTGTTAAAGTAAAAGCAAACACAAATACAATAGATAAGCTGACCGTTGAAATAGCCAAGGAACGGCTAATTACTTCTTTTCGAATAGTACGTCCAAATAAATAAGGTTCTTCGATTGAACGGAAATAGGCAATAGTTGCAAAGATACTCACTATAAAAGTTGTTAGCTTTATCCCTGAAGCAGTGGAAGCACTTCCTCCCCCGATAAACATTAATAGCATCGTAAATAATAGTGAGGAATCCTCCATTTGCCCATAGTCAATCATATTAAACCCTGCAGTACGTGGTGTAACTGCACTAAAATAAGAAGTAAAGATTTTTTCAGCAAGATTCATTTTTCCAATAGTACCATTATTATCAAATTCTAAAATGAACAAAATAATTGTAGCAAAGATATTCAAAAAAATTGTCCCAACTACCATCATTTTCGTATGAAGTGACCAAGTTTGAAAGGATTTTTTTTGATATATGTCGACGATTACTACAAATCCAATACCTCCAATAATAAATAAGCTAGATAAGGTGAAGTTAACGATTGGATCATAAGTGAAGCTCATTAAATTATCTGGAAATAAAGAAAATCCAGCATTATTAAAAGCAGAAATTACGTGAAATAAACTGTAGTAAAAAGCATCAGCTAACTCATAAGTTGGTAACCAGTGAAGGGTTAACAAAATAGTTGCTATACTCTCAACCGATAACACAAAAATTAAAATAAGCTTCGTCAGTTTAACGACGCCTCCAATAGACCCCTGGCTAAATGACTCTTGCAAATAAATTCGATTTTGTAAACCAATTTTTTTCCCTAGTAATATGAGTATAGCAACAGCAAAGGTCATTAAACCAATTCCCCCACATTGAATGAGAACGAGTAATACTAGTTCGCCAAACAAAGTTAAGGTAATGCCTGGATCAAATACACTTAAACCGGTAACAGTCGTTGCTGATGTAGCAACAAAGAGCGAGTCTACCCATGAAATAGGTGTTGTTGTAGCAAAGGGAAGCTTCAACAAAATGGTACCTAATACTATTAAACTAAAAAAACTACCAGCAATTATTAGTGGGGCTGAAAAGGGATGTTTTTTAATTTTACGTTTCCGCATATGAGCACTTCCTCGAACTAATGTGTATGAAATAATACATACTGTATGCTTATGTTGGCAATATGTCAATTAGATTTTTATTCATGTACTTTTTTAAAAGAATAAGAAAGTATAAGGATTTAATAGAATTGGAACGGAATATGTACGATTTTTTAGATCTCTTTGGACAGCTTTTTTAGTTTACACAATTACTTTAAAGAAAAACAATGGTGGAGAAAGCGACTGCGTCACTTTCTCCACCATTCCTCTTTTTTCCTCCAAAGCATTTGCCCTTTTCTTAAAAGATAAGAAAGTATATAAAATTTCTGCATAATCTGTCTAGCTACAGCGCCTTGCTCCTGCGCAAAGCTCGTCGCAGAAAAACGTTGCCCCTCGGGGTCAAATGGGTAATCACTGCGGTGGCTGAGGGGCTGCCTCCTCGCGATTCCCCATTTGCCTGTCGGGGCAGTAATAGGCACTTGCGCTTTTCTTAAGCTTCCAAATCATTAATCGTATCAATTAACCCATCAGAAGAATGAGCAATCATTTCAACTGCTTGATTTAATTCACTTAAAATTTGTGAAATAGTAGTTATTTCTTCATTAGATCGTTGGCTTTGCAGCTTAATACCAGACATCGCTGCTACGATATCATTAAAGGAAGTGGAAACATGATTATACGTTTGAGTACTGTCATTTATTAAAAGATTCATATCCGACACGGATTTAGTCATATCTAAAATTCCATCATCCGTTTCTTGAATTAGAGAAGTAACACTATTAATAGCCTTTTTGGTTTCTTCTGAAAGCTTTCGAACCTCAGATGCAACGACTGCAAAACCTGCGCCGTGTTCACCTGCACGAGCTGCTTCGATTGCAGCATTAAGTGCTAGAAGGTTTGTTTGGTTGGCAATAGCTGTAACTAAATCAACAATTTCTCTAATTCGATTAGAAGAAACTTGGAGCTGTCCCATTTTAGTCTCTAATGTACCAATACTTTCATTAATTAATTGCATTTGATTTGTTTGTTTAGTTAAGAGAAGTTGCCCGTCAATCGATTTTTCTTCTGTATCTGTCACAAAGGATAGACTTTGTGTGGTATATTCTTCAATCGATTTTGCTTGAGAAGCTAATTGTTCAACAGAAGCACTTGTTTGTTCACTAACTGCTGCAAGTTCTTGAGCGGTATTATAAATGCTGTGCTTAATAGAATCTTGAAGGTTTCTTACTTCTTCACGAATTTTAGTATTTTCTAATTCATAGGCTTCTAATACTAGTTGTTGTTCTAAATTTAATATTTTGTTCATTGCAGCTATGGCATCTCGTCGATCATTAGTGGATATAGGTAATTCAATGATACAACGAGAAAATTCATATTGTAAAGTTTCAAATGCTCCCATATACCATTTTGGTTCTAGACCAATTTTCACATGAACTTGTGCAATTCTTTTTCGTTGAGACAAATAATTGGAGTCAATTACTCCTCCGAACATTTCGTTTATATGATTATATAATGTTTTTTTCAGTCGATCCACGCTACTATTATCTGCAATGATTTTCATAAGTGAAGGTTCCGCTTCTAAAGATTTATAGAAGGAATCAACCGTGCTTTTCAATATTTTTTCGATATGTGGTTGTAAATGATGAAGTATAGCTAAATCATTTTTAGTTAAGTGGATTAATGCAATTTGTTTCTGCACTTCAGAATGATTCGTGACATCTAATGTTATGGGAATAGGTTGTGTAAAATCAATTGTATTTATAGCGTTTTTTTTGTTGAAAAAGAAAGCCATGTTATATATTCTCCTTTTGATAGTAGCTAAGTGGCTGAGGTTTTCCAAGTAGGTATCCTTGAAAACCGTCACAGCCTTTTCCTATTAAATAGTCTAGTTGTTCTTGGACTTCAATACCTTCTGCAAATACTGTAAATCCAAGTTCATGTGCTAAATGGATTGTCCCGTTAATAATTGCTTTGCTTTTTCTGCTGGTTAATGAGTTCATTACAAAACTTTGATCAATTTTAATACAGTTGATCGGAAAGTCTTTTAAATGTTTTAAACTAGAAAATCCAGTTCCGAAATCATCTAATTCTACTTCCATTCCAAGATTTCGTAATTGCTCTATAACGGATATAACATAATCTGTTCTTGTTGTGGAAACCCCTTCTGTAATTTCAATTTTTATGAAATTTGGATTTCCATTATAGTCATTACAAAGTATTTTTAATTTCGAAACAAGGTTTGCATCGAAAAATTGTTTGGGCGATAAATTGAATGCGACTTTTACTTGTTTGCCAACTGCTTTTTGTAACTTTGGCAAGTCTTGTAAAATAAGCTCAAATAATAAATAGCCTAATGGAATGATTAAACCAGTTCGCTCTGCTAATGGGATAAATTCTCCAGGAGATATGAAACCTAATATAGGGTCATTCCATCTAACAAGTGATTCAAAGCTAGTAAGCTCCATTTTAGCATTATACTGCGGTTGGTAATACATATGGAATCTTTTTTCTTGAATAGCTTCATGCATGGCATTTTTTACTGCTAATATTCGATTTGTATCAATAATCATGCTATTGTCAAAGAATGTAAATGTGTTCTTGCCATTTGCTTTTGCAACGCTTACTGCATGAAATGCACTTTGCATGATATCTTCAAAACTATCTGACATAGTAGATCGTTTTGAAAAACCTACGCTAAATGTAATGTAATAATCTATGTCTATGTATGAGATGGGACTTTTAAAATGGCACATTAAATTTTGGATTAACTTTCTAACTTCTAATTCGGACGCATCAGATATTATAGCAAATTCATCATTAAAGACTCTCGATAATATAAAGTTGCAACCCTCTAAAGCAGAAGATAAACGCTTTCCAATTTTATTTAATATTTGGTTAGCGTTTAGAAGTCCTAAACTTTCATTGATATTTTTAAAATCATCTAAGTTAATGACTAAAAGAAAAAAATGTTCCTTATTAGTTAATCTATTTCTAACTTCTTGTTCAAAAAAAATGGCATTAGGAAGTCCTGTTAACGTATCCTCTACGATTTGTTTTTGGAGTTGTACTTCTAGAAGTTTTCTTTGTGTAATATCATGTCGTATCGCAACATATTGATAAGGTTTTCCAAACTCATCTAAAGATGGAACAATAGATGTGTCAACCCAGTAAAAAGAGCCATCTTTTGCTCTGTTCTGAATTTCATTATGCCATGTTTTTCCTGAGGAAATTGTTGCCCACATATCTTGGAAGAAAGATTTATCATGATAACAGGAATTGACTATTCTATGCGTGTTGCCAAGTAACTCATCGGAGGAATATTGAGAAATTTCGCAAAATTTATCATTCACGAAAGTAATTTTACCAAATACATCTGTTATTGCTACTATAGTAGTAGAGTTAAGGGCAGTTTGTATATCATTTAACTCTTTTTGGATCATTACCTTTACCTCCTGAAAAAACTTTACGAAACATTTACTTATTTGAAAAGTTAGATTAATATATAGACTATAGTACCATAACGCAACTATTTTATCTTTAAAAAAATATCGGAAATCAGGGGAATTTAATAATAGAACAGTATTTTCTTTAATAACGTAAAAAAACATTATTAATACTAAAAAAAACAAAGTATTATCACTATTATATTGCAAAAAAATGGTGTATATTGTGTGTATTAATATCTATTTTTGAAAAAATTAAATATTTGTGAATAATGATACTCATTCCAATCTATATGTTCAATGCCATATCATAGCGAACTTATTTGAATAAGCGAAAAGAACAAAGTATACTTAAAAAAAAGGGGGATTATTTAAAATGCCTACAGAACAACAGTATTTTGAAAATGCAAAACCGCTTACACAGTACATGGATGATATGACAACCAAAAAAGAAGAGTCATTTAATATTTATAACCAATTTGACATACCAGCCGATGATGAATTTATAGTTTTATTAAAAGAAAAAGCACCACATATTCTAGTAATAACAGAAGATTGGTGCGGAGATGCGATGATGAATAATGCAATCATCCGTCGTATTGCAGAAGCAGCAGATGTACAAATTCGTGCTGTTTATCGTGATGAGAATCTTGAATTAATGGATCAGTATTTAACAAATGGCGGTCGTTCCATTCCGGTATACCTTTTGTTAAATAAAAAGGGTGAAGTCATTTCTAAATGGGGTCCACGTGCAGAAAAAGTACAACAATATGTTACTGAAAATAGAGAAAAGTTTCCACCAAAAGAAGATCCAACTTTTGAAGATGTTCAAAAAGCATTTTATGCTGATGTAGCTAAAGAGTTTGAGGAAAATAAAGATTTCCATTTAGCTGTGTATGAAGATATTCGCAACAGCTGGTTACAAGCACTTCAAAAATAATACTTAGTTAATAACATAAGGGGAGAGCCGGCATTTGTCGGCTCTTTTCGAAATGATGTAACAATGTAAAATAGAAAGGAAAAGCTTATGAAACGTGCAAGAATTATTTATAATCCAACTTCTGGGAGAGAATTGTTTAAAAAACATTTGCCAGAAGTGTTGGAAATGTTAGAAGTAGCTGGATATGAGACGTCTTGCCATGCAACAACTGGAGAAGGTGATGCTACTGCAGCAGCGGCGAGAGCTGTGGAAAATGGTTTTGATGTAATTATTGCTGCGGGTGGAGATGGCACATTGAATGAGGTAGTTGCAGGAGTTAGTGCCTTTGAAAACAGACCAAAGATCGGTCTTATTCCAATGGGAACAACAAATGACTTTGCGAGAGCTGTTCATATTCCTAGAGATCTAAAAAAAGCAGTGGAGATTATTGTAAAAGGAGATTCAATTCCAGTAGATGTTGGTCTTGTGAATGATCGATATTTTATCAATATTGCGGGTGGCGGTCGTATAACGGAACTTACATATGAAGTACCTAGTAAGTTAAAAACGATGCTTGGTCAACTTGCATATTATTTAAAAGGAATTGAAATGCTTCCTTCTATTAATGCAACAAAACTAAGAATTGAGTACGATGATGAAGTATATGAAGATGAAACGATGATGTTTTTAGTTGGTTTAACAAATTCGGTAGGTGGGTTTGAAAAACTTGCACCAAATTCCAGTATTAATGATGGAAACTTTACTTTATTAATTTTGAAAAAGTGTAATATTGCAGAATTCATTCGTTTGGCATCATTAGCGATTCGAGGAGAACATTTAAATGATCCTCATGTTATTTCGAAAAAAGCGAAACATATTAAAGTAACATCTGAAGAGAAAGTATTATTGAATCTGGACGGGGAGTATGGCGGGACAATTCCTGCAACTTTCCAAAATCTATATCGACATATTGAGGTATTTGTACCAATCACTGAAATTCGTGAGCAAGACAGACCTTGATAAAAATCCCAGCAATCATTAGTGATTGCTGGGATTTTTTATTGAAAATTTGACATAGGTCAATGTAACGAAAGGTTGGTCTCACTTATACTAAAGGTAATAAAAATAGGAGGTCATAAAAATGACTACAAAAACTTATCAATTAGAAACAGTAACTTGTCCAAGCTGTATTAATAAAATTGAAGGAATGTTGAAAAAAACAAAAGGTATTGAAAAATCGGAAGTGCTATTTAATAGTTCAAGAGTAAGAGTTTCCTTTGAAGAAAGTACAATAGAATCAGAAGAAATAAAAAAGAAAATTAACCAATTAGGATATAAAGTGTTGGGAGAAAAATAAGCTAGAAATGAGGGATATAGTATGCCTAACATATCGAAAAAGCGCAGGCTAATCTTAGCAAGTATACTTATGGTAGCCTCGTTTTTACTACACAAAATAATAGGGTATGAAATGATAACGATACTTGTGATGATTACCTCGACTTTAGTAGCAGGTCTTCCTATATTTAAGAAAGCGATTATGGCTCTGAGATATCGTATTGTTGGAATTGATGCATTAGTAACAATTGCAGTAGTTGGTGCTATGCTCATTGGAGAGTATTGGGAAGCGGCTGCAGTAACATTTCTATTTATGTTCGGAGATTATTTAGAATCTAGAACAATTGAAAAAACTAGATCTTCTATTAAATCTTTACTGGATTTGGCACCTGATACAGCAAGAGTTCGAAGAGATGGCGTGGAAATTGACATTTCACCCGAGGAAGTTGTCCAGGGAGATTATGTAATAGTGAAACCTGGAGAAAAAATATCCGTGGATGGTACTATTTTGGAAGGTTCTGCTTACATTAACCAATCAGCTATTACCGGAGAATCTTTACCGGTAAACAGAGAAATAGGTGAGACAGTATTTTCCGGAACAATAGCTGAGTCAGGATATTTAATTATACGTGCAGATAAAGTTGGAGAAGATACTACATTTGCTAGAATACTTGAGATGGTAGAAGAAGCGCAAGATAAAAAGGCAAATACACAAAAGTTTCTTGAAAAGTTTTCGAGATATTATACACCTGCAATTATTGTACTGGCAGTCATTTTATATCTCTTCACAAAAGATACTGTGCTTGCTTTAACTTTATTAGTTATTGCATGCCCAGGTGCGTTGGTTATTTCTGCACCTGTGTCTATTGTTGCTGGAATTGGGAACGGGGCGAAACATGGGGTTTTAGTTAAAGGCGGAGAAATAATGGAAAAACTAGGATCTATTAAAGTCATTGCCTTTGATAAAACAGGAACATTAACAATTGGAAAGCCTTCCGTAAAAAATATAAAAGCGTATGAAATAGATGAAAATGAATTAATAAAAATCGCAGCAATAGGAGAGTCATACTCAGAGCATCCATTAGCAAGAGCGATTTTACAAAAAGCGGAAGAAAAATTTGGAACTATTTCAGAGATGCCAGAAGAGATGGAAATCACTACAGGACAAGGTCTACAGTTTAAATGGAAAGGGAAAACCTATTTTATCGGAAACCGGAAGTTGTTCCGTGAACAAAATATTCAGATCGATATGCAAGAAGAATATTTACAATCAGAAGAAGAAAAAGGTCAAACAGCCGTTATGGTTGGGGATACAGAAAGAGTGCTTGGTATTATTTCTATAGCAGATATAGTGAGAGAAGATACGGAAAAGCTCATTTCAAATTTGAAATCACAAGGAATAAAAAAAATGGTCATGCTGACTGGGGATAATACACGTGCAGCAAAAGCAATATCCGAAGAATTAGGATTAGATGCCTATTATGCAGAACTATTGCCGGAAGACAAGGTGCGTGTACTTGGTGAATTGCAAGTGAAATATAGTAAGATTGCCATGGTTGGAGATGGTGTAAACGATGCACCAGCACTAGCTTCTGCTGATTTGGGTATTGCAATTGGTGGAGCAGGTACAGATATCGCAATGGAAACTGCCGATGTCGTACTTATGTCTGCGGAAGTTAAGAAAATTTCCTATGCGATTGGATTAAGTAGAGCTACTGTACGAAATATGAAGCAAAATATATATTTCGCGTTATTGGTTGCTGCTTTACTGTTAGCGGGAGTATTAGTTAAAACAGTTAATCTCTCGTTTGGGATGTTGATACATGAACTGTCCGTTTTATTAGTAATTATAAATGCTGTAAGGTTAATAAAATATGGTGAAAAAGAAAAACTAATATAATTGGAGGGGAAATAGTGAGTTGTAGTTGTTCCAATAGAGGTGCACATAGTTGTATAGATATCGTACCTATATTTCATAGTTTAACGGAAGAAGAAAAGCTAGAAATTGCAACGATAACGATGGACAAATCATTTGAAAAAGGCGAGATGATTTATTTAGCTGGCGATCAAGTGGAAAAACTATTTGTTATTCATACGGGTCATGTTAAAGTTTCACGTGTAAGTAAAGCGGGAAAAGAGCAGGTGATTAGAATACTGGGTCCTGGTGAATTTATGGGAGAGCTAGCTCTGTTTAGCACAGTTGAAATCACTGATAATGCGGAAGCCATTGAGAATTCTAGAATGTGTACGATAGAAGGAAAAAAACTTAAGGAATTGATGACAAAGTATCCTTCCATCGCTTTTCATATAATAGAAGAATTAAGTACTAGACTTGATAGCGCAGAAAACCTCATCGAGGATATCAATCTGCGTTCAGTTGAATACAGGCTAGCACAAGCTTTATTGGAAATGGCTAACAGTAGGAAAGAAGTAGTACTGAAAACGACAAAAGCCGTTTTTGCATCTCAAATTGGGATGAGCCAAGAAACGTTAAGTAGAAAATTAACTGCATTTCAAGAAAAAGGGCTCATCAAACAAAAAGCACAACAAACAATTCTTTTGTTAGATATAGAAAAATTAGCGGAATATATATAATGCGTATTGGTCGGATGACTAGTGCGCATTTTTTTGATATAACGAAATATTCAAAGTGAGAATTGAATAAAATGAATACAGACTATGGCAAAGAACCAAGCACACAACAGTGATTACTGATTTTTTATATTTTACTATAAATACAACGAAAATTATTTTAATATTCAATTATTAGGGAAGAATGGAGCGAAAGAGGTGATGCACATGTATAAAAAACAAGAAAAATACTTAATGTGGCTTGCTTTTGTCGTTGCGGGAATTATGGTGCTATCTATTTTGGGTAAAATAATTGGAAGCTAGAGGAGGTTTGCTAAATGGGAAATGAAGAATCTGTATTTTTTAGTCGCTTACTAACCGAAATGACTTTATCTTTTCATATTATTTACGCAACCATTGGTGTTGGTGTTCCATTAATGATTATGATTGCCCAGTGGGTAGGAATTAAGAAAAATGATGAACACTATATTTTGCTTGCAAGACGTTGGGCAAGAGGATTTGTTATTACGGTAGCAGTTGGAGTTGTTACAGGGACAGCAATTGGGATGCAACTTTCTCTACTTTGGCCGAATTTTATGGAGCTGGCAGGTCATATAATTGCACTGCCATTATTTTTGGAAACATTTGCATTCTTTTTTGAAGCAATTTTCCTCGGTATTTACTTATATACATGGGACCGTTTTGAAAATCAGAAAAAGCATTTATTATTATTAATACCAGTAGCAGTTGGCGCTTCTTTTTCAGCAGTTTTTATAACTATTGTGAACGCATTTATGAATGCACCACAAGGGTTTGATGTTGTAAACGGGGAGCTAGTCAACATTAGTCCACTTCTAGCAATGTTCAATCCCGCTATGCCTACAAAAGTAGCTCATGTGGTTGTCACAGCTTATATGACTTCTGCATTTGTTTTAGCATCTATTGCAGCTTTCCGATTAATAAAAGGGTCGAATCATATTTATCATAAAAAAGCACTGTACTTAACGATGAAGGTAGGGCTTGTTTTTGCTATTGCAACAGCTATTATTGGGGACTTCTCAGGTAAATACTTAGCTGAGTATCAACCCGAAAAACTAGCAGCTGCAGAATGGCATTTTGAAACAGAAGAGAATGCACCTTTAATCTTATATGGTTTACTTGATGATGGAGAAGTGAAATATGCGATTAAGATTCCATTCGCTTTAAGTATTTTGGCCCATGCAGACCCTACTGCTGAAGTAATTGGTTTAGAAGAGTTCCCTGATGATGAAATTCCACCATTGTATATTCACTATTTGTTTGACTTAATGGTGACAATTGGGATGAGTTTGGTCGCTCTTTCTGCTTTGTACTGGCTAGGGAAACGAATGAAATGGGCGTTTGTGGAATCGAAACTATTCCGCTGGATCATTGTGTTAGGTGGTCCTGCATCTATCCTTGCAATTGAATTAGGCTGGTGGTTAGCAGAAGTAGGGAGACAGCCGTGGATTCTTAGAGGGCTGATGCGTGTGGAAGATGCAGCAACAACAAGTGAACATGTAGATACGATGTTGTACTTATTTGCAGGGCTTTACATTGTTCTTGGAATCGGAAGTGTTGTTGTATTAACTCGTATGTTTAGAAAAAATCCAGTGGAACAAGAGCTAAAAGACCGTCATGCTGAAAAAGGCG
>Ga0209013_10001709_pt1 | contig 20187 bp, 17 predicted proteins | sample Cruoilmetagenom2_FD_187291 | JGI IMG/M metagenome (GOLD analysis project Ga0209013, IMG submission 187291) | Oil polluted marine microbial communities from Coal Oil Point, Santa Barbara, California, USA - Sample 2 (SPAdes) (version 2) | ecosystem: Environmental > Aquatic > Marine > Oil seeps ...
CATGGAAGGCGTGACGGTCACCTCACCGATGGTGTCCGAGGACGCCCCGAAGCTGCCTCATAAGGGCGAGCCGCCGTCGCCGAACCAGCCGCAGCCGGTCTATCCTGACAGCGCCGATGCCGGCGAGCCGGCAGCTGTGATTGTCGAGGAAGCCGAGGCTGTGATGACGACGCCAGAAGGCAAGACAGTCGTCATCTCGGAGGAACACGTGACCATCGTGGTTCCGCCGACCGTCGCGGAGGATGCACCGACCGCACCGCATAAGGGCGAGGCGCCTTCGCCGAACCAGCCGCAGCCGGTCTATCCGGACGGGCTCTAAGCGCGGCCCCAATAGACCTGACGAAAAGGCCTTCCTTCGGGAAGGCCTTTTTGCATCGTGCGCTGGCTAATGCCGGAAATGGCGCATGCCTGTGAACATCATGGCCAGGCCCGCTTCGTCGGCGGCGGCGATGACCTCGTCGTCGCGCATGGACCCGCCCGGCTGGATCACGGCGGTCGCACCCGCCTCCGCCACCACCTGCAGCCCGTCGGCGAAGGGGAAGAAGGCGTCCGATGCCGCGACAGACCCAATCGTGAGCGGCTGCGACAGCCCCAGCGCCTCGGCCGCGTCCTGGGCCTTCCGGGCCGCGATGCGCGCCGAATCCACGCGGCTCATTTGGCCAGCGCCAATGCCAACCGTCGCGCCGTCCTTCGCATAGACGATCGTGTTCGACTTCACGTGCTTCGCCACGGTGAAGGCGAAGATCATATCTGCCAGCTCCTGCTCAGACGGCTTGCGTTTGGTCACCACTTTGAGGGCATCGTGATCGACGAGGTGGTTGTCGCGCGATTGTACGAGAAACCCGCCGGCGAGCGCCCGGTAGGTGAGGCCTTCGGCGCGCGGATCGGGCAGGGCGCCCGTGAGCAGCAACCGCAAATTCTTCTTGGACGCGATGATCTCCTTCGCCGCATCGGTTGCGTTCGGCGCGATGATCACTTCGGTGAAGATCTTGACGATGTCTTCGGCCGCCTCGGCGTCGAGTGTCGCATTGAGCGCGACGATGCCGCCGAAGGCGCTGACGCCGTCACACGCCACAGCCTTCGTGTAGGCCTCGGCCAGGGTGGCCGCGACGGCGACGCCGCAAGGGTTCGCGTGTTTGATGATCGCGACGGCGGCGGAGCTGTTTGGATCGAACTCGGCCACCAGCTCGAAGGCGGCGTCCGTGTCGTTGAGATTGTTGTAGGAGAGTTCCTTCCCCTGCACCTGCGTCGCGGTGGCAACGCCAGCGCGCCGTTCGGCGGTTTTGTAGAACGCCGCCCATTGATGGGGGTTCTCCCCATAGCGCAGCTTGGCCGCGCCCGTGCCGCCGATCACGCGCTTATGCGGCGTGGTCACGTCGAGCTCATCCGCGAACCAGGTCGCGATCGCGCCGTCATAGGCGCCCGTGTGGGCAAAGGCCTTGGCGGCCAGATGCCGGCGCGTGCCGCCCGTGGTGCAGCCCTCATGGGTCGCGATCTCTTCGAGCACCTGCTCGTAGTCTTCCGGGTCGACGACGACGGCGACACCCGCGTGGTTCTTTGCGGCTGCGCGAATCATGGCCGGGCCGCCAATGTCGATATTCTCGATGGTCGTTTCGAAGTCCGCGCCGTCGGCGACCGTTGCTTCGAACGGGTAGAGATTGACGACCAGCAAATCGATGGGCGGGATGCCGTGAGCGTCCATAGCCGCCACATGCTCGGCGTTGTCGCGCATCGCCAGGAGACCGCCGTGGATTTTCGGGTGGAGCGTCTTCACGCGGCCATCCATCATTTCCGGACTGCCGGTAATCTCGGCGACATCGACGACGGTGAGCCCCGCGTCGCGTAAGGCCTTGGCGGTGCCGCCCGTGGAGACGAGTGTGATGTCGTACTTGGCGAGCGTTTGCGCGAACGGGACAAGCCCGGTCTTGTCGCTGACTGAAAGCAGCGCTCTCGTGATCTTTCGTGTTGGCATGGCTTAGCTGTTGTTTGAGCGAATATCCGGCGTATCGTTGGGATCCACCAAGGGGTTTGGTGCGGCCTCTTCGCCGGTCTTTTCGAGGTTCCACACAATGCGCACCTCGCGCGCCTCGCCCATCATGCCGCTGAGCACGATCTGAGAGGTGACCTGAGGCCCGCGCGGATCGGCGAGCAGAACGCTTTCCTCGATGGTCATCTCCTCAGCATTGGCGCTGAGCCGCCAGGTCTCCCCGTTGCGCAGGAGCAGAACCGCCGACATCCCGTCGCCCATGGTCTGGGCCTTGACCGACGGATGGAGATGAAACCGCACGGCGTAGGACCCGGCGATTAGGCCTTCGGGGCTCTTCAACCCGCGGGTCGAGAGCTTGTCCTCGCTGGAGATGAGATTGCCGTCGGGAGCGATGAGGATCTGCCGCGCATGGCTGACCCCGTAGCGTTCCACGTAGCCGTCATGGGACCCCTTGATGCGCAAGTTGCCGCCCTCGCCCTGGTCGGAAAACGCGCCTTGAGGGTTGAGCGGTCCGATCAGCGTAGCGTCCGCCTCGGGCTCGCCGTCCTCGGTCGCCACCTCGAACTCAGCCAGCGAGTCTTCCTCGAGGCTGAGTGTGGAATGTGCCGGGGTCGTCCGTGAAAAGAGCCGCCACTCTTCGAACTCAGGCGTCGGCACGCCGCAGTTGATGATGATGGGCGCGTCGCCCGAACTCATCTCGAAGGACAGAAAGCCCGCATGCGCCTCTCGTGTCAGGGAAGTCACGGGCGGCGGCCCCAGGTCGCACAGGATGAGTGTCGAGCCGGCCTCGACCCGCACATACCCTGAGTTGGCCGCCGAGCGGACCGGCGCGCCCTCGATATCGTCATAGGCCCGTACCGTGGCCAGCGCATCGGTTGGCGTCGGGCCGGCGCCGTTGAACCGGGCCATCGACCCATCGCCCAGCCGGAAGAAGCGTAGCATCGGCATGATGCGGTCGACGGCATCGGTGAGTTCCTTGGGCGGCGTGCGGTCCCTCGCCACGAAGCACTGGCGCAACGGGAGCAGATCCAGCAGCAGTTCGATGAGCGCCTCCGGATTGCGGGAGATATGGCCGCCGTCGGGCAGGATCTGCCGGTCAAGTTCGCGGCAAAACGGCTTGGTGTAACGATCCACGACCGGGTTCTGGTCGGCGATGCACAGCCCGCCATAGAGCAGGGCCATGAGCGAAAGCAGCCGGGGCACACCGTCCGGGGCGTCCCGGTAGCCCGCGGAGAGATAGCGCAGCTGGGCCGTGAGCTCCTTCAGAAACGATTCGTAGGCTTCCGGCTCGTCCGCAGCCAGCACGAGGACCGAGTTCGAGAGCCACGAGATTACGCGCCGGGCGACGATCTCGGGTTGCCACGCGAGCGGGGGAAGTTGCCGCCGCAGACGAATGAAATCGTGCACGAGGGTTTTCGCTTGCTCACGCGACAGCTCGGAGTCGGCGGCGCGCAGATGGCGGAGCCAGCCGAAGCCGTAAAGTTCGCGCGCCCAATTGACGGAGGGCGGCTCGATCGCGAACGGAGACCGCGCGCCGATATCCGCCAGCTTGCCGGCCAAGCCGAAATGCCCGTTGTAAATCTCGGTCGCGAAGCTCGGATCGGCGGTGCGCAGCTCTTGCGGCGCGAGAAGAAGCTGCTCGGCCTGGGAGCCCGGATAGCTGACAGCAGCCAGACCGGACAGCATCAGCCGCCTCAGCTGGCTTGGCCCGCCAAGTTTCACCTCTTCAGCGCCGGACTCGCGCTCGAAGGCTTGATCGCCCGTCATAAGGATCGTTCTCCACGCGAGCGGCGACACGCCAAATCGGTGCCGCGCTCTCCCCGCTGCTTGTCATCCAAGCCGGGCGCATTGTCGTGCAGCAGGACCGCAAGGGCAAGTGGCTCAAGACTTTCTTCCCTAGCTGGCGCGCACAAGCCTTGCGGCAAAAAACCCGTCCATACCGCTCCATTCGGGTGAGTCCAGCTGAAGTTGGTAAGGGAACGTCCGCAATACGCCTGAGGCTTCCACCCACTCGGTATCCCCAAAGGGATCGTCGGCGCGCAACGGTTCGATACGGAGCGATTCGTTCCGCGCAAGGAGAGCCGCGATCTGTGCCTCGCCTTCTTCGGGTTCGAGCGAACAGGTCGAATAGACCAGCGTGCCGCCCGATTTCAGAAGGGTCACGGCGTTGTCGAGGAGCCGGGACTGGAGCGTGGCCAGTTCCGCGATGTCCTTGTCCGATTTGAGATAAGGCACGTCGGGATGACGGCGGATCGTCCCGGTCGACGAGCACGGCGCATCGAGCAGAACCGCGTCGAACGGCGCTTCGGGCTGCCACGTGGTGGCGTCGGCGGCGATGGTCTGTGCGGCCAGGCCAAGCCGCGCGAGGTTCTCCTCGACCCGGGCAAGGCGGGCCTTGGACAGATCGACAGCGGTCACGGTCGCGCCTGCGGCCGCAAGTTGGGCAGTCTTGCCGCCTGGGGCCGCGCACAGGTCGGCGACGCGCTTGCCCGCAATGTCGCGCAGAAGCTGCGCCGGAATGGAGGCCGCGGCGTCCTGCACCCACCAGGCCCCTTCCGTGAACCCCGGCAAATCTTCGATCCGCCCTTTAGGCAACAGGCGCACGCTGCCCGTCGGCAGAATCTTGCCGCCAAACTCTGCCGCCCACTTTTCGGGGTCGCCCGTCACGGTGAGGTCGAGCGGCGGCTCGACGAGCTGGGCATCGGCGATCGCCTGGGTCCGGTCCTCGCCCCAGGTACGCACCCAGCGGTCCCAAAGCCAATCCGGCGTATTGGTCCGGCCCGCGTCCAGGGCATCGGCGATGCCCGCGCCCTTCTCGGACACGCGCCGCAACACCGCGTTGACCAGCTTGTCGTAACGCTTGGCGCGCGGGTCCCACTGCGCAAGGCGCACGGCAAGATCGATGGCTGCATGGGGTGGCACGTTCATGAACAGGATCTGGGCCGCACCTGATAGCAGGATCGGGTAGAGCGTTCCGGCCCGGGCGGGCAGGCCACGCTCGAGAAAGGTTTCGAGCACGCGATCGATCTGCCCTTTGTGCCGTAAGGATGTACCGACAATGGCACGGGCGAGCGCCCGGTCGCGCGTGGGCAGGTCGAACATGGCGCCGTCCCGGACCCGCCCCAGCACGTCGTCCAGGGGCTGCTTCTTTTGCAGTACGGCGTCGAGCAGGTTCGCCGCGGCGCGGCGGGCAGGCAGCCCGACCTGTTGGTCGCGTGCGCTCGAAAGCGTCTTGTTCGCAGGAGTCCTAGCAGTCATGTCGTCGTCTCCAAGGTGCTTCGGTTTCTAAGGTTCGTTGGGAGAACGGGGCCCCGCAGGCGCAGGCCCCGAGACCATAATTTAGTGCGTGAGGTCTAGCACACGCCTAGCCCCATGGCCCGCGGGATCGGCCGCGCGGGCTCTCCGGCACACTGCCGGACCACGGTCCGGCCGGGGCGGGATCGTCGCGATATCCGCAATCAAAGCCGGCCGAGCCCGCAGTCTTCGACATGGTCACGAGCCGCGCTACGCGCTCTTCCATCGGCGGATGGGTTGCGAACATTCTATCGAGACGCATGCCGTGCAGCGGGTTGACGATGAACAGATGCGCGGAGGCAGGATTCGCCTCCGCCTCGTCATTGGGAATGCGCGCCGCGCGGCCCGCGATTTTCTGCAAGGCGGAGGCAAGCCACAGCGGCTGACCGCAGATTTCGGCACCACCCTTGTCGGCTTCGTATTCGCGCGTCCGGCTGATCGCCATTTGCACGAGACCGGCTGCCATGGGCCCGAGGATCATCAAGGCGATCGTGCCGATGAAGCCCATATGGTTGTTGTCGCGGTTCCCGCCGAAGAACAAGGCGAAGTTCGCAAGCATACCGATTGCGCCCGCGATGGTTGCCGTGATCGTCATCAGCAGCGTGTCGTGATGGCGGATATGGGCGAGTTCATGGGCGATCACGCCAGCCAGCTCGTCCCGGTTGACCGTCTGCATCAGGCCGGTGGTCACGGCGACGGCGGCATTCTCGGGGTTCCGGCCCGTGGCGAACGCATTGGGCTGCGGGTTATCCATGACATAAACTTTGGGCATCGGCAGGTTCGCATTGCGCGCGAGCTCGCCGACCATGTCGTAGAGCGCGCGGGCATCGCCGCCTTGATTCGGATCCACAGGGTGCGCGCCATACATGCGCAGCACGGCCTTGTCCGAGTTCCAATAGGCGAACAAGTTCATGCCCCCCGCCATCACAAGCGCGATAATCATGCCTGTCTGACCGCCAATCAAAAATCCAATACCCATGAAAAGGGCGGTAAGCGCTGCGAGCAGTATGGCCGTGCGCAAATAGCTCATGGACTATGTGACCTCCTCAATATGTCCAAAAAATCGCGGAAATCTGCCGCTTCTTATATGTTGGGAGCGGACTCGCCCGGTGCAAGGGCTTGAGCGGGCTGCGAAAATCGGACGCGATGAGGGCGCGCCGGGACGGCATGCTTAAGTTCGCGCTTACCTTAACGCTTCGTCAATCCGACTTGCGCATTCTGGCGGTAAGACAGTTCAAGGAGTAACCCGTCATGCCTGCCGCACTGCACGTTTCCGACGCTGCGCCAAAGAAGTCCGCACGTCGCGCCAAGCGCGCGCCGTCCAAAGACCTGCACCTGACAACTGAGCAAAAACGTTTGATTCTCAATAGTTATGTGCGCCTCGAGCCCGCACTGGACCTGGTCGCGCAACTCTTCTTTCTTAAGCTGTTCCGCCTCGACCCCGGTCTTCGCAAGAAGTTCGACGGTCCGGTCGAAATGCAGGCAAAGAAATTCTCGGCTGGCGCCAAGCTCGCCATGATCTCGCTCGGCCATGAAGACGGCCTTGCCCCCACGCTCAAGCTGCTGGGCACCCGCCATCGCCAAATGGGCATTCGCGCCCGCCACTACCGCACCATGTCGCGGGCCCTCGTGTGGACGCTCGAGCGGTCGCTCGACAAGTCTTTCGATCGCGATACGCGCGATGCCTGGAATACTATGCTGTCCCAGTTCACCAAGCTGATGGCGGGTTGACGGCGAGAGCCCGTACGACAATCCAGAGTTGTAAATTTGGGGGGCCTCCTTGCGGGGCCCCTTTATTGTTGGGCGGCCGGCTATTTCGCCGGCGCGACGTTCACTTGCACGGTCCCGTCCTTGGCCACGAAGACCGTGACGTTCTCCTCCGGCTCGAGCACCTGGGCGTTGCCGTCTACGGAGAGCTGATCGGCGGTGACCATGATCTCGTGCCCTTCCACGATGACTTTGACCCCATCCGCGACGGATTCTTGGCTGAGGGTCTCGTAATGGCCTGCGACCGTGACAGTCCGGGTGCCGACCGTCAGCGCCGTGGATTCAGTGCCGTCATCGCGCGAGCCGACATTGCCGATCAGCACCACAATCAGGATCACGAGCCCGAGGGCCAGCGCCACTCCGACCAGGCCTCGCATGATCCACACCATTCGCACATCCTCGTGAAATGTGCCCCGCGTCGGGCGAGGCTCGTACGAGGTTCATAGCGCGGTTCGACCCCGCAGGGGAGCCCGGCTGAACCACGGCTTATGATCGCGTCCGCCGGCCATTGTCGAGCCGTCAGCCCTGGCGGTTCTGACGGTGCTCGATCAGATGGTTGACGACGCTCGGATCGGCCAGGGTGGAGGTGTCGCCCAGATTCCCGAACTCGTCCTCGGCGATCTTGCGCAGGATACGCCGCATGATCTTGCCGGAGCGCGTCTTGGGCAGGCCCGGCGCGAACTGGATATGATCCGGCGCTGCGATGGGTCCGATCTCGTTGCGCACCCAATCACGCAGCTCCTTCTTGAGCGCGTCCACCTCGTCCTCGCCGGCCATCAGGGTCACATAGCAGTAGATGCCCTGCCCCTTGATGTCGTGCGGGAAGCCGACCGCGGCCGCCTCGGAAACTTTCGGATGGGCCACGAGCGCCGACTCGACCTCTGCCGTACCCATGCGGTGTCCCGACACGTTGATCACGTCGTCCACGCGCCCGGTGATCCAGTAGTAGCCGTCCTCGTCGCGGCGGCAGCCATCGCCCGTGAAGTACATGCCCTTATAGGCAGAGAAATAGGTCTCGACGAAACGCTTGTGGTCGCCATAGACCGTCCGCATCATTGCCGGCCAGGCATCGAGGATGACAAGGTTGCCAGCCCCCGCGCCTTCGATCTCATTGCCGTCGGGGTCGACAAGGGCGGGCTGCACGCCGAAGAAGGGACGCGTCGCCGACCCCGGCTTCAGCGGTGTCGCGCCCGGCAACGGCGTGATCAAAATCCCGCCCGTCTCGGTCTGCCACCACGTGTCGACAATGGGACAACGGCCCTGGCCCACGACGTGGAAGTACCACTCCCATGCCTCCGGATTGATCGGCTCGCCAACCGAACCCAAGATCCGCAGCGAGTCGCGGCTCGTAGACCGCACGGGCCCGTCGCCCGCGCCCATCAACGCGCGGATCGCCGTCGGCGCGGTGTAGAAGATGTTGACCTTGTGCTTGTCGACCACCTGCCAGAAACGTGACGCGTCCGGATAGTTCGGCACTCCTTCGAACATCAAGGTCGTGGCGCCGTTCGCAAGCGGTCCGTAAACGATGTAGCTGTGGCCGGTGACCCAGCCCACGTCGGCCGTGCACCAATAGACATCGCCGTCGTGGTAGTCGAAGACATATTGGTGCGTCATGGAGGTGTAGACGAGATAGCCGCCCGTGGTGTGCACGACACCCTTGGGCGCCCCAGTAGAACCGGACGTATACAGAATAAAGAGCGGGTCTTCCGCGTTCATTTCTTCTGGCGGGCAGTCGGCGTCAACCTGCGCCATGGCCTCGTCGAGCCACACATCACGTCCATCTGTCCACGGAACATCGCCGCCCGTATGACGAACCACGATCATCTTCTCGACGTGTTCGCTCTTGGCCGCCGCTGCGTCGGCATTCGCTTTGAGGGGCACGCTGCGTCCCCCGCGCAAGCCCTCGTCCGCAGTAATCAGCACCGCGGATTTGCAGCCGTCGATACGGCCCGAGAGCGAGTCAGAGGAGAATCCACCGAACACGATGGAATGGATGGCGCCGATCCGGGCGCAGGCCAGCATGGCGTAGGCGGCCTCGGGGATCATCGGCAAATAGATCGTCACGCGGTCGCCGCGCTTGACGCCTTGCGCTTTCAGCACATTGGCAAAGCGGCAGACATTCTCGTAAAGCTCCGAATAGGTGACGTGCCTCGCGGGCGTGGCCGGATCGTCCGGCTCCCAAATGATGGCGGTCTGATCGCCGCGGCTGTCGAGATGCCGGTCGATGCAGTTTGCCGAGATATTCAGCGTACCGTCTTCGAACCATTTGATGGCGACGTCCGGATAAGCGAACGTAGTGTTCTTCACGCGCGTGAACGGCTTGATCCAGTCAACGCGCTGAGCGGCCTCCGCCCAGAACGCGTCGGGGTCCTCGACGCTCCGCTGGTATAGCGCGCGATACTCGGCGTCGTCGATGAAGGCATTTTCTTTCCACGCCTCTGGTACGGCGATCGTTTCCTTCAGTTTCCAATCATGCTCGGACATTTGTCCGTTTCCTCCCTAGAAGGCGAACAGCCTTGTTGGCCTGTTATGCGGAACATTATGACGCCATGCGCTGCGGCGGAGAAGCACCCTAAGGTCATCCTTTCGTCTAGACCCCGATGGCGCCGATGATCGCTCCCATGACGAGCAGCACCGCGAGCCAATGCCCGCCGTCGATCGCGGTCAATTTCGGACTGGCGCCGCTGAAGGCGTGGTTGACGCCCATGGTCGTGATGACAAAGCCGACCCAGACAAAGAGGCCGGTGATCAGGCCGCCATGGATCGTAATGTTGCCGAGATGGCCCATGAGCCCGGCAAGCATGATCGCCATCACCAGGTCGGCGACGAGACCGGTCACGAACGGCAAGGCTTGGGCCGCGCCGCTGCCCTTGATGTCGTCTTCGGTCTTGCCAAGCGCGTCGAGCCAGGCTTTTCCGAATACGCCGTACCAGACCGCGCCGACACCGAACCCGGCCAGCGCGGCGACGAACACTGCAAGATAGTTCATGCCTGCGAAAGCCATGCGTGTCTCCCTTACATCCTGGCGGCTGGCTTGACCGCGGAGAGCTTAACTCAGAACTATCTTTGGGAGCACTACGCTGTTGGCGGTTTCTTCAGTCCGCTCATCGCGCAAACCGCTTTCCATTCCGCGGCCGTGACGGGCTGCACTGAAAGGCGCGAGTTATTGACCAGAACCATGTCCTGAAGTCCGGGCGCGGCTTTGATCTCGTCGAGGGTCACGGGCCTCGGTAGGTCGGCAACCGCGGCCACATCGACGCATTCCCATTTTCCGGTCGTGTCGGTCGTGTCCGGGTGCGCCTCGACGACGATCTTGACGATCCCCACACAGGCCTTTTCGCCGATCGAGTGATAGAAAAAGGCGAGATCGCCCATTTTCATCGCGCGCATATTGTTGCGCGCTTGGTAGTTGCGCACCCCGTCCCACTCGGCGCCCTTCGGCCCTTCCTTCTTTTGCTCCTCCCACGACCAGGTGCCGGGTTCGGATTTCATCAGCCAATAAGCCATCGGTCCTCCGGCTACTCTTCGGGGTTTCCGAGCGTCCACAGCCAGGGCCTAATCTCGACAGAGGCGAACAGGCCGGCCTTGGCGAAGGGGTCGCCCGCCGCAATGTCGCGTGCGGCTGCGAGCGAGGGTGCTTCGATTACGATCAGGCTGCCGTTCATGGTTTCGCCGTCCTCGGCGGTGAAGGGGCCTGCGATTTTCAGGGAGGCCCCGAGGCCGTTGAGATAGGCGAGATGTTCGGGGCGGTGCGCCTTCCGGATCGACAGTCCGTCCGGCTTGTCCGTGCAGATGAACGCAAAATACATTCGAGCCTCCCATATTTTCTTATCGGGCGGGACGGCGTCCGCGCCGTTCCGTTATCTGGTGTCTGTCATCCAGTTTCGGAGCGCAAGGGGCGCGAGAGCAGGGCGCCGATAGCGGCGTCGACGCTTGTCTCCCCGGTGACGACGGCATGTACCGCTTCGGCGATGGGAAGCTCGATGCCCCGTCCGCGCGCGACTTCGACCATGGCGTTGGCGGTGGCCACGCCCTCGGTGACGGACAGGCGCTCGGCAAGAACGTCGGCCGTGGCCGCCCCGCGACCCAGCGCGGTCCCCAAGGACATATTCCGCGATTGCTCGCTGCCGCAGGTCAGCACGAGGTCTCCAAGCCCGGACAACCCGATCAGCGTCTCGAGCGCGGCACCAAGGGCCACGCCGAACCGGGCCATCTCCGCGAAGCTACGCGTGATGAGCCCGGCTTGCGCGCTCTTGCCCAGATCCTTGCCGACAACGATCCCGGCGGCGATGGCGTAGACGTTTTTGACGGCCCCGCCGATTTCCGCGCCCACCACATCGCCGCTCCAATAGCAGCGGAAGGGCGGACAACTCAGCGCATGGGAGAGCCGGCGCCCCAAATCCTCTTGACCCGTCGCAAGGGTCACGGCGGCGGGCAGCTGGCGCGCGACCTCCGCCGCAAAGCTGGGGCCCGACAGAGCCGCGATGGTAGCGCCCGGCAGTACATCCGCGGCAACCTGAGACATCAGAAACCCCGTCGTCTGCTCGATTCCTTTGGAACAGATCACGAGCGGCCGGCCGTTGTGAAAATAGGGCTGCAGCGCGCCCGCGATGTCGCGCAGGTGCTGTGCGGGGCTCACGATCAGCAGGGCATCGCAGGCCGCGACCTCGCTGACTTCCGAAGTCGCCTCGATCGCCCGGTCGAGTTCGACGCCCGGCAGGTAGGTGGGATTGGTGTGCGTGTCGTTGATCGCGGTTACTGTCTCGGGCTCATGGGCCCAGAGAAGTACGTCGCGGCCCGCGCGCCGCGCCACGGTCGCAAGGGCTGTCCCCCACGCGCCGCCACCGACAATCCCAATGGTCTGAAGTTGCATGCCATCCACCGCGAGTTCGTTTTAGCGCAGATTCGCCGCTCAGGTGGACGAAAATGCGGGCGCAGAAGGAGTTAGGCCTTCACCCCAGCCCCGAGCGCCGGTGGCGCCTCCGGATCGAGCGGCCAGCGCGCCCGTGCCGGTGCCCCCATGTCGTCGGTGAAGCCGCGCGCAAGCCGCTGGGCCCCGGCCCACGCGATCATGGCGGCGTTGTCCGTGCAGAGCGCCGGTGGCGGGACCACTAGACGGTACCCGCGTGCGGCCGCGATCTCGCCAAGCACCGCCCGGAGCGGCCCGTTCGCGGCAACCCCGCCGGCGGCGACCAGCGTCAGCGCCGTCCCTTCAGGTATGCGGTCCTCGAACAGCGTCATGGCCCGCATGACGCGATCGCGGACCACATCGCCGACGGCCTCTTGGAAACTGGCGCAAAGGTCGGCGACGTCCTTGTCGCTGAGCGGGGTGCGCGCCATGGCCTCCTGGCGCAAGGCGGTCTTGAGCCCCGCGAGCGAGAAATGCGGTTCAGGCCGTCCGGCCATGGGGCGCGGAAGCGGAATATTCGGTTCCCCCCGCGCAGCGTGGCGCTCGACTTCCGGACCGCCTGGATAGCCGAGACCGAGGAGCTTGGCCGTCTTGTCGAAGGCTTCTCCGAGAGCATCGTCGAGCGTGGTGCCGAGGCGCGTATAGGATCCCAAATCGTTGACAACTAAGAGTTGTGTATGCCCGCCCGAAACCAGCAGCAGCAGGTAGGGGGGCTGCACGTCGTCGGTGAGGCCCGGACTCAGCGCGTGCGCTTCCAGGTGATTCACGGCAACGAAGGCTTTCCCGGATCCGAGCGCGATAGCCTTCGCGGTGGTCAGGCCGACGATCACGCCCCCGATCAGGCCAGGTCCGGCAGCGGCGGCGGCGCCGTCGAGATCGTTGAAATCGAGGGATGCCTCCGCCATGGCCTGCTTGATCGCCGGGTCCAGCAGGTCCACATGGGCGCGCGCGGCAATCTCCGGCACGACGCCGCCATAGGCTGCGTGCAGGTCGAGTTGCGCGCGGACGACATTGGCGAGGATTTCGCCGCGGCCGTCGCGATGGAGGCGCACGACCGCGGCCGCGGTTTCGTCGCAGCTCGTCTCGATTCCTAATAGCGTGAGCGGGGCCCGGTTCATTTCTCCGGGAATAGCACACCGATGGGCTTGAGCAGCACAGTTACGATCGGAATCAGGATAGAACCCAGCACGAAACCTAAGATCGCGTGCAGGAGTGCGGTCACGATCCAGGTCGCCGCGCCGTTCGCATCATTGCCCAGCAACGACGTTACGATCCAAGCGGTCGTCTCGTGCGGCCAAGAGACATGAAGCTGGTGCAGGCTATGCTCCACGATGCTACCGCCGACCCAAAGCATGGCGATTGTTCCGATGACGGAGATGACGTTGAGCACCGTGGGCATTGCCACCACGAGTCCGCGTCCGAAGGACCGGAGAGCCTTCAGGGGCGCCTCCCGGCTCATATGCAACCCCATGTCATCGACTTTCACGAGCAGCGCGACGACGCCATACACAATCACGGTGAAGAGCACTGCCACGACCGCCAGCACTGCGGCGCGAGTCCACAGACTGTCGACCTCGATGGTCGACAAGGCGATCGTCATGATTTCGGCAGACAGGATGAAGTCGGTCTTGATCGCGCCTTGGACCCGCTGTTTTTCGAGATGCGCCGCATCGAGGGACTGACCCGTCTCGTGCTCTTCTTCGTGATGGCCAAGGATCCAATGCCAAATCTTCTCGGCGCCTTCGAAACAGAGATACGCGCCGCCAAGGATGAGCAGCGGCGCAATGACCCACGGTGCGATGGCCTGAAGCAACAGCAGCGCCGGCAGCAGGATCACGAGCTTGCTGACGATGGACCCTGCTGCGATCCTGCCAACCATCGGTAGTTCCCGCGCCGCCGCGATACCGGTGACGTATTTCGGCGTCACCGCGGCATCGTCCACGACGACGCCCGCCGATTTACCGGTGGCTTTGGCCGCGTGCGCGGCAATGTCATCGACCTGTGCAGCAGCCATCTTGGCGATGGCGGCGACGTCGTCGAGCAATGCGAGAAGGCCGCTCATGTGTTCAACGTTGACCTATGTGTGATCTGACCCGAACCCGTCCCGCATTGTAATACGCGACATATCCGTGGCGCGACAGTCCGGGCGGCTCCGCTGATAGCGCAAATCCTTAGGGCCGGTCGAGCCGTGAATGTTCAACCGTGGAGATTGAAGGGCTGCGCGAAACGGTCCAATAATGCGGCGCTCCACCCGTGAGTCGCTGGCGCAGCACTCTGTTAATGCGAGGATTTTTCGCGCTTTGCCCGCATCTCTTCCTATTGGCACAAGAGGCAGTCCGCTCGCGCTCTGGCAGGCCGAACACGTGCGCGACCGCTTGGCCGCCTATCACGGTCTGGATCGCGGCGCAGCGTCCTTGAAAGTCATCACCACCAGCGGCGACCGTATTCAGGACAAGCCGCTGGCCGATTTCGGCGGCAAGGGCCTCTTCACCAAGGAGATCGACGAGGCGCTGCTGCGGGGTGACATCGCGCTCGCCGTACACTCCATGAAGGACCTGCCGACACAGCTTCCTGACGGGCTTTGCCTCGCCGCTGTCTTGCCGCGCGCCGATGTCCGCGATGCGTTTCTCAGTCCCGTCGCGCCGTCTTTGGCCGCGCTCCAGGACGGCGCCGTGGTCGGCACCTCGTCCTTGCGCCGCGCTGCACAGGTCAAACGTGCGCGCCCGGATCTGCGCGTCATCGATTTCCGCGGCAATGTTCAAACGCGGTTGAAAAAACTCGCCGAGGGCGTCGCGGATGCAACGCTTCTAGCCAAGGCAGGCCTCGACCGGCTCGACCTCGCCCAGGCGGCCACGTCGGTCCTGTCCGTCGAGGACATGCTGCCGGCGGTTGCGCAAGGCGCGATTGGTGTCGTGACGCGCACGAACGACGCCGAGACACGCGCGGTCCTCGAACCGCTGAATGATACGATGACGGAAGTTGCAGTTTGTTGCGAGCGCGCGTTTCTTGCAGAGCTCGACGGATCGTGCCGGACGCCTATCGCGGGCCTTGCGGCAATTGAGGACGGGGCAATCCGGTTTCGCGGCTTGATTCTGTCTCCGGACGGCGCAGAGTGGCACAATGTTGAAATGACCGGTCCTGTTGCCGAAGCGGACGCTATCGGACGGCAGGCCGGCGAGGACGTGCGCGGCCGGGCCGGCCCAACTTTCCTCGAAAAACTGATGTGATGTAACCGAATGCGCTTACTTGTAACGAGGCCAGAACCCGACGCGACCCGCGAAGCCGACACGTTGTTGGCGCTTGGCCACGAACCTGTGCGTGCCGCCCTGCTCGAGATCGAGTTCTTGGAGGACGTTCCTCTGAACCTTGAGGGTGCGCAGGCGATCGTCATCACCAGCCGGAACGCGTTACGCGCGCTGGGCAACCATCCCGAACGGGAGCGGGCTGTCGAATTGCCGCTTTTCGCCGTGGGCGAGGCGACCGCTTGGGCTGCGCGACAACTGGGCTTCACAGAGGTGACGATCGGCCCGGGGACGGGCGCGGGCTTGCCGCCCATCATCTGCCGGGAGGTCCATCCCGACCACGGTCCGCTTGTCCATATCGGCGCGGAGAAGGTCGCCTTCGATCTCAAAGGCGCGTTGGAAGAGAGCGGCTTCGAATTGCGCCGCGTCATCCTGTACCGGTCCCATCCGATCGAGAGTCTGAACGAGGCGGTCCTCGCTGATCTCAAGCAAGGGAACATCGACGGCATCTTGTTATTGTCACCGCGGACCGCGCGCGCCTTTGCGCGCCTTGTGCAACGCTACGGCCTCGTCACACAAGCTAAGGGACTTGTTTGCTATTGCTTGTCGAAGGCGATAGCAGAAGCCGTCGTGCCTTTGGGGCTCGCCACACGCGTGCCCCAATATGCGCGCGAGGAAGATCTCATCGCGCTTCTGGAGTCCGGTGCGTGATTGGTCTTTCGGTGTGAGTCGTGGGCACGTTGGCGATAGTGCAGAGGTCATGATGCGATGAGTGGTACCTTCGATGAGAGGGGCACAGGATCCGACTCCCCCGGCAAACGCCCCGCGCCCACAATCGAGGGCACGGCGACCGAGGTCGAACCGGGCGCTGATGCGGCCAAAACCGATGCGGCGGCGCTCGAAACCGCGCCATCCGGGACGGACGCTGAGGAAACGCCCAGTGAAGAGCCTGGCGAGGCCCAGGACACATCTGACAACGATACACCTGACGAAGACGCGCCAGTTGCGCCAGCGGTCAATGCGCAACCCGAAGCAAAAGGGCGCTCGTTCGGCGCAAGGCTGCTGAGCTGGATCGCCGCGCTCGTTACCCATGCCCTGGCAGGACTTGCCGGCGGCCTCGCCGTTCTGGCGGCGCTGTCCTGGGGCTATCTGCCCATGGGTTATCTGCCCACGAACACCCCGCAAGAGACGGCCGACGCCGATCGCATCGAAAGCCGGATCGCTGCACTCGAATCGGCGCCGAAAACGCCGGACAACGCGGCCGCGCTGGAGACCCTGAAGTCCCGGCTGGCGACGCTTGAATCTAAGGCCGCGGAGCCGCCGCAACCTGGCGCCGACCCGGCGGAGATCAAGGCCCTGTCCGAGCAGGTGGCGCAACTGGAGACCAGCCTCAAGTCCATGGCCGAGGCCGCGAAGGACGGCGGCTCGGTGAGCGACGCTGCGGCGATCAGCCGGCAGGTCGCTGAGGCCGAGCAGCGTCTCGACAGCCAGATTCAGGGCAAGATCCAGTCGGGAATCGAATCGGCGCTGGCAAACGGCGCGGCGCCTTCGGCCGACGCGAAGTCAGTCGAGGGGCTCAAAACCGAGGTCGCCGACCTCAACGCCAAGCTCAAGGCTCTGACCGAGGCTACGCTCACGACGGACGACGGGTCGAAGTTGAAGCCGGAGATATCGGCGCTGGAGCGGCGTCTTGGCGCAATCGAGACGATGCTTCCGTCCTTGGCGGAAGAGATCGATGCGGAAAACGCACAGACCAAGCGGGCCAACCTCGCCATCGCCTTTTCGGGCCTCCGCGAAGCGGTCAATGCGGGGCGTCCTTTCGCCACTGAACTCACAACGATGAGCGCGCTATCGCCCGACTCGGACGATCTTGCGGACCTGATCGAGTACGAGGACACTGGCATTCCGACCGCGCCGATGCTCACGGCATCATTCGGTCTCTTGCGGGACGAAGCGCTCGCCGCGCCGTCCGACTCGGAGCCCGATCTGCTCGGCCGGCTGTTGGGGAGCGCGCAATCTCTCGTCAAAGTCAGACGCATCGGCGAACGGACCGAAGGCAATGGGCCGGATGCAATTCTGGCGCGGGCTGGTGCACAGCTTAAGGCGGGGAAGCTCCACGAAGCCGTCAAGGAAGTCGAACAGCTCGACGGGCCGCCTGCGAGGACCTTCGGTCCCTGGATCGACGATGCGCTCACGCGTCTCGATGCCAACTCGGCCTTGCAGCGGCTGCAGGACGCTTTACTTGTTTCCCTGGTCGGGAGCGGCAGCGGCGGGAAGCCAGCCGCCGAGCCAAAAGACGAAGAGACAGAATAGCCGATGACACGCATCCTCTTTTTCACCCTCTTCGTCATCGCGGCGGCGCTGGGTCTTGCCTGGCTCGCCGATCGGCCCGGCTCCATCACCCTGGAATGGTTCGGCTATCAGATCGAGACGAGCGCCTTTATCGGTGTTCTGACCGTCGCGGTCTTCGTCTTGGCCGTGATTCTGATCTTGGCGGTGCTGCGCTATGTCTGGACGCGGCCGTCCGCCATCGCCGCTCATATGCGCCAGCGCAAGCAGAAGCAGGGATTCGATGCCCTGTCGCGCGGCCTCGTGGCAATTGGCGTCGGCGACCGCTCCCAGGCGCAGCGCTATGCGGGGATCGCCCAGCGCAACCTGCCGCGCGAGCCGCTGACCGCGTTGCTGCGGGCCCAAGCCGCACAGCTGAAGGGCGACGACGCGGCAGCGCGGCGCACCTTCGAGGGGATGCTCGATACCCACGAGACCGAGTTGCTCGGCGTGCGCGGCCTCTTTCTCGAGGCGAAGCGCGCGGGCGATGAGGGCGCTGCGCTTGTGCTCGCACAGCAGGCGGTCGAGCGCGATCCCAAACTCGCCTGGGGCGTCAATGCCCTGTTCGACCTTCAGGCCCGGGCTGGCGAGTGGGACCACGCTCTGAACACGCTCGCGATCGCCCGGCAGAACCGCCATGTGGATTCGGCGGCCGCCAACCGCCGCCGCGCGGTCCTGCTGACCGCCGAGGCCCGCGAGACCGAATCCTTCGATCCCAACAAGGCGCTGATTCTCGCAAGCGAAGCCTTGCGGCTGGCGCCCTCGCTTGTCCCGGCAGCGGAACTCGCAGGCCGCTTGCTGGCCTCGAAAGGCGAAGTGCGCGCTGCATCGCGGCAGCTCCGGCGGACCTGGTCGTTATCGCCGCATCCCGATCTTGCCGTGGCCTATGCCTTCGCCAAACCCGGCCTGTCGCCCAAGGACCGGCTCAAGCGTGTCGAATATCTCGCCAAACAGACACCGGACGACGTCGAAGGCGCCGTTGCCATCGCCCAGGCGGCCGTGGAGGCGCAGGAGTGGCAGCGGGCCCGCGACGCGCTCTCGCCCTATCTTCAAGACGCACCGTCCGCGCGGATCTGCACGCTCATGGCCCGCATCGAGGGGGGCAGCTGTGACAAGGGCCGGGAGCGCGAATGGCTGGCGCGGGCCTTGCGCGCGCCGCGCGACCGGGCCTGGATCGCCGACGGCTATATCTCGGATCGCTGGCTCCCGGTGTCCCCGGTGACCGGCGCCGTTGACGCCTTCGAATGGAAGGCGCCGGCGGACGCGATCGGGCGCCCCGACGAGACACTTCAAATCGAGGAATGGACCGGCCCGCCGCGCGACGCCAGCGCCATGCTACGTGAGGCCCACACTGTCCCCGCGACTGTGGCCGGGGCCGAGGCAGCGCCTGCCGACCACGCAGGAGAGGTCGCCCCGGCGCTGGATGATCAGGTGATCGAGGGCACCGCCGAAGAAGTGGCTGTGTCCGAAGCCGAGGACGGCGAGACAGTCGAGACCGGGCCTGTCCCGTCTGCGGCCGAGGCGGATTCGGACGCGACGACTTCGGAAGAGACCCCTCATGGGCGAGCCGGTGCGGAGCCATCTCAGGAGGCCGCGGACGGGACGTCCGTTGCAGTGTCGCCGTCGGTCACCGAACCTACCGCGGCCGCGGATGGCGAGCCCCGCTCTGCGACTCTTGTTCCAGACCGGCCGCCGGACGATCCTGGCGTTGCCCCCGAGGACGCGGACGACACCGAGATTTCGCTCGAACGGCTCCGGGCCGCCCATATCCGCTAGCGTTCGCCCAAGGACTTCTCCCTCGGCGTCGCTTCCATCTTCAGGCGTCACCCGCTTGCGCCGCGCCGCCAATGGCATTAAGCACAGGGCCCACATTGGGCCACGCCCAAGGCCTCACCCGAGGGTCATCCACGGGCCGCAATAGCTCAGTCGGTAGAGCGACGCATTCGTAATGCGTAGGTCGGGGGTTCGAATCCCTCTTGCGGCACCACTTTTTCATGCACCCTGGCGCGAAACAGCGCGTAACGACGAGGGCTGCCTTTCTGTGCCGTCGTCCGCTACGCTGCGGATCGAGACAATCGACGAGGCTGGCCTGATCCAAAGGAGTGACCCCCATGTCCAACCCGACACTTCGTGAACTCACCGGCATGAATCCGGATCCGGCGCCAATCTCGGAAAGCGCGCTGGTGCTGATCGACTGCCAGCAGACCTATCGCGAGGGGGTAATGCAGCTCGAGGGCGTGGAACAGGCCCTGATAGATGCAGCCCAGCTCCTTCGGAGATTTCGCAAGGCCGGGCGCCCCGTCATTCACATCATGCACGATGCCGGCGCGGGCACACCCTACGACGTGGGAGCGCCGATCGGTCAGATCGCCGATGTGGTGGCCCCGATCGACGGCGAGACGATCATCGTCAAAAAGTTCCCGTCGGCTTTCGAGCAAACCGAACTCGATCAGGAACTCAAGAAACAAGGGATCGAGAATGTCGTTTATGTGGGCTTCATGACCCACATGTGCGTGAACTCGACCACACGGGCCTCATTCAATCACGGCTATGCCAATACCGTAGTCGCCGGCGCCACGGCCACGCGCTCCCTTCCCAACCCCGCGGCCAGTAGCGATGTGCCTGCGAAGCAGCTGCAAGACGCCAGCCTTTCCGCGCTC
>Ga0209013_10001710_pt1 | contig 20183 bp, 19 predicted proteins | sample Cruoilmetagenom2_FD_187291 | JGI IMG/M metagenome (GOLD analysis project Ga0209013, IMG submission 187291) | Oil polluted marine microbial communities from Coal Oil Point, Santa Barbara, California, USA - Sample 2 (SPAdes) (version 2) | ecosystem: Environmental > Aquatic > Marine > Oil seeps ...
CGAATTGGGCGACGCAGGCGTAGTCGCACTACGTTGAGGAGCACGATTTGCGAAAAGCACGACAGATGGCTGCCATTCGCCGCCCGCAGTAGACACCCGATGAGAAGACCGGGCTAGCGGACGTGAACACCTATTTGAGCGTTCGCTGCGTTCTCCCAAAGAGCGTGGAAGACGAGCTTCCGCAAATCCTCAGGGGATGGCCCGTGCTCGGGACCGAGATCGGAGATGCACGGTGTGGCGAGATCTCAGCCGCCGTGTTCCTCGTGGCCGGCGACCGCGATTCGGCCGATCAGGTGAGAGTTCTCCTGAAGAAGTGCGGGGCGAGGAAAATCAGGATTGATGACATCGCGGCCGAGGATTGGCTCACCGCTTACAGAGAGCGGGTACGGCCTTTCCCGGTCGGCAATCGCTGGTGGATCGATCCAGACCCCGGCACGTCATCTCCGACGCCCGCGGGGCGACGACGGCTGGTGATCGAACCGCGAACGGCCTTCGGGTCCGGTAGCCACGAATCGACCCAGCTGATCCTGATGGCGCTGGAGGAACTCAAGGTCGACGACGCGACGATTCTCGACCTCGGGACCGGGTCCGGAATCCTGGCCCTTGCAGCGGCCGGGCTGGGCGCCAAGAGGGTGGTTGCCCTTGACATCGATCCGGATGCGATATGGGTAGCGCGCGAAACCGCCGACCTCCAGGATGTGCGGACGAGCATACGATTTGTGATCGGATCGCCGGATTGTCTCGGCGCCCCGATCTTCGACATCGTGTTGTGCAATATGATCTCCGCGAACACCAAGCCCCTCCTCCCGCAGCTGCAATCGCTCCTGGCGCCGGACGGCGTCGCGGTGCTGTCGGGTCTCCTCGCCACCGAGACGAAGGACTTCACCGAAAGATTGAGGTCGCACCGCCTCGAATCCACGGGCGAGCGCGGGCTCGGAGAGTGGACGAGCCTGGTGGCGGTGGTGTCGGGCCGATGAAGAGCCCTCCGTGGCTGCTGGTGACGCGGGGCCTGGCGAAGAGCGGGCGATCGGTGAGGCTCGATGCAGCGGAGGCACGGCACGTCACCGGTCCACTGCGTCGCCGCCCCGGTGACGAGGTGATTTTGATCGACGGCGCCGGGATGGTTGCTCGGGCCGTCTTGCGCGTGGCAAAATCCGAGATCGTCGAGGCCGAGATCGTTGACGTGTGCACGGAGGAACCGCCTCGCGGTGAGGGGGTCACGCTGGCAATGGCGGTGGTCGGGAGCCGGGCCACGGATTGGGCGATCCAGAAGGCCGTGGAGATTGGGGTCCGGCGGGTCCTGCCCATGGTGACGCATCGCACACAGGTGACGAGAGCCGCCCTGTCCGGCCGCGCCGAACACTGGCGGCGGGTCGCTCTGCAGGCCCTCAAACAGAGTCACCGGCCATGGGCGATGGAGGTTGCGGACATCAGGCCCTTTGTCGAAGTCACGAATTTCGATACGTTCGGCGCGGACGGAATCATAGCCGACCGCGACGGTGTGGCGCTTGCCGATCTGCCGCCGTCGGCCGGGCGTTTGCTCGTAGTCGGGCCCGAGGGCGGGTTCTCGCCAAATGAGAAAGGGCTTCTTGCAGATGGTGGGTGGCCGCGCCTGAAACTGGGATCCTACATCCTCCGCACCGAAACGGCTGCCATCGTTGGGGCGGCGATGCTGGTTGCGAGGGACGAGGGAATGAATTCTCAATTTTGAATTCTCAATTCTCAATTGCCCTCCATCCACCCGGTATTGAACCGCCAAGACGCCAAGAGCGCGAAGGCACAAAGCTCGCCCACGCAACGGAGAAACCGCAGATCACGCAGATAGACGCAGATGGCCATTCCTGAAACTCGGACGTGTGGGTGGGTGGCGGAGAATTCAAAATTGAGAATTGAGAATTGAAAATTCCTGCCCGCTCCCCCGGTCCGGTCCAGTAATGTAGAAAGAGTAGAATCTCCCAATGAAACAGGACGTCTTGTGGATTGATTCGCACGCTCACCTGACGATGTTCGATCGTGATGAGGTGCCCGGGGTTTTGGACAGGGCGAGTGCGGTGGGTGTTGCAGGCATCCTGACGCCGGCAACCGGCAGCGAGGACCTTGATGCGGCGGTTGCGCTGGCATCCGACCACCCCGGCCGTGTCGTGGCTGCGGCGGGGGTTCATCCCCACGAGGCGGCGACCCTCGACGCCGGGTTGAAGCGCCGGATCGAGCGCGCCTGCGCGCAGGACGGGGTGGTTGCGGTGGGCGAGATCGGTCTCGACTATCACTACATGAACTCACCGCAGGAAGATCAGATGACAGCGTTGGTTTGGCAGCTCGACTTGGCGCTTGAAGTCGGTCTTCCGGTCGTTCTCCATAACCGCGAGTCGTGGGGCGATCTCGAGCCTCTACTCGATGAACGCTGTGGTCGCCTGCAGGGAGTCTGCCACTCCTTCACCGAGGGCCCAGATGAGGCGCGCCGTGTGATCGCGCTGGGTCTCCTCGTGGGAATCTCCGGCATGGTGACCTTCAAGGCGGCCCACAACATCAGGGAGATGGCGGCCGTCCTCGATCCAAAGCGCGTGCTGGTCGAAACCGACAGTCCGTTTCTCGCCCCGGTGCCACATCGAGGAGGGCGCAACGAACCGTCATATGTGCCTCTCGTGGGGCAACGTCTGGCGGAGGAAATGAAAATGCCGGTGGGGGAGGTCGCCTCGTTAACGACCACCGGCTTTCGCGAGCTCTTTGGGGTTGGGAACGACTGGCCGGGTTAGGTCTTCTTCGGCCGACGACCGCGGCGTCGCGGAATGTTCTTCAAACTGATGGTCAACATCTTCGTCGTCGGATTCTGACCGACGTCGAATCTCTGTGCCTCGTCGAAAGAAAGCCCATAGAGATCGAAAAACTGTGGTGCTTTCAGGCTCACCGATCGTCGCCGGCGTGACAGTTTCAGCGCACCGTCGTCGCCCGCTTTGTTGGTCATCTGCACGCCGACGATCTTGCGGGTTTTGTCAAAAAACAGCACTGCATACGACACGGAATTTAGTCCGAACGCCTCCACCGAGGAGGCATCGAATGAGATCAAACCGCTCGGTCGAATGGTCGCTCTAGGGCGGACACCGGATGTCTGCGGCGGAATAAATTTTTCGAACCCCATACAGCACCTCCAAAGATACTATGCTCAGCATATGGACAAATTCATCGACAGTCAAGGGTTTTTTTTATTTTTTTTTTCGAGAAATTTGGAATCGTACAGTGTTTTCCTGAAGTTGCTTCTGACGCTAAATGGAACGGTGGGGGGGAGTTCCTCCTAGTGGCGGCTGTCAGAAAAATGAAGTTCAATTTATGCCTGGAAAAGACTGAATGTGGTCAATATGTCGTGTCGGTATTGCTCCGCGCAGTACTGGAGAGCTGAATCGCCTGGAAGGTGATCGCTGGCCAATTACAGCCGGTAAGGAGGAACGCATCGGTTGGATACGTGACGACATGGAACGCAGGGGGACCGTGCCTATTGGCAATCATTCCGGTCGGATACGCCGACGGATATTCACGTACGGTTGGCAACCGGGCGCGAGCGCTCATCCGCGGTAGATCCACATCGGTCGTGGGTGGCGTTTGTATGAACATTCTGATAGCGGATGTTACTGACATTCCGGAGGTCTCTATCGAGAACCGCGCTGTCCCCTTCGGAGTTTCCGGATGGGAACGGGCTAACCCGCATTTCTCACGAGCTTTCTGCTGCGGCCGACGATGCACTGCACCCAGCGGTGTTTTCTCGCCTCAGGGTGCTCGATGTACTGTCAAGTACGACTCCACGCCCCTCGGGTTGAGAACACCACTGAGCACGGCACTTCGCCGTCCTCGCTACGAAACCCGGTGAGAAGTGCGGGCTGAGGCCGAACGCTCGATCGTGCTAACGTTCCAATGTTGAACGTTCCAACGTTTGAATCATTCGTCGAGGTGGTGAGAATTGCGAGCAAGCGTTGTCATTCCTACCTATAACCGGCTCGAGGATCTACGGCGCGTGGTCTCAGCGGTACAGGCAGAGGCTCAACCATTCGGGGCTGGGGTGGAGATCGTGGTGGTGGATGATGGTTCCCACGACGGCACCCGGGGATGGCTCGGTGTGCGCGCCTTGGAGTCGGCCCTCGTTGTGCTGAGGCAGAAAAATTCCGGGCCTGCGGCCGCGCGAAATCGAGGCGTCGAGACTGCGACCGGTGAGATCATCCTCTTTCTCGGCGATGACACGGTGCCGCAGCCCGGATGGCTTGCAGCCCATCTCGAGGGGCATCGATTGGCCGGACCCGAGGGCCCGTTGGCGATTCTCGGATACACGTCCTTCCCCCCTGAAAACGATAGCCCGTTTGCGAGGTTCATCAACGAGTACGGCGCCCAGTTTGGGTACTCGATCATCGAGGATCCCACCGAAGTGCCCTTCAACTTCTTCTACACGTCGAATATCTCGATGCCCAGGGGAATCCTCGAGAGTCTTGGTGGATTTCGGGAGGACTTCCCGGCAGCGGCGTGGGAGGACATCGAGTTTGCCTACCGGGCGGTCGGACGGGGCCTCCGCCTCCGTTACCAGCCGCGGGCCCGAACTCTTCACTACCACCGTGTTCAACCGCGGACGTTCTGTAGCCGACAGAGGACATCGGGACGCTCGGCGGCGATTTTCGCCAGTCTGCATCCTGAGCTTGGGGATTTCCTCGGGCTGCCGCGAGTGACGCGGAGATTACCGCTGCGACGCCTTCGAAGCAGGTTATTGGCCGCCTTTGTCGAGTTCGGCGAATATTTCGAGGGTGTTGTGCCGAGGAAGGTCTACACGAACTTCCTCGACGAATGCTATCTCGAAGGTCTGGCAGAGGGATTGCATTCCCGGTAGCTGGAGGTGGCTCATGGCGGAATTGCGGGTGTTTCTTGTCGCGGGGATTCTCATCCTGTTCGGCGCCGTGTCGGTCGAGGCCCAATTCGTCGCGACTGGACCGTCGTCGTCGCCGCAAAACGTCTCCGGGACGACTGGATCGGCACAGGCAGCGCCACCGGCCGGCGCGGCTGATCAGGTGAACGCGAGCGTGGTCAACCTGCCCTGCATTCCGGTGGCGGCGTACTGGGACGGCCCGCCGCCGGCCAGCGGCATGCCGTCGGGGCCGGATCTGGCCATTGTCAGCACCAAGGTCCGGCCGAAGAACGCCCGCGTCTACCTCGACGACCGCTTTGTGGGTAGAGCGCGGTATCTCGACGGTAAGCCCGGCTATCTCTATCTGGAACTAGGCGCCTACCGCCTCGAGCTTCGCTACGAAGGATACCGGACGGTCGTCGTGGAGCTCGACGCAACAGCAGGCTGCAAGTTCGTCATCAAGCAGTACATGGAGAGGGTCAGAGGTGAGCTCAAGAAGGGCAAGGACGACGGTTTTGGCAAAGGAAAACCGTTTGAACGGGTCTTCTCTCCAGTGCCAAAGGACGAGGAGATTCAGGCGCCGGCGACTGCGCACGGCCCCGACCCGAGCCTCAGGCTGGATCTCACGCTCGGATCCGGTCCCACGGGTGGCAAGGAAATGGAATCCGGGGCCTCGCTGCGTCTCCGCATCGAGCCGAAGTCGGCATTGGTCTCCATCGACGGCGGTTTTGTCGCGACCGGGAAGGAGCTGGGACAGATGGAGAACCCACTCGCCATCACGCCGGGCGCACATCTCATCGAGGTCGAAGCTTCGGGATTCGTGAAAGTGGTCAAGAACATCGTCCTCGAGGACGATGAAATGCTGGAGCTCGCGATCACCTTGTCCCGCGAAGACACAGATTGACGGCAACTCCATGAATCCGGGGCAGTAAGCTGGACATCGCCTGAGACCCGTGATAGAATCAAATCATAAATTGAGAAAGGGAGGGGTTCGGGAAAGCTGACCACCTTGAAACATACCTTACATTGGCCAACCTTTATCGGCCTGCCTTAACATCCCATCGTTTTGATCCCACCATATTGGCGGAACCGACCCTCCCGATTTTGTCTACAGCTCAGCCAACCGGCTGGGCTTTTTCTTACTGGTGAGAAATGCGGGTTAACTCGGTTCGGTGGCGCCGGTATCGACCAGGTTGCCGGGTTCGATTCCAATCGACCTCAACGCAGCCACCCATCGTTCTTCAGCCGGTACGTCAAATAAAATTGACGTATCCAGTGGAGCGACGACCCAGGAGTTGTCCTCGATTTCCCGTTCCAGTTGTCCGGGGTGCCAGCCGGAGTAGCCGAGCAACAGAACGTACCGACCTCCGATCGAACCTCGAACGAGACGGGCCAGGGTTTCCGTGTTTCCCGAGACTGAGATCGCGTCGGAGATCGTGATGTCCTCCTCATCCGGCGCTTCACGATCGTCTCGTTCGAAGAGAACGAATCCGTGGCTCGGCTGAACCGGACCGCCGGCGAGGACCCCGGGCAGCGCACCACTGACCGGATCCTCACCGATCTCTACGAGAACCTCGCGAAGATCGACGTCCAACATCCGGTTGATGACCAGACCAAATGCTCCCTCCTCGTGAGAGTGCACCCCAAGCAGCACGACGGACTGCCAGAAATTGGGATCAGCAAGGCCGGGCATCGCGATGAGCAAATTGCCCGCAAGCGTCGGATGGTTCTCGATCATGGGTCCATCCTATCAGGAGCTGCCAATCGTACGGAGCGTAGCATTGCCGCGCCCTCGGCAACATCGACAGGCCCAGGTCCTCTCGGCCTGGCAAAACCGAGGGTCAGCCGGTGGTCCCCGAAATCCCAGGTCATCTCGACGCCGTCATTATCGGTGGTCATTTCGGTGGGCGCCCCCCAGAAGGACGCGGCGGTCGCCGGTGTCGCGCGCCAGTCAACCTCATCTCCGAAACGCAACCGGTAGGGGGTGTACCTGAGGAGGTTCTCGGCCTGCAGAACAATCTCCACGAGGTGGCGCTCGGCGTCAAAAACGAACCCCCAGATGAACGCGGGTCCTGCGCTGGCAGTGAGGGTCGGGGCGCCCGGGTCGGCGGATCGCGCGGACAGTTCCGCGGTCACGTGCTCGCGGTCCTCGCCGAGGGCGACGCCCATCACTTGCCCCCTCAGGGCGTCTATGTCGAGCGGCACCGCATGCTCGGCGAGAATGGACCGGACATCGGGATCGGCGAGAAACTGCCGTTCTCCGGGGAGGGTCACCGCGAGATAGAGATCTTTGGCGCCGCCGGCGAGAATCTCGCGGAAGATCGCCAGGGCCTGCTCCCGTTCGCCCAGCAGGTATGAGGTTGCCTCGAGATAGATAGCGGTCTCGGCTCGTTCCGGGTGGAGGCTGACGGCCTCCCGAAATGCGCGGTGGGCGCGCCGGTAGCTCCCGAGGTGAAAGTAGGCGCGTCCGATTTCGGCCGCCGTGATGTATCGTGTTTCCGGCTCGCTGGCGGCGTTGAACGGGGTGAGGATGGCGATGACATCGGCATATTGGTGGTTCTGCGCCGCTTCATGCGCGCGATCGAGCGCGGTCTCGAGATCCTCCGCCCCGGCCGCTGCGAGCGTTACGGTCAACCACGCGGCGACCAAAAGTGGCGAGAAGCGCGGCCCGGATTTCATCGCCTCACCCTACCCTCGATGACCATCATGGTCCAGGAATTATATCTCGGGATGCACTTGAAGCGGTATCATCGCCTCATGGTTGCCGCAGAAGAGGACATCAGCATCAGGCCCCCCGCGCATCCTCTCGATGACGCCGTTCTGAAGAAGCTCCGACAAGATCTCGAGATCTGCCCGGATGTGGCCTTCGCCCATCTTTGCGACGTCGAGGTGATCGGCGGCGACCATCGGCCGGCGATGACCCTTTTCGTGTGGTTGGCGCCGGCCGCCATGCGGTCGTTGCGCGCCGCGCTCAACCTGGTGTCGGAGGTCGTGGCCGGGGCTCTTCCGGAGGCTCGATTCCTCGACGTGGCGATCCTCAACTCGGCGCCGGAGCTCCTCCAGGATGTAGAGCAGGCCGACTGTCTCTTCGTGGTGTGCGACGGCGAGGAACGACGGCGAGCGCTCGTGGCGGCAGCGAGCGCCGGGGTCCACGGAGAACCGGAGACCACCCGCCGATGGTGGTGGCCGTTCTAAAGAAATTCTCAGTTCTCAGTTCTCGATTTTGAATTCCGCTCACCAGTCCGAACCCCTCAATGAGCATGGGTGGGAATTGAGAATTAGGAATTTAGAATTGAGAATTCCCCCTGGGCGTTTCCCGGCCGTGTGGAGAGCTCTCGTTTTCCCGCTTCATTATTGCGAGCTCGTGTTTGGAATCGTGCTTGCCATTGCGGTGAGGCGGATCTTACAATGGCATCGACCGGAGGGAAGATCAGATGGAGATCGAACGGACCCAGGACAGGGGCGTTACTGTGGTTGCGGTGCGCGGCGTCATCAACTTCGGGGAGCCCGCCCGGCAGTTCTCGTCATATCTCCACGATCTCCTCGCTGCCGACATGCCGGCGGTCCTGGTCGATATGTCGGGAATCGACAGCGTCGACTCCACAGGTCTCGGCGAGCTGGTCGGGTACTTACAGCGTTTCGAGAACGAGGGACGACGGCTGGCGCTGTATCGGCCTCATCAGAGAATCCTCAGCCTGTTGCGGCTGACTCGGCTCGACGAAATCTTCTCGATTTACGATAATCTGGAAGAGGCGATCACGGCCCTCAACCCGGCAGATTCTTGATCTCGTATCTCCACCCGAATGGATCTTTGCGGGTCGCGGTCTGGATGCCGACAAGCTCGTCGTAGAGCTGCTGCCAACGGTTGTCGAACGAAAAGTCCCAGCTCCGATCGCCATCGACGATACGGGAGATCCAGGTAATCACCGCGGCGGTGCCGCAGCAGGCCGCGGCCGAAATATCATCGAGCTCGTCGACGGAGATCCTGCGCTCCTCGGTCGGCCAGCCGAACATCTCGGAGGCGATCTCAAGGAGAGATCTGCGGGTGACCGACGGCAGGATGCTGTCGGAATCCGGGGTGACAAGGGTGTCGCCCGCGAACGCGAGGAAGTTGGCGGCGCCGATCTCCTCGATATAGCGGTGTTCGATCGGGTCCAGGTAAATGGCATCGACAAAGCCGGCCTTCTTGGCCTCGGCGCCGGGATGGAAGGAGGCCCCGTAATTGCCGCCGGCCTTGATGTGGCCGGAGCCGTGCGGAGCGGCCCGATCGAATCGGCTGACCATGAAAGCCTTGCCCTGATCGGGGCCGAATCCGCCCTGATAATAGGGCCCCACCGGGCTGACAAAAATTCGAAAGACATACTTCGAGGCCGGTTTGACCCCCACATTGTCTCCGATACCGAGGTAGAACGGACGTACGTAGAGGGAGGCGCCGCTGCCATGGGGTGGGACATACGGGAGGTTACCGGCGACAACCTCCTCAATGCCGCGGATGAAGAGCTTCTCTGGGACCTCCGGGCCTTGTAGATAACGTGCGCCGTCCCCGAGGCGTCGCGCGTTTTCGAAGGGCCGGAAGGCGTAGACCTTGTCGTCCGCTCCCCGCTGCACCTTCATCCCCTCGAAGAGCTGCTGGCCGTAATGCAGGCACTGACTGCCCTCGGGGACGTGCAAGCTGGTGTCCTCCACGAGCCCTCGCGCTCGCCATACCCCGTGTTCGAAGACCGCTTCGAAGCGATAAGGGCATGCCAGATAATCGAACCCGAGATTGGGAAAATCGAGATCGGCCGTGTCCCGATCACCTGGGAAGTAGTACCGCGGTTGCACCATGCGATCCTCCTATATGAGGGTGGCCAGCCGCTGCGGTGCGTGTCGCAGACATGCCGATTGCGGTCACCCGCCACAGGATACTCTGTCCCGTGAGGTTTGCGCTACTCGACGTGGTGCGCGACTTGAGCGACAATGGGCGCCGTCATGGAGGTCCACCGCTCATTCGCGCGTTTCTCGCAAACCCGGAACCTCGCGGTCGCATCTCATCGTCCTCCGGGCGGACACCGTGTCATCCCGGGGAGACACAGCTTTCCGATCGACGGACATGAGACGGAGTAACAATTTGGCATCGAGTTTGCTACTACCTAATTGAGAAGACGATGAAAGGGGTCAAAATGAAAACAAAGACTTCACAGGCAGCGCTTGCGGCGATGACGGTTCTCGTGTTGGCGGTGACCTTTACGGGATGCTCGACCGCGACACCGACCGACACGCCGGGTGTGGACCGCATGGGCCAGTACGTTCTCAAACAGTTCGGACCGGAGCTGTGGACGGTGCTCGGCTACCGCTTTGCGAACTCCCAGCTTGGAGACGAGTGGATGATTCTCGAGATTGGCCTGAGCTCGCCGAACGGGCAATCCGCCGAGGTGACCCGGGAAGAGATCTTCCTGCGCTCGCCCTCCGGGGATAGAATCCCGCTCGCAACCCAGAAACAGTTCAACGAGGTGTGGGGATCATTGCGGTCAACCATCGAAAAGGCGAACGTCAATCGTGATCCCCTCGAGTACTTCCCACCGAGCCGGATCGAGTGTGCGATTCAGTTCTTCGTCACCCCGGGCCAGGGCGTGTCGTTCGACCAGGTGACCCTCAACGACAGGCGAGGATGCTTCGGGCGGCTTTTCTTTGATGTGCCCGGCGGCATCCAATCGGGGCGGTGGACCCTCGGCATCGATCTCGAGGAGAGCGAGATTCGGATTCCGTTCGAGCTCGGGGAGTAGCCGGAAAAAGAGTGATCAGTGATCGAGTGATCAGTCGAACCGAAAACTGGTTACTGATCACTGATTACTGATCACTTCGGTGTGTGGCCTACGGGAAAATCCCCCGGTCGAGATATGCGAGTGTGATCTTGTCGATGGCATTGATCATCGACGCCGTCCGGAGGTCAATACTCTCGCCGCGCGCCTTCTTGATCTCGCGGATCTTGTTATAGGCCTTGATCATGGTCTCTTCGAGGCCCGAGTTGACGAGATCGATCTCGTCGGCGCCGTGCGCGAAGTCGCTGATCTCGGCCTCCGAGAACGAAGTTCCGGAGGCGTGCTCGATGGCGTTGAGAATCTGGCGGGCCGCCTTCTCCTCGAAACGCTTCTCCATGCGTCCGAATCGCACGTGCTGGAGGTTTTTGAGCCACTCGAAGTAGGAGACCGTGACCCCGCCGGCGTTGATGTAGGCGTCGGGGACCACCATGACGCCGCGCTCGTAAAGGTGTTCGCTGGCGTCCGAGGTGATCGGGCCGTTGGCCGCCTCGCCGATGATCCTGGCCTTGATGCGGGGAGCGTTCTCGATGGTGATGGCGTTCTCGAGCGCTGCCGGGACCAGGATGTCGCAATCCACCTCGAGACCCGCTTCGCGGTTTTCGAGGTTCTCGGCGCCCACGAAACCGAGGAGCGAGCCGGTCTCCCCACGGTGTGCCATCAGATCCTCGATGTGGATGCCATCGGGTTTCGAGATCGCTCCCTCGTACTCGACGAGACCCACGATGACCGCGCCACCCTCCTCCTCGAGGAACTTCGCCGCATGGTAGCCGACGTTGCCGAGGCCCTGTACCACGACCCTCTTCCCCTCTAGCCCGGGCGAGAGATCAAGCGGACGCATGTCCTTGCCGTGGCTGCACACCTCGCGGAGGGCGTAGAAAACCCCGCGGCCGGTGGCCTCCGTACGACCTTGGATGCCCCCCTGAGATACTGGTTTTGCCGTCACGCAACCGAGGGCGTTGATGTCCTGGGGCGCAAGGGTTGCGTAGGTGTCGGCGATCCACGCCATCTCGCGCGAACCGGTCGCGAAATCAGGCGCGGGAACATCGAGACCCGGGCCGATGAAGTTTTTCTTGAAGAGCTCGAAGGTGAAACGCCGGGTGATGCGCTCGAGCTCGCCCACCGAGTACTCGTGGGCCGAGATCTTGACCCCGCCCTTGGCGCCGCCGAACGGGACGTCGACGATCGCGCACTTGTAGGTCATGAGTGCCGCCAACGCCTTGACCTCGTCCTCGTCGACCATCGCCGCGTACCGGAGACCGCCCTTGGTCGGCAGCTTGTGCTGGCTGTGCTCGGCGCGCCATGCGTGCATCACTTCGATCGTTCCGTCGTCCTTTTTAAGCGGAAACGTAAAGTGGATGACGCTGTTGATCGCCTTGATCTGCTCCAGGATGCCGCGCGGGTGATCGGTGAGCGCCGCGGCACGATCGAAGTTCTTGTTGACCTGGTCCAAGAAGCTGATAGGGCTCGTCATTGGTATCCTCCGGTACGGCCTGTCCGTTTCTGCGAGATCTTCCTTGCGTATCAGCGTCTATCTGCGTGATCTGCGGTTTTCTTGGGTGGGCGGCCTTCGTGTCTTCGTGTCTTCGTATCTTTGTGCTTGCGACGCGGCTGAGCTCCCTACTTGGGCTCGGCTTGTGCGGCGGCTTCGCCGGTCGGAGTTGTCAGCGGCGTGATGGTGGCCTTGTCGGCCAGGGCCTCGACCATCTTCCCCACCTCCTCACCGGTCTTCTGCTGCACCAGCAGCGAGTGAAGATGGTCCGAGACCTCGTCGAGGGGGAGGGTGCCGGCGGGTCGCGTTTCCTCGACCTTGATGACGTGGAACCCGAAGGGCGAGCGCACGACCTCTGAGATCTGACCTGGATCGAGGGCAAAGGCGGCGTCGGCAAACTCCGGTACCATCTGATCGCGGGAGAAGAAGCCGAGATCACCGCCGTTGGGCGCGCTGGGACCCTCGGACATCTCGCGTGCGAGCTCCGCAAAGTCCTCGCCGGCAATCGCACGCTCGCGGGCCGTCTCGGCCTTTGCGCGGGCCTTGGCGACGGTGTCGGCATCGGCGTCTTTGCCGGCGGCGGTGATGATATGACGTGCGTGAACCTGGGCCTCGTTCGCGAACATCTCCGGATGTTCGGCGTAGAACGACGCGACCTCCTCGTCCGAGACCTGGATCGTGGGGCTGATCTTCTGCTCGATGAGGCTTCGTACCATATCCATCTCACGGATCATCTCGATGATCTGATCGTAGTCCGAGCCCATCTGTGCAAGCGAGGCGTCGAGCGTTTCCCGCCCTCCGGCCTGCCGCTCGATGGCCTGGGCCATCTGCGTCACGCGGAGTTCGTTGGGCTCGATCCCGAGCCTGGCCGCCTCCTGGGAGAGGAGCTTCTGCTCCACTATCCTCTGGGTCGCCATTTGAACCAGCTCCTGCTGATCCTGAACCTTATCCCGTCCACCCATCTGGCCGGCGATGTTCTGCATCACCATGCTGATTTCGGCGGCGTGGACCACCTCGCCGTTGACATCGAGGACCGCGGAGTTGGTGTTGGCGGCGGGCGCTGCCGGTTCCTGAGCAAAGCCGGTCGCCGCAATCGTGACGAGCGCCACGAGGATCATTGCGTTTCGTGCCAGTGTCTTCATGTTGAACCTCTCTCATAAATTCGCATGGATCGTGGGACAGGCGCCCCACGATCGAAGGCGCAGGATACCATTGATCGCGTCGATTGGTGAAGGGCAATACTGGTTAGGGTTCCGGCCAAACCTCGAGTTCGAGTTTGGCTGGGTGCATGACGCGTAGCACCGGTAGCAGGCCGACGGTCTCGTCCCAATAAGGTGTGCGCCGGTACCACCACAGGTAGCGGGCGCGGTGATCTGTGGCGAAGGTGGAGTCGGTAAGGGCGGCCTCCCATTCCTGCCGGATCGCGTCATCGGCCAACATTTCGCGGGCGAGTTCTTCGAGCACATCGGTCCCAATGTAGATCTTGCGCTCGAAGAGCGTCGACACCGCACCCCAACGCACCAGCGAATCCGGGGCTTCGGGCTCGAAGAGCTGGACCGCGATCTCGAAGTCCGGCTGGTCGGCCGGGATCCACAAGCTGCCGGCGGGGATCGTCCGGCGCTCGGTCTGCCGGCTGACATCGAAGTCTTCGACCATCGCCACCCCCTGGTAGGGCGACGTCGCGAGCTTGGGGTTGGACAGACGAACAGTCTCGACCTCGAGCTTGGTATCCGCAGTCAAACGGAGAGCCTTGAGGCCATGGTCCGCGACGACCTCCTCGATCTGCGGCCAGCCGGCGAGCACGAGATAGCCGCGCGGCCGGGCCAGCTCGAGCACTGGAACCGGCGCATGCCGCCACTCGAGCTCGATCTCGCGGATCTCGCCCGGATGGTACACGACGCGCTCACCGCCGGTGACGACGGAATCCTCGACGGTCCACCGATAGGCCGGCCAGACGATGGTCTCGCCCTCCTTGGAGACGCCCCATCGCACTACCACATCGGACGGTTTCGCGTCGGCGCGGCCGCGCGCGATCTCGGCAGCGTCCGCCGCGGCGACCGCGCGCACCAGCTCCTTGCCGGAGCGCCCCACCTCGGAGATGAGTTCCTCCAAAAAGGCGCGATTCGCGTACACGCGGTCGCGGAAGGGCTTGTGGGCATGCATCTCGATCAAGATCGAGGGCCGGTTGCGGAGCGGGAAGTAGCCCGACGAGTAGCGCGGCTCCGACACGTCCCAGATCATACCCGCGGCCGGGTCCGTGCCCGAGACGAGGCTCACGTAGGGCCCGTTGGGGTGGCCTGCCGCCGCTGTCGCAGCCAGCACCGTCGGCAGGTGCGCGTCGATCCAGGCATCGACCGCGGGATCGAGGAGCGGCGCCTCCGCCACCAGCCAGGTCAGCACCCAGGCGTGGTCGGAGCCGTTGGTGACGTGGTTGTCCACGTGCAGGTCGGGGTTCCACTTCGCGACCAGCCGCGCCATCGCCTTCGCCTCCGGGCTTGCAAGGCGTAGAAAATCGCGGTTGAGGTTGATGCCGTCGGCGGTCGCGCGGTAGCCCATGCCTTCGACCGGTCCATCCTGGTTGGATCGGTTGTAGGGCGAGACCCGCTCGTGGCCGTCGGCGTTGTAGATCGGCGCAAAGAGGATGATGACCCCCTCAGCAAGCTCCGGCTTCCGCCCGAGCGCGATGTCGCGCAGGATCATCAGGGTCGCGACCTTGCCGTCGACCTCGCCGGCGTGAATGCAGCTCTGGATAAGTAAGACCGGCTTGCCGGCCGCGGCTGCCGCCTCAGGCGTGAACGCACCGTCTGCCGACACGATCACCAGCGGCAACGGCCGCCCCTGGCCGGAGCGCCCGAAATCAGTGACCCGGATCAACTCGGCCGCCGCCGCCTCAGCCTTGCGAAGAAACGCCATCGTCTCGTCGTAGCTCGACGTGGCGTGAAAGTCGGTTTTTTCGGCCACCGTGAGCCAGTTTTCAGAAACGTCGTCGGCTGCGATGGCGGATATCGAGAGGAGTAGGGTGAGCGCGAGGAACTTGATCTTCTTCATGGCGAACACTCTATCCGATTCTGCCCATCGCCCTCATGGAGGTGATCGGCAGAATCGGACCGTCGCCAGCTACGCGCGCGCTTCCGGCATCTCGGTCTGCTCGAGCATCTCGAGGGCTTCGGGGGTTGGGGCGTCTCGCTCGGAGTCCCAGTACGGCGACAGCCGGCGGAGGCTGGCGACGATGTTGGGGAAGACCTTGATCACGGTGTCGATCTCTTGGTCGGTGGTGTAGCGGCTGAGGCTGAAGCGGACCGAGCCGTGGACCGCGGTGAAGGGGACCTTCATGGCGCGCAGGACGTGCGAGGGCTCGAGCGAGCCCGAGGTGCAGGCCGAACCCGAGGAGGCGCAGATGCCGTGCTCGGAGAGCTGGTAGAGGATGCCCTCGCCCTCGATGAAGTGGCAGGCGATGTTGAGGGTGTTGTCGAGGCGGGGTGCGTCGCCACCGTTGACCTCGAGATAGGGAATGCGCTCCACGAGCTCGCGCTGGAGGCGGTCGCGGAGGGCGGTGATGCGCGCCACGTCGGCATCGTGGCTCTCCGTGGCGAGCTCGAGCGCTCGTGCGAGACCCGCGATGAAGGCGACGTTTTCGGTGCCGGCGCGGCGCCCGTCCTCCTGATGGCCGCCGAGAAGGAACGGCCGGCAGCGGGTACCGCGGCGGATGTAGAGGGCGCCGATGCCCTTGGGCGCGTGCAGCTTGTGGCCGGAGAAGGAGAGCAGGTCGACGTGCTTGAACGAGCCTCGGAGATCGATCGCCAGCTTTCCGACCGATTGTGTGGCATCGGTGTGGAAGACGATCGAGGGGTTGGTCTCCTTGGTGATCCTCGACAGCTCCTCAACGGGGAAGATGACGCCGGTCTCGTTGTTGGCGTGCATCACCGACACCAGCAGGGTGTCGGGCCGGAGGGCGCGCACGAACTCCCCGATGTCGAGACGGCCCTGGGTGTCGACGGGAATAAAGTCGATCTCGAATCCGCGCCGCTCGAGGTCCTTGCAGACCTCGAAGATCGCGGGGTGCTCGACCGCGGTGGTGACGACGTGACGGCGCTCGGGGTTGGCGGCGATCGTGCCGAAGACGGCGGTGTTGTTGCTCTCGGTGGCACAGGAGGTGAAGAGGATCTCGTCGGGGCGCGCCTTGCCGAGCAGTCGGGCGATCGTCTTGCGCGCCGCGTCAATAGCGTCGGCCGGCCCCCGAGCCGCCTCATACATCGAGCTCGGGTTGAAATACTCGCCCGCAAGAAAGGGCGTGATCGCCTCCACCACCTCAGAAGCAACTCGAGTAGTCGCATTGTTATCAAGATAAATGACTGCCACAATATCTCCTGAACTCCGTCCTACTGTTCTTCCCTATTTTCTTTTGTTCCGCGGGCGCCCGCCAGGCACACGCCGAAAAAAAGAACATGCCTCAGACTTGAACGACGCGAATCCGTTCGTCAACCCGGTCCTTCAGCGCCTGCTCGACCATCATCTTGATGGTGCGGTTCGAGCCGATGCAGTCCGAGCACGCGCCCTTCATGCCGACGTAGACCACCTGATCCTTGATGTCGACGATCTCGAGGTCGCCGCCGTCTCTGGCAAGCTGCGGCCGCACGTGCTCGTCGAGCACAGTCTCCACCAGCTTGGCGAACTTGAAGGGCGACATCTCACGCGGCGGTTGGGCTCTCGCCTCGCGTGCCATCGGCAGCACCGGCAGCTCCTTGAAGGTGGCGGGCTGCTTGCCCCAGACCTTGTTGAGGAGATCCTGCAGCCCGCCCGGGGTGTGGTGGCACGACATGCAGGCCCCGCCGGCCTTGATGGCGTTGGTGATCTCGGAGATCGACTTGAGCTCGAGCTCTTTGATCTTGCGCTCGATGTAGGGTTCGGTGAGGCCGAAACAGGTGCAGACGAGGCGCCCTTCCTCCTGCTCTTCGCGGCTGATGTCGATTCCGAGCTCTGCGAGATCGACGCCGCGTTTCTGCGCCCAGTTGAAGATCGCCGCCTCGAGCGCCTCGGCGCCCATCACCGAGCAGTGGATTTTGGCCTGCGGCAGCCCCTCGAGGTAGTCCACGATGTCCTGGTTGGTGATTTTCAGGGCTTCGATCGGGGTGAAATCCCCTTCCTCGATGATGGAGCACAGGGCCTCTGAAGCGGCGATGGCCGAGGTGCAGCCGAAGGTCAAATATCGGGCTTCAGTGATGCGGTCCTTCAAGGGATCGTCGGCGTCGCGGTCGACGCGAAAGCTAAAGCGGAGGGCGTCGCCGCACGCGATCGACCCGTGCTCGCCGAAGCCGTCGGCATCCTCGATCTCGCCCAAGTGGGTGCCGGGTCTTCCCTGCACTGCCGCCATGAAGAGATCGGTTGTCTTTTTCGAGTAGTTCCAGGTCATCAACCCTCCGCGCACCACGAGACGTGGCGCACGAGGCATGATAGCGGATCTTATATGCCCGAAGGCCCCATACATGAGTTTTGAGTGTTGAGTTTTTAGTTTTGAGTTATCGCGCATCGACCCAGCGCCTCCGGGGTGGGGGGTGGAACTCAAAACTCAAAACTCAAAACTCAAAACTACCCACATCGCCGACTCTGCGTCAGAAGCTGAAGTACACTCGGGCGATGATGGGCTATGTGACATCGATCGTGAAGCGCCGGTGGATAGCTACAACTCTCGCGATCCTGCCGTTGTTTTCGGCGATTGCAGTCGAGGCGGCCCACCCCGCGGCGGCTCGGGGCTCGGGGGGGGCGGTTGCCAGCGCCGCGCCGGATGCCACCGGGGCCGGTCTGGAGATCCTCCGCGCCGGCGGCAACGCCGCGGATGCCGCGGTCGCCGTTGCCGTCGCGCTGGCGGTCGTCTACCCGCAGGCCGGGAATCTCGGCGGTGGCGGGTTCGCGGTCGTTCGATTCGGTGAAGAGGTCAACAGCCTCGACTTCCGGGAGATTGCCCCGGCGGCGGCCTCTCATGACATGTACCTGGATGATGACGGCAAGGAACGCCCCAATGCGTCGCTCATCGGGCCATTGGCGGCCGGTGTGCCCGGCTCTCCCGCCGGCCTCTTCGAGCTCCACCGGAAATACGGCCGCCTGCCGTGGGCCCGGGTCGTGGCGCCGGCCATTCGCCTCGCCCGGGACGGTTTCGTCGTCAATGCCAGGCTGCGCCGCTCCTTGGTCAAAGAAGAAGAGCTCTTGCGGCGGTTCTCCGAGACCGCCGCCGTGTGGCTCCCCAATGGACGGCCGCCGGCGGTCGGCTCGGTCAAGAGGTTGCCGGAGCTGGCCGCGACCCTCCAGGCCTACGCTGCCCGGGGGGCGCCGGTCATCACCGAGGGACCCGTTGCCGCCGCCATCGAGCGTGCCGTCCGCCGCTACGGCGGCGTGCTGAATGCAGCCGATCTTGCGGCCTACCGGCCGCAATGGCGCGATCCGGTGCGCTTCTCGGCTTATGGATGGCAGGTGGCGTCGATGCCCCTGCCCTCTTCCGGCGGCATCATCATCGCCGAGACGGTCGGGCTCCTCGAACGCCTGAGTTGGCAGCAGCGTCCCCGATTCGGCGCCGATCGCGACCACTTGCTGGCCGAGGCCTTCCGCCGGGCCTATGCCGATCGTTTCCTGCTCGGCGATCCGAGCACCAGCCTGGCAGACGCTCCCGATCTGCTGGCGTCCGCGTGGCTCGACCTTCGTGCAAGGCAGATCCGCACGGGACGGGCGTCGAGGTCGAAAGACATCGAGCCGTGGTCGAGGAACCGGGTCGGAGAGAGCACGGAGACAACCCACCTTTCGGTGATGGATGGTGACGGAAACGCGGTCGCGCTGACCACCACGCTGAACGGCAGCTTTGGTTGCGGCTTGCTGGTGCCGGGCGCCGGCTTCCTCCTCAACAACGAAATGGACGACTTCGCGGTCGCGCCGGGGGTTCCGAATAAGTATGGGCTGATCCAGGGCGAGGCCAACGCGGTCGGTCCGGGCAAACGCATGCTCTCCTCGATTGCGCCGACCATTGCCTGGCGCGGCCAACAGATCATCGCCATCGGCTCGCCGGGTGGGTCTCGGATTCCGACCGCCACCACGCAGGTGCTGTTGAACCTGATCGTTGACGGCGACGAGCTGCAGGCGGCCGTGGACCGTCCGCGAATCCACCATCAGTGGATGCCCGACGCCTTCTTCGTCGAGCCCGACGCGTTGTCGCCCGAGACCGCTCGTGCGCTCGAACACAGAGGCCACGAGCTTCGCGTCACTGAGAAAATCGGTGAGGTTCACGCGGTGCGGGGAAATGTCGCCGGCGACATGGAGGCGGCTCAGGATCCTCGCGGGCCGGGGTCCGCGGGCGTCGTGCGGCCGGAGGGGGAGTGATGCAACTACTTGACGAGCTCGCCGATGAGCACCGCCTGGTGGACGAGGTGGCGGGCTCGCTGGTCGGTTTTTCTCGGGCCGCGGCAGCTGGCGCCGTCGAGCCCTCCGATGTCGCCGACTTCGTTCGATTTTTCAGGGTTTTCGTTGCCGGTTTTCACCACCAACGAGAGGAAGAGACGCTGTTCCCGGCGCTCGTAGACCGTGCCGAGGTGCCGGCCGATCGCGGGCCGCTGCCGGCGATCGCCGCGGACCATCGCGAGGCGGTGCTCTTCGTCGATGCCCTGGAAGCCGCGAGCGGGGATCCTGAACGGGCGGCGGAGATCGCGCGGCGCTTCGCTCACCACCTGTGGGAGCACGTGGACAAGGAGGAGAGCGTTTTACTGCCGGAGGCCAGAAAGCGCCTTCCGCGCAACGGTGTCAACCGGCTCGCGGGCCGCGAGCCAACGGCCGAGGAGCTGTCGGCGCGTGAGCTCGGGGAGCAGCTCACCGAGCGCTTTCCGCCGCTGGATGATCCCGACCACGTTCGCGGCGACGGGTGCGTCGTGTGCGCGGCCTTCGGAGAGACCTGCGCCGGCATCGAGACCGAGTGGTGGAACGACTGGGAGCGGGAGTACCACCAGTCGCTGGATGAAGGATAGCTTGAATTCGGAATTCG
>Ga0209013_10001711_pt1 | contig 20178 bp, 17 predicted proteins | sample Cruoilmetagenom2_FD_187291 | JGI IMG/M metagenome (GOLD analysis project Ga0209013, IMG submission 187291) | Oil polluted marine microbial communities from Coal Oil Point, Santa Barbara, California, USA - Sample 2 (SPAdes) (version 2) | ecosystem: Environmental > Aquatic > Marine > Oil seeps ...
GGACCAGTGACGCTGCCATGATACAGGCTATAACAGCAATTACTGCAATGAAAGGCGGCCTGGCTGTAACAGGAAACGATCAGGTCTTTGATACCCTGCCCCTGCCGGTTGCAGGCCTCATGTCAACGGCAACAGCAGAGGAGGTTAGTTCTGGTTTACAGAGACTTCGTAGATCTATTGACAGGATCGGCACTGCTGTCCACAACCCTTTTATGCTCCTCAGTTTTCTTGCTCTGCCGGTTATCCCGGAACTGAAGATTACCGACAAAGGACTCGTCAATACCAACGATTTTATCCTTGTAGGCCTGCAGGGGGAAAAACAAAATAAAAAAAATGAATAAAATCATTAAAACACCTTCATATATATATATTTCTGTCGTATACTTTATCGTAATCAAAACATACCGGTTTGCATGGGCACACCGGATAACCCATAGCAACATTTATGAGAGGACCTGATGAATTACGGAGTAGTCAGTCAAGAACAGCTTGAAAAAATTGATGAAATTCTAGGGGATCAACTCATCGACATAGGAGTCGACTGTGTTATTATTATTGACATGGCCGGCAATATTATAACCGCCAAGGATAATGGCACCTCTAAATATGATGTCTATTCCTTTGCAGCCTTGGCTGCCGGTAACTTTGCCACAGTAGATGCCATGGCAAAACTGGTAGGTGAGCAGGAGTTTTCACTGCTCTTCCATAAGGGCACGGATTGCAATATCCACTTTTCCAAAATTGACGATGAACTTCTTCTGATCACTATGTTCGGCAAACATATTTCACTTGGGTTCCTCAGACTCAACGTTGTCGAAACCATTGACCAGATCAGAAAAGTCTGGTCAACCCAATAGATGATGCTCTCACAAAATTGACCCGCAATTTCTCTACACTAAAAGTATAGATCGCTGCAGCAGGAGAGTGTCTTGAGCTTTATTAATTTACGTGAAAAAATTGTTCAGGTTAAGATTGTCTACTATGGCCCGGGAAGGGGCGGCAAGACGACTAATCTTGAATATATTAATCGAAGATTTAATAAACAGATCCAGTCTGAAATGGTCAGCCTGAAGACCCATGGTGACCGGACCCTGTTTTTTGATTTCCTTCCATTTGATATGGGAAAAATTAAAGGGTATGAGTTGAAAATTCAGCTCTATACCGTACCCGGTCAAGTAAAGTACAACGCCACGCGCAAACTGGTCCTCAAGGGCGTTGACGGAATTGTTTTTGTAGCCGACGCGCAGGAGGCAATGCGTGAAAAAAATATACGTTCCTTAAACCAACTGCACGAAAATCTTAAGGCGTATAAAGAATCAATTTTTCGCATCCCCCTGGTCATGCAGTACAATAAAGTGGATCTCCGCAACCAGGGAATCCCCATACTCCCCCCCAGTGTCCTGGAAAAAGATCTGAACAGCAAATTAAAAGTGCCTGCCTTTGAAGGCAGTGCCCTGACAGGATATAATGTCCCTGAAACGCTAAAGAAAATTATTTCATCCACTGTGGTATCGATCCAGAAGAAGCTCCTGTGAGGGGCTCAACTGACGGTATGCAGACCACCCTATAACGACTCCGGATAAGAACATGGTCAAATCACTTGACGAAGTTGAAGATCTCACCCGCTTTGCGGACGAATCGTTTGACACTGATACGATCGACCTGTTTGAATTTACAGGTAATGATAATTCACCCCTTACCCGCCTGAAATCAATAATCCTTTCTCTGGATTGGGAGATCACTGACGATATCCTTGACGAGTTGATTGAAGAGGTGGCAAACCTGCGCACTATGTGGGAAGGAGACAAGGTTGCCCAAGTCTACCTGCAGGGTTTAGACAAGGTTGGTAAATACCTTAAGGTTGAAGGTGCATATGCGCACCATAACGCCATCAAACTGCTTCTCACCCTTTTTTATAATTATGAAAAGATAATCTCTTCACCGGATATAAGTGGCGATACCATAACCTCACTCCTTAAATCAGATATACGTAAATTCAAAGTCCTTCAGTACCAGATTGGGATGAAAGGTGACTCACTTGTCGGTTCTGCCGGACAGGTGTCCGACACTAACGAGCAACAGGGAACTACAGCCTCTGATGACGAACAACTTAACGCCCTAGAGGCAGCTATACTCGGCCTTGACTGGGAAGTTACAGATGAAGGACTGGCACAATTCAACAGCCAGGCCAAAATACTGAATGAGCACTTAAGTGATAATACACATGCCCAGGTTCTGGTTCAGGGCTTACAGGCCATTGGTGCCTACATCAGTGAGCAGAAAGTTAAAGCCCATCCAGATGCATTCACCCTCCTTCATACCTTTTTTGATGGTCTGAAGCCCCTGATTACAGACAATGATCTTGACAGTGATAAACGCCAGGAAATAGTTATAGAGCGAGTCAGTCTGCTGAACAGCCTGAAAGAGATCATTGCAGGAAATGTAACTCCGGAACCTGTTCAAACATCCGACGATGTAGTGAACCAGATCCTTGACCTGGAAGACCAGGAACACGAAGAAGAACCAGATACTGAAGCTATAGATTTTTCAGCTGATGAAGCTGCTGAAGTGGTAGTCGACACTACAGAGTCAACCGATGTTGATGATGAACTTGATATAATTTTTGAATCAGATGAGCTTATAGCCGAACAACCGGCCGGAGGAGAACAGGAGCCGGAAGAAGATGCTGTTGCGTCCCTGACAGGTGAAGACGAATTTGATATTGATTTTGATGTTCAAGAGACTGCTGATCATGTAAATGCTGCCATGGAAACGGCAGATGAACAATATCCCGATGAAATACTTGACCCCGCTGCTATTCAACCGCTTTCAGATGAAATTGCAGACGAATTTATTGAGGAAGAACTCAGTATCAGCTCTAAATGGCAACCTGATATTGACGAATCTGATGAAGCTGGCCTTGCCCTTGAGCCTGAAGATACCCCTTTGAGCGAGGAAGAGCTGGATGATGAGCTAGAGCTTCTTTTTGTTGATGAAGATGAGACAAAGAAGATGGCCGCCGGCATTGACGCAGCTGATGATCATGAATTTGATGAGCTGGCACTGGAGTTTGATGAAGACGGAACGGTAGAAGAGGAAAGCGACTCCAACACACTGGAAATGGCAGAAGCCACTGCAGATGAAGAGCAGGAAGATGAAGACACTCTGGATTTTGGCGATGATCTCTTTCTCTCGGATGATGATGAAGATCTAAGCCCGACAGATGAAGAATCACCTGTAACACCGGCACTTGCAGATTCTGATGAGGAGATTGGCTTTGCTGAAGAAGTAGAATCTGTAGAAATTGGCGAAAAACAGTCTGCTGAACTTGAAGATAAACTGGATTCCTTTTTTGGTCTTTCCGAAGATGACCAACCTGATGCTGTTATAAGCGATGTTGAACAGGCTTCAGTTGTTGATGAGCTCCTGGCACCCGCTCTTGCAGATGCGCCTGAGGATGGTGGTTTCAGAGAAGAGGTTGCATCTGCAGGAATTGGAGATGAACCTTCAGCTGAACTTGAAGATAAACTGGACTCTTTTTTCGAAATTTCTGAGGAAGAGCCTGATATCGGGCAGCAACCAGAGTCTGCAGCTACCGTGGAGAGCGATAACGAGGCAACAGATGATACAGTGGTAGCAGCACTTGCTGATGAGTCTTTTGATGGTGGTTTCCACGAGGAGGAAGTAATAGCCACACTTACTGAAGATCCTAGCGATGATCTTCAGGATAAGCTTGACTCCTTTTTTGGCGGTGATGATGAACCGCAAGCTGAAACCGTTACTGAAGATTCCACAACACCTCTTGACGAAGAACTCGACTCCTTCTTTACCGAGGATGAGACTCAGGTAACTGATCAGGAAAGTGATGAAACCATGCCGGCCCTTGCTGATGCCGATGAACGTTCCGGCTTTGATGAGGAGGAAGCAGTTACAGGTCTTGCTGGCTCAGCCATGGATGAAATCGATGATAAGCTGGATTCATTCTTTGACATCGACAAGGAGGACAGCGAGCAACAATCAGCGACTCCGATGGCGATTGTATCGACTCTTGCAGCAGCAGCGGCAGCACTTCCTTCAGCACCTGCTGCTGCTGATTTACAACAGGTTGCAGACCTGGTTGCAGTCAACAAGGAACAGAACCCTGGTACCAATCATACCGTTCTGCTGACCCTGATCGACTCGGCAGTTGGCCTGCTTGCCAAAAAACACGAGATTGCAGAGGGGAGCAGTGCAATTGTACAGGAACTCGTCTCCAGGCTTGAAGACGCTGATAATTCAACCGTTCTCATTGAGGCGGTCAATCGTTACACCTCCTGGCAGCAGGCGTTCTTTGATACAATTATCAGCAGTCAGGAGGAAGCCGCTACAGAAGCGCCGTCTTCTGCTCCAAAGGTTGCCGACGAAGAGGCTATGGGCCAGATAGAGTCCGGATTTTCTCAACTCCGCGGCACCCTGATGGATGAATTTGATTCTATCAGAAAGGAGTTGAAGAAAGAATAAGTTTTCATAAGAAAAAAATAAGCTATAAAAAAGGGATTTGACGCAATCAGTCAAATCCCTTTTTTTATCAGCAAATATACAGCCGTTTATGCGGTTAAAATTTACTGCCTGCGCGGGTCAAACGCTTCCCGCAGAGCCTCTCCGATAAAGATCAGCAGAATCAGTGTTCCCACCAGGACGACAAAAGTGGACAGGGACAGCCACCAGGCATCGATATTGGCCTTGCCCTGGGCCAGCAGTTCACCGAGACTTGGAGTTGACGGCGGCACTCCAAGGCCCAGGAAATCCAGGCTGGTCAGTGCCAGGATTGCCCCTGACATTCTGAAGGGAAGAAAGGTGATGACCGGGGTCATACCATTTGGCAACAGATGACGGTACATAATGGTCAGATTTCCCACTCCAAGTGCCTTGGCAGCCTTTACATACTCCATGTTTCTGCCCTTTAAAAACTCCGCCCGTACGTAATCAGACAGGCCCATCCAGCCGAACATTGAGAGCAGGACCAGCAGCAGGAGTACGCTTGGTTTAAAAATAGAGGCAAAGATAATGAGCAGGTATAACTCGGGCATGGCTCCCCATATCTCGATAAAGCGCTGAAAAACGAGGTCGGTCCTGCCACCGAAATACCCCTGAACCGCCCCTGCAATAATGCCCAGAACGGTACCGACCAGGGTGAGGGCAAAGCCGAAGAGCACAGACAGACGAAATCCATAGATCAGCCTGGCCAGAACATCGCGGCCACGGTCATCGGTACCAAGTACATTTTCCCTGGACGGTGGTGAAGGAACCGGCTGATCAAGCTCAAGGTTGATTGAGTTATAGCTGTGCGGATTCAGCGGGAAATAGACGTTGTTGCCACCAGTTGTCAGCTTATCAAGGATGTAAGGATCCAGATAGTCGGTTTCCGTATCAAAGTCGCCACCAAAAACGGTTTCAGGGTAGGATTTGACCAACGGAAAATAATAATGTTTCTGGTACTGAATCAGAAAGGGTTTATCATTACTGACCAACTCGGCAGACAGCGACAGAAGAAACAGAATTGTGAACAGAATCAGGCTGTAAAAACCACGCCGATTTTTGCTGAAATTACGCCACCTGCGCCTGGCAAGAGAATTCTTCACCTGTTTTTCAACCATGGCTTATTGCAGTCGTTCAAAACTGATTCTTGGATCAACCCAGACATAGCTCAGATCAGAGAGTAGCCTGGATATGAGCCCGATTATGGTGAAGAAATAAAGGGTTCCAAGCACCACGGGATAATCACGGTTCATAACGGATTCATAGGCCAGTAATCCCATGCCGTCCAGAGAAAATATTGTTTCTATAAGCAGGCTGCCCGTAAAAAAAGCGGTAATAAAGGAACCGGGAAAACCGGTGATGATTGGAATAATGGCATTGCGGAACACATGCTTGTACAGGACCTGTTTGTCAGAAAGTCCCTTGGCCCGGGCAGTCATGACGTACTGCTTGCGGATTTCCTCAAGAAAAGAGTTCTTGGTAAGCAGGGTCATAACGGCAAGACTGCCAACCGTAGATGCAGTTATGGGCAACACCATATGCCATAGATAGTCCAGCACTTTGGCAATCAGGCTCATCTGGTGCCAGTTGTCGGAAACAATTCCACGCAGTGGAAAAATATTCCAGAAACTGCCGCCACCAAACAGAACGATCAGGACAATGCCCAGCACAAAGCCGGGAATGGCGTAACCGACCAGGATAACCGTACTGGTAAAGACATCAAAACGGGACCCATCCCGGATGGCCTTGCTTATACCTAAGGGGATACAGACCGAATAAACGATCATAAACGACCATAATCCAAGGGACATGGAAACCGGTAGTTTGGAGATCACCAAGTCGGCCACCTGTCGGTGATGGTAGTAGGATTCACCGAAGTCAAAAACCAGGTATGACCCCATCATGGCAGTGAAACGCTGCATGGGAGGCTTGTCAAAACCGTACAGTTTTTTCAGCTGTTCCACCCGCTCTTCATCCAGTCCCTGTTTCCCCTGGTACAGCCCCGCCCCGCCGCTTGCCGCCTCTCCACCCGCACCGTGTCCTTCAATCTGGGCCATCATCTTTTCAACCGGCCCGCCGGGTACAAACTGGGTGATAGCAAAGGTGATGAACATGACCCCGAACAGGGTAGGAACCATGAGCAGGAAACGTTTAAGGATGTACAGACTCACACTTCCACCACGGCCACTGAACCGCCTCGCCGTGAATCGCCAATTCCATCAACGCCTGGAATGACCGAATGGACGCCGCCGAAATATACATTCTGGCCATCCCAGATATTTATCGGCACCTGTGCGGCCAGCGCGGCTACGGCCTGCTCGTCAAAGCCGGGCTCCATCTGCAGGACTTCACCGTCCCAGTGCAGACGTGGTGCATAGACGGCATCGCCGAGATCCCGCTTAAAATCGACCAGTTGGGTAAGCACCTGGGTAAGGGCCGGCCGGATACGTTTTGAACCGCCACTGCCAAAAACCAGTTTAACCTCGTTATCTTTAACAAGGGCGGACGGTGACATCATGGACCCGACCCGCTCTCCGGACGGAGCTGAATGAAAGCCTTCAGGATGCAGATCGTCTTCTCCCATCATGTTATTGAGCATGATGCCGGTGCCGGGTGCGAAATATCCGGAGCCTTCACCATTTGAACAGGTCATGGATGCAATATTGCCATCACTGTCGGCAATGGAAACATGGGTTGTTCCCCGGCTGAACATACGAATGCTTTCCACACTGTTTTCGATTGCAGTACCGGCAACGAATGCTTCCAGGGCCTCGGGAGTGGAGATCCCCTTGTCACGTAAACGTTCAACCTCCTGCATCATGCCAAGTGTTCGTAACAAATGTTCCGGACTGCCCCACTGGTCAATGGGTTCCATTTTCTCCAATAACGACAGAGACAGGGCAATCAATGAACCACCAAGTGAGGGTGGAGGACCGGTAAGCAGGGTGTAACCGCGATAGCTGGCATGAAGGGGACGGCGTTCAATAACTTTATAAGAAGAAAGGTCCTTAAAAGTAAGCAGGCCGCCGCCATCTCTCATTTCACGGTCAATGGCCCGGGCAATATCGCCCTTATAAAAGTTTTCTCCCCTGTCCTCGACCAGTTGATGAAGAAAGTCGGCAAACTCGGGGATTGCCAGGGTATCTCCCTCGGACAGATAAAAGCCATCAGGCTCATACAGCCGTCTTCCTGTATCCGTCATGGTCATAATCGGATGCAGCATACTGATGAATCCGGCCTGGAATGCATTGAGTTCATGGCCAAGGGCCAGTTCCACAGCAGGTTCAAGAACCTCAGCCAAAGGTATCCGGCCCAGCCGTTCATGAACATGGAGCAGTCCCTTCAGGTTGCCGGGAACTGCAACAGATCCCAATCCGATATTAAACTCCTGAATCGAGCCGCCGAAGTTGATACCAATCGGGAAGAAATGGGGTTCTGGCAGAGTTTTTTCCAGGCCAAGGCCGGGAGTATCTACAAAAAAATCAAAAAATATTTCCCGGCCCTCTGCAGTCCTGGCCAGCAGAAAACCACCCCCGCCCAGACTGGTCAGGGTTTGCTCGGCAACTGCACCGGCAAAACCTGCTGCAACAACTGCATCAAAGGCATTGCCGCCCGCACTGAGAATTGTTGCTGCTGCCCTGGTTACGGCCTCATGGCCTGAGGCTGCAACTGCTCGCGTATATCGTTTGTTGTTCATAGCCAATAATCATTCCGCAGGCGGGTGATCATCTCCATATAAGTTTTACCCTGCGCTACCAGGGCTCGCTGCTGGTCCGCACTGGTTCCATGCTGCAGGACATCACGCATGGCTTTGACATTATCCATGGTCTGAAAACGCTGCACAAAGGGCTGGATCAGAACAAAAAGATCTTTTGCTGCAAGCCGCAGGGATTGTGTTTGCTGACCAAGAAGCCCAAAGGCATCATTAAACCTGCCTTCCAGTCCGTGACGGACAGCCTGCCATTTATTACTGCGCAACAGTTGCAGGCTGACCGGTTCATGCGTTATGTCACTCTCTACAATATAGGCCACAAGTGCCTGAATAACAGCGGTCAGTCCAAGTATCTCAGAAAATCTGGAGGGCAGGTCACAGATGCGTATTTCTACAGTACCAAAGCCGGGGCTTGGCCGCACATCCCACCAGAGGTCATTCACCTGTTGAATTACCTGCCGTTCCTGCAGAAACGCAACCTCATCTACATATCCCTGCCAACTTCCCATAAAGCCAAAAATCCCGGCCAGGGGCAGGGATTCAAAAAGTTTACTTCTGTAGGAGTGAAACCCGGTATCCTCACCACGAAAATATGGCGACGAAGTGCTCAGGGCAAGCAAAATGGGCAGGTAGCTCTGGATTATATCGCAAACTCGGATAGCCGTGTCCCCATCGCCGATCCCGACATGAACATGCAGTCCCTGGGAAATAAACTGACGGCCAACATACTGCAATTCATCCATGATCCGTTTATATCTTGCTCCGTCACTGAGTTTTTGTTCTCCCGGTTCAGCAAAGGGATGGAGGCTTGCCGAGTAAAGTATACAGTTTTCACCGTCCGCAACATCTTCAACTACCTGTATTGATCGGCTTAGGTCGGCTGACACATCATGGACACAGTCACAGACCCCGGTCTGAATCTCGATAATAGATTGAAGAAATTCCGGTGCAATCCTGTTGCTGCCCCCTGGAACCAGGTTGTCCAGGATCGGCTTAACCTTCGGCACCAGGTTAAGTGTATTGCGATCAACGAGCTGGAACTCAAGTTCAACACCAAGCGTGTAGGCTTTACTCTTGCTAAAGACAAGATCTTCCATCACCCCCTGCCCCCCCTATCCTGGTTGCTGAAGATGTTTCAGTCCATGGATGGCTGCAGCAGCCAGCCAGTCGGCCCCATATGATAAAACATTTTCATCAAAATCAAACCTGCTGGAATGGGCAGGCCCTGCCCCGATCTCCAGTGCAGCTCCAAAGCGAATCATGCAGCCCGGGATGCGCTGCTGGTAAAACGAGAAATCTTCACCGCCAAGGCTGGGATACCTTTGAGAAAAAATATTGTCTTCTCCAACAACAACCTTTGCAGCCTCCCTGGCAACGGCGAAAGAGCGTTCATCATTAACAACCGCAGGCAGGCCATCATGCAGGGTCAGGGTAATTTCGGCATTGCACATTTCAGCGGCGCCCCGGATAACCCGGTTCAGGCCGCTTATAATTCGATCCCTTGTCTCGGGATGGGCACTGCGTATAGTACCTTCAAGGGTTGCCTGCTCCGCAATAACATTGTGGACCGTACCTGCTGAAAACCGGCCAACAGTAACCACCGCTGCATGGGCGGGATTAATCCGTCGTGATACGAGGGTCTGCAGGTTCATGACAAGGTTTGAGGCCACAACGATTGCATCTACCGTTTCATGCGGTTTAGCCGCATGTCCTCCCTGACCATGGATGTTGATTGTAAAGGGATCCGTATATGAACAGATCAACCCCTTATCCACGGTTAGTTTCCCCACCGGATAATGGATGTCGATATGACCGCTGAAGATCATATCAACATCCTGCAGGCAGTTGGCAGCAATCATGGCAGCGGCCCCATTGCCAGATTCTTCAGCAGGCTGGAAGAGCAGAACTACCCGGCCATTAAGTTTTTGCTTCTTCAGTAATTCTGCAGCACCAAGGAGCATAGCCACATGACCATCATGTCCACAGGCATGCATTATACCTGAATTTATCGAAGCGAATTCAAGGCCGGTTTCTTCTTCAATGGGGAGAGCATCCATATCTGCGCGCAAGGCAATACAGGGACCGGAACCTGACCTCAGTTCAGCCCTTACACCGGTACCGGCAAGTCCTCTGCTGAAATCGATTCCCAGACGGCTAAGTTCCCGACATATAAGCTCAGAAGTATTGTGTTCCTGATAGGCAAGCTCAGGATGACGATGCAGGCTGCGTCGAATCTCCTGCATTCCTTTGTGGAGTGCATGGTTCACGTTAAATTGTATCATCAAATACTCAGGAAATTTTGATCTCACCCACAGCATCTCTTTCAAGAGCAGACATGGTCTCTCGCCGCTGCGTTTCAAGCTGCCTGATATGCTCACGCTCGTGCCGCTGCAGTGTTTCAGCATTAACCGGTTCAGGCTTTTCCATCTCAACATTTGCAGCAGCAGGCCGCCGAACCTCAACCTGCTGAATCGTTCCTGCAGTACCGGGAACCTGCCGCTTGCAAAAGGCAAGTAATCCTTCCTGGATCATAGTCACATTTACCAGCTCCCAGCTCCTTGTCCCCTGTTCATTGAGAAGTGCTTCCACCTCTTCATCATCAATATACTTATCACCAAGTAATCCATCTTTCTGGAACTCGAAGAGTATGGTTCTATATTGCCATTGCACGGTCATTCCTACTCCTCTACTAATTCATCATCTTTAAAGGTTCCCGTGACAACAGTTCCGTCCGGATATCTCAAAGTGCCTTCACCATTTCTCCGGCCGGCTTTAAACCGTCCTTCAAAAATTGTCCCATCAGAGGAGATAAGCAACCCCTGGCCTTCCGGAAGATCATCTTTAAAGGTACCTGTATATTTTTTACCATCCTTATATAATAAGGTGCCTTGACCGGCAAAAAGACTATCGGAAAATTCACCCTCATAACGGCTGCCATCAGGAAATATATACACGCCGGAACCTGAAAACACATCCCTGGAAAAATTTCCTTCATAGGAAGAACCGTCTGGATACATAAAATGTCCCCGGCCTGCACGATGCCCCTGCTTAAATGAACCCGTGTACCTGCGTCCATCAGCATAGGTAAAGGTACCCGCGCCATCCATCCTGCCGTCCTTGAACATTCCCTGGTAACGGGAAGAATCCGGCAGGATTATACTGGTTTCTCCACTGAAGGTGCTGCTCTTATCCTGATCGGTATAGAGGATATTGTTGTCAAAAAACAGCTGACCGGCTGAAGGTGAAACTGTTGGCTCCCGTTCAATCACCAGGATTTCCTCGGTTATTGGTTCCGATGATTCATTAGCTGTGCCGTCAGTTTGCTCTACTGCTGTTGCCGAATCGCTACCAGCCTGAACATTATCAGATTCTTCCCTTTCCGGATTAATAATGGTTTCCGTTATGACTGTCTCTACAGCAGCGCCGGCAGCAACCTGTTGTTCCTTTTCCGGTTCAACGATAACCTCCGGGGGCGGAATAACCGGCCGACCGTCGACAAAGGTGCCGCTGAAATAGCTGCCGTCAGGGTGGTCCATCTTTCCCTGTCCATTGGGTTTGCCATTACTGAACTCACCCTCGTAGACATTTTCGTCCGCATAAACCATTTTCCCGTTACCGGAGCGAACACCAGAAATCCATTGCCCTTCATAACGGGATCCATCACTGTAGGCCATGGCGCCCTGCCCTTCCGGCTGACCGTTGACAAACTCTCCAGTATATTTTTGATCCACCTCAACCCAGGTCATGGTACCTTTGCCTGTAATGGTACCGGCAGAGAATTGACCTGTATATGTCCGGCCCCCCTTGTATTCAAGAATACCCTGACCGTCATAGAGATCATTATGAAACTGTCCCTCATAGCGGCTGCCGTCGGGCATTTCAAGAATTCCTTCTCCCTCCCGGACAGTTCCTTCATAGCCGCCGGTATAAACGGTTCCGTCAAGATAGCGGCGAATACCGTTGCCACCCGGTTGTCCTTCGCTGAAAGTACCTTCAAAGGAACTGCCGTCGGGCATGCGCATCTTCCCCTGACCGTGCAGAACATTGTTGCGAAAATCACCGGTATATTCACGCCCGTCCGGATAAAGCAGGGAACCATGGCCATTAAACCGTCCCATCGTAAAATCGCCGACATACTGCATGCCGTCCGGCTTGGTCAGTTTCCCTTTGCCTTCAATAACACCGTCATGGAAGGAACCCGAATATTTGCGGCCATCCGGACTCATAAGAGTACCGGTGCCGTTAAAGCGGCCCTTACTAAACTGACCGCTGTATCGGAGCCCGTCGGGATAGACGAGTGTCCCTTTTCCCCAGAGAAATCCATCTTTAAATTCGCCCTCATACATCCGGCCATCCGGGCTTTTCATTTTGCCTGCTCCGTTTTTGCAGTCTCCCTGCAGGCAGGCAGCATAACTATTCAACGGCAACAGACTGACAAAGGCAGCAACTGCCAAAATCTTAATTTGCATCAAGCCTTCCCTGTTCATATTCTGTGAAAATTGTGCGAATTTCATCGCCGATTATTTCCAGGCCCTTTCGGACGTCTCCCTCATCCTGGGAGTAGGTTATCCGGATACACTCATCAACATGCTGCCAGTCATCATCAATGCCGGGGAAAAAATAATCTCCGGAAACCACCAGTACCCTGCGTTTTTTAAGTCGTTCATACAGGACACGGTTGGTTATCGGCAGATCACGAAACCAGATCCAGAGAAACATGGCCCCTTCGGGCACATGAATCCGGTAGTCTATACCAACAAAAAATTCCCTGACACCGGCAACTGCTTTTTCCATTTTCTGTCTGTAAAAAGGTTGAATAACCTCTTGGCTTAAACGAATTATTTCCCGATTGCGGACGATTTCAGTTACCAGCATTGCTCCAAAACTACCCGGGGCAAGGTTTAAGATTGCATTGATGCCGGAAAGATCTGCAATAACCTCTTTTGGTCCAATCATAATACCGGTACGGACAGCAGGCAGTCCGAATTTTGACAGGCTCATGCAGACAATGACATTCCTGTTCCAGAACGGAGTGGCATCGGTATAGACAATACCTGGAAACGGTACCCCATAGGCATTATCCAGGATAAGAGGGATATCGTGATCATCTGCAAGTTTTGCCAGCCCCTGAACTTCATCATCGGTCAGCACATTACCGGTGGGGTTGGTCGGACGTGATACACAAATAGCACCAATATCATCGGTAACTCTGACAGCATCAAAGTCCACCCGGTATTTAAAAAGATCATCACCTATATATTCAATCCTGGGCCGAACTGCTTTGAAAAAATCATCGCTCAGGCCAAGGTCGGCATAGCCGATATACTCCGGTGCAACGGGCAACAGGATCTTTTTCTTTTTACCTCCGGAAAAGGAACCTGCAAGCATATTAAAAAGCAGAAAAAATCCGCCCTGACTGCCATTGGTTAAGCAGATGTTTTCAGGGGTGACGGACCAGCCATACTCATCGCTAAGCATTTCCGACAGGGTCAGAAGAAACTGCTTTTCCCCCCTGGGAGGATCATAAATCCCGATAAGTTTTTGGAACTCGGCTGGATCATCTGCAATTGTCTGTAACTGATGTCGCAGAACCTCCTGCACCTCGGGAACATGACCAGGATTTCCCCCGCCCATCATTATCATACCTCCTGAGGCAAGGGCATTCCCAAGATCATCCATCAGGGATAAAATTCCGGCACCGGATGAAAAGCGTTTTCCAAATAAGGACAAGTCAATCATAGTCTATAATATAAAATTTGAGAATTAATATTACTTTATTTTAATATAATAATATTAGCCTTTGAGACAACATACATCACATTTTAGCCGTACATTTTTACCAGTTCACCATCTTACTTTACTTCAGATGTCATTTTAACTGATTTTTTTATAAGCATTGTTCAGTTTTTCTTGATTTACTATCATATAGTATGATTGTATTAAAATAGTTAAAAATTTAATTTTTTGAACTTTTAAGATTAATCATTACCCCGGAGAGATTTAGATGAGTATTCGTATACGTTTTTTGCTCCTGATGGGCGTGCTCAGTGTGTTGGCAATCGTCGGCATCGCATTTGCCAGTTACCAGTTCAGTTTGAACAACGCAGTGGAAGAAGCTAAATCAAAAGGACATATTGTTTTTGATTACCTCGATTCGTCACGACTTTATTTTAAAAATCATCAACGTCCGAAAGTCTTTGAAATTTTGCCACGTGGACAGTTTATACCTGAACTGATATCTGGTTTCACCTTGACCCGCGGCGTCTCGGATGAATTCCATAAAAAGAATCCTGATTTTGTCTTTAAGCAGGCCACCATTGATCCACTCCATCTTGACAACAAAGCGGACAAGGACGACCTGAAAATTATTGATACCTTCCAGAAAGACCAGGCTAAAACCTTTGACGAGGGGACCGTTACAAGAAATGGACAAGCCTATTATTTCTTTGCAAAACCAATTAAAATAGAATCACCCAACTGTTTACGCTGCCATGGCGATCCGTCAACCGCACCTCCGGAGCAGATTGAAACCTACGGTTCAGAGCATGGTTATAACTGGACACTCGGAGACATTGCTTCAGCTTATATTGTTTACGTACCTTTGCAGAAAGCCATTGCTCAGGCAAAAAAATCCGCCATTAATCTGGTTGCAATCGGTGCAGGCAGTATCCTGATTATGATGCTGGTCCTCTGGGTTTTCTTCAGCATGTATGTCATCAAACCGGTAACCATGCTTGAGCAGCGCGCAACAGAGATCAGCCTGGGCAAAAATCTTTCCGAGCCCATTGCCACCCCGTCCAACGATGAAATTGGTTCCCTTGGACGCTCTGTTGACAGGTTGCGTATCAGTGTTGAAAAAATGCTGCAACGCTTCAAAAAGTAAAACAGACTCCGACCTACTGCCGGTCAGAATATTCTGACCGGCAGTCATGTTTCAAGCCAATACCATTAAGCCACCCTAAACTTGTTGCCCCCATAAACGGCTCAACAGCTATCAACTTGACATAAAGCAAACAATTACCCATAAAGCTCAGTCGGTCAATTCTATATCGCACAGGTATATTTTACTGATATTAAGGAAAAAATGAAGATCACTGGAAGCTCATGCCAGGCTCCGTGGAGATGATTAAAAAGTGGCTGAGTTTTGGTAACTGTTCAGGAGTGCTACATATTGGTTCATTAGGGACTTCGAAGTATACTTGTGCTATTCGAGAAGGCCCAGGTAAGCAAGGAACGAGACTCCGAATGGGACAAGTTGGGGTGCTCCTGAACAATTACAACTCGGTGGTTATGCCAATTTGGTGGCCCCACCTGAAGTTACGGGTTTTGTACGTAATCAGATAAATTAAAAGAAAAGGGCCGTGTCAGTTACACCGACACGGCCCTTTTCTTTTCTCTGAAGACAACGGTCTACATAATCTTTTCAACGTTGGCAGTGAACTCCTGTTCCAGTGCTGGATCTCCGATTTCTTTGGTAAGCATGGTGGCAAGTTCGGATAGACGGGCAGGAACTTCAGGACCAGCTGCCTTCCATTTATTAATGTAATCCTGTATTATCATTCCTGCTATAGGACCAATCGCACTGGCCAGTGCTTCTTCAATCTTGTCATACATCGGCTGCAGTTCCATATCACCGGCCTCATCCTTTTGCACGGCATCCTGCTCAAGCACTTCTTCATTCTCGTCAGGAGAACGGACACCACGCTCCAGTTCGTCCCGCATATCAGCAGCCAGCATGGCGGCAGTAGTGGCAACGAGGGAACAGTTTGCATGGGCTTCACAGATGGTCAAAAGAACCGCTCCGGTATCAAGGGGCATTCCGACGACAGTGTACTTGTCAAAACGAAAATGGACCGATTTTACACTCAGGCCACTCATTGATCCCATCTGGATCAGACGAACCAGGTGAATACCAACAGTCTGCAGGAGCCCCTCAGACAGGTCTGGATGAAGGTCCTTACAGAGAGGCCCTTCTTTTTTGTCAAAAATACAAGACCCGGTAACACCGGGAATAACTGAAATTTCATTAAGAAGTTTTCTCATGGCAGCTCTATTATACTATAGGTTGGCCAAGGCTGGACGTAGCCTTGCTATGACATCTGAAATTGAAGCATGCTCATCGAGAAGCAGTCCGATAATCATTCCTGCTCCGGGTAAAACCAGCAGTACTTCGTTATTTTCCATCACCAGACGAATGCGGTGCGGCCCCTTGGCATCAAGGCTCTTACGAATTTGAATACCACTTACAATGCAGTAGGTGATAAAATCACCGATCTTCTGATTTTTTGAAGATTGAGTGATCATTTTCCCCTGCCGGTTAAGCAGGTAATAATGTTTGACCCCGGCAATATCAACAATGGTTTCAATCAGTCGTTTTAAAGCCGGATTTGCCTGAACATTTGCAGCCCCTGCCGGGCCATTTTGTGTTTTCATAGTTCCATTTTTATCTTTTTCTTCATCAATTCTGGTAGCTGCATTGAGCAGGAGATGGGCAAGAGGCTGAGTAATACGATGCAGCCTGTCTTCAGCCTCAGTAACCTTGAAGGTGGGATTTTCCAACGACAACAGGACGTAAACGGCTTCCTGGCCGACAATATCCTCACATTCGGAATCAATAAGATCACCTTCCTCAAAGAAAAAACTACCACTTACTTTGCCGGAAGCAACCCTCAGGGTGCAGCTCTTTCGTTCCTGTTCCAGCATTTGCAGAAAGGATGCAAGAGATACGCCCCCGATATGCCCGTCAACATTTGTATTTTCGGTCTGTGTCATAATGTTTCAGAAAATTAACAAGAAGTACTCCTGTTACAGGAGTACAGTTATATTCATGAATAATAATATATTATCATGCAACGTCTGGTTTTGAAAATTAAATTTCGAATTATTTATTTTTCCGTCCATACCACATCAGAAATGATGTTTTAAATACTGCAAATTCATTCTGCAGCAACTGAGGAGACACTCAAAACCTTATGTAATTACAGCCTTAATTGTCCTATTTTTTCTCAGTGCTCTTGTTCACGGAACGAATAAAATTTTGTCTTGTACCCGCAAGATCATCTTTACTGCCAAACAAGGTTATGATATCAGCGACTCTAAAATCCGTACTGCCCCTTGGAATAACAATAACTCCATCCCGCTCTACGGAGACTACATTTACTGAAGAAGGAAATGTTATGTCCTCCAACACCTTACCAACTGCATAATCTCCCATCCGCAGGCGAAACTCAATAAAACCATTATGTTCTTCCCGTCGGAGGCTGGTATGTTGTTCCAATAACTGGCCGCGCTGCTTTCGTACTATCCCGACGTCATAGGCACGCAATATGTCGCTGCGGCTGATCAATCCCAGCAGGGTTCCACTGTTATCGCGGCTGACTACAGGCAGGCGGGCGAGATCACGGGGAGACATCTTCTGAATAGCCGACCAGATTGGCTCGTCGGGGTAAACCGTTATCGGCTCCTTCACTGCGACATCTTCTACATGCAGTCCCCTCAGGTTAACAGCAGATTGGGCTAGTGATTTTTCCATATCCTGCAGGGTAACAATTCCCCACAGTTTTCCATGCTCATCAAGAACAGGAAAACCAAGAAAATTAGTTTCCTGAAACTGCTGATACAGCTCAGCCAGGGTTTGTTTTTTAGTTATGGTTATGGGGGTCTCATTCATGACTTCACCGATCTGCACCCCCTGCATGATATCCATATCACGCCCCTGGGAAAAATGAATGCCGCGACGGGTAAGCTTAATCGTATAAATAGACTCCGGGTACAGAGCCTGGGCAAGATAGGAGGCAGTCACCGCCGCAACCATCAAGGGCAGAATCAGGGAATAATCATTGCTCATTTCAAAGACAATGAGCATCGCCGTAAGCGGAGCGCGGGCACAGGCTGCAAAAACTGCTGCCATACCAACCAGGGCATAGGCACCCGCCGGCCCGGCAATCTCGGGCTGCCAGGCCGCAAACAGGAAACCCATGGCCCCGCCGAGCATGGCACCGGTAAAAAGAGAGGGAGCAAATACACCGCCGGAGTTGCCGGATCCCAGGGTAAACGAGGTTGCCAGGGGCTTTAAAACAACCAACAGGGCAAGGAGCCAGAAGTCTACTGATCCGTGCAGGGCCTGCTCAATAAAAGTAAATCCCGAACCATACACATGGGGAATATTTTCAATCAGCGGCATGCCGAGCTGAAATTCGGTTAAATCGGAGAAACCGATTCCGGGTAGCTGTAAATAAAAAAAACCAAGTAGCCCCAGCAACAGAGCTCCCACAGCAGGTTTCAAGGACAGAGGGAACTTCCAATTATCAAAAACATCCTCAAACCAGGACAGCATCCGAATAAACATGACACCAATGAAAGCCGCTGCCAGGCCAAGCAAAAGGTAAAACAAAAGAGTGAGCGGGGAGTGCATGGTGTAAGTCGGCACGGTAAAGGCAGGCCGGTCTCCGAGAAACATCTGGCTGACAATAGAGGCCGACACTGCCGAAATAACCACATTGCCGAACATACGCACCTGCAGTCCGCTCATCAGCACCTCGACGGCAAAGGCAACTCCGGCAATGGGCGCGTTGAAAGTGGCGGCGATACCGGCAGCGGCCCCGCAGGCAACGAGATTTTTGATCCGGTCATCGGAGAGATGCAAGACCTGGCCGATGGTCGAGCCAAGCGCTGAACCAACTTGAACGATGGGGCCCTCACGACCGGCCGAACCACCGGTACCGATACACAATGCGGAGGCAACAATCTTGGCAAGAGCAACACGGGGCCGTATGCGACCGCCCCTGAGAACCAGCGCCTGCATAACCTCTGGTACTCCATGCCCCTTGGCTTCACGGGCAAACCAGGCAATAAGCGGCCCCACCAGCAGGGCACCGCCCACCGGGACAACAACATAACTCCAGAGACCAAGATGAGGAAACAGAAACTGAACAGTTTTATACGATCTGGTTTGAATCAGGGCAATGAGATTGATAAAGAAAACTGCTGCAAATCCGGTGGACGCGCCGATCAGGGTAGACAGGATGAGCAGCAGTAACCCTTCTGGCGGAGAGATCCGGTCAAGCAGTGCACCGTAAGGATTACGTTTTTTACTCATGAACGGTTACAGTTCCGGCTTTTTAGGATAATCAAAAAACAGCAGCTCTGCCTGCATCAGTCGTACATCCTGCCAGCTATTGACTGCCAGACTGCAGGCGACAATGCCGCAGGTTGGAACATTATAAATTTCAATGGACGCCAGATTGTTGGCCAGCATTGTAAGTTCAAAATTATGACCGATCAGCATGACCCGGTGATGACAGTCATCAATCATGCTGATCACCTGGAGCAATCCAGGAACATCAGTATCGTAAATGGCATCATTAATCCGGATCAGATCGTTGGATGTCGTCATGCCCCTGCACAGACGAACAGCAGTTTTCCTTGCCCTCTTTGCCGGGCTGGACAGGATGAGTTCGGGAATCATCCCCCGTGCTGCCAGCCGTTCACCCATAACGGGTGCGTTTCTTTTTCCCCGACTGTTCAGGGGGCGATCAATATCAGCCAGCTCAATATCTTTCCAACTCGACTTGGCATGTCGACAGAGCAGCAGTTGCTTCATGAACTTCCTATATGGACAAAACAGGGTTCAAAGTTCCGTGGTAACATCTGGAAAAGGAACCATACATCCTGATCTCTCAAGTTCTGTAATCAGCATTAATTTTGACGTAATCATAAGAAAAATCGCAGGTGAAAACTTCTGCGCTTTCCCTGCCGTCCCGCAGATCGATCGTGACGGTGAACTCCTTTTGTTTGAGAATCTCTGATGCCAGAGCTTCTACTTCTCCGCCCAGACCAAGACCGTTTTCAACCATTACAACCTTATCAAAGGCTATGCAAACCCGGTCCGGCCGAAAACGGCAGGTAGAACGGCCAAGGGCGGCAATAATTCTCCCCCAGTTTGCATC
>Ga0209013_10001712_pt1 | contig 20176 bp, 13 predicted proteins | sample Cruoilmetagenom2_FD_187291 | JGI IMG/M metagenome (GOLD analysis project Ga0209013, IMG submission 187291) | Oil polluted marine microbial communities from Coal Oil Point, Santa Barbara, California, USA - Sample 2 (SPAdes) (version 2) | ecosystem: Environmental > Aquatic > Marine > Oil seeps ...
CGTCCTCGGTGGCACGCGCGTCAGGTGAGGCCATGAACGCGCTCAGTCGGGCCGTCGGGGTGTGCTCCCTGGCGCTCGTGGTCGCGCTGGCCAGCGTCGCCGCAGGACATGCCCAACGCGCGCTCGGCCAGGATCAGGCCGAGACCGTCGGGGCCGCCGAGACCACAGCGACCTCCCGGGAGCGAGCGCTGGCCGAGCAGGAGGTCTTCGGCTTCCTGCCCCACTGGGAGATGGGCGATGCGGACGGCATCGACCTCGACGCTCTCACGACCCTGGCCTGGTTCGGCGTGGAGGCAGGAGCCGACGGCCGGCTCGTGCGCAGCACCGACGAGGGTGGCGCCACTCCGGGTTGGGCCGGCTGGACCGGAGAGGCGTTCGCGGCGCTGAAGGAGCGCGCCCAGGCGGCAGGTGTGCGCGTGGTGCTCACGGTCGAGCGGTTCTCGTGGGACCAGGCGGGCAAGAGGACCACGACGGCCCTGCTCAAGGATCCTGAAGCGCGGGCCGCGCTGGTGCGCGACATCGTGGCCTCGGTCACGGTCCGGGGCGCGGACGGCGTGAACCTCGATTTCGAACCGCTGCCCACTGCGGTGCGCCGCGAGTTCACCGACCTGGTGCGCGAGTTGCGGGCCGGCCTCGATGCAGTCGACCCGACGCTGCAACTGACGTTCGACTTGCCGCCATCAGTCACGGGCTACTGGCTGAAGCCGCTGACGGCTCTGGACGCGGCCGATGGCGTCGTGCTCATGGGCTACGAGTACCGCAGCGCCGGCAGTCGGGTGGCGGGGTCGGTGGCTCCGCTCCGCGATCGGGACGGGCTCGACCTGCGAGCCTCTGTCAAGCGGGTCCTCAAACGTGTGCCCGCCGATCGGGTGATCCTGGCCCTGCCCTGGTACGGGCGAGCGTGGTCCACGAAGGACGCCAAGTCGCCATCGAAGACCCGGCGGAGCGATCGCTTCATCGGCCCGTCCGTGGCCTCCTACGAGATCTCGGTCGGTCGGGCCGGGGCGTCGGGGCGGATGTACGATCGGACCCAGGCATCGGCCTGGAGTGTCTATCCAGCAGCCGCGTGCGAGACCTGTCCCATCAGCTGGCGCCAGCTTTGGTACGACGACGTCGATGCGTTCCGCGCCAAGACCAGGTTCGCAGTCCGCAAGAGCCTGCGTGGCGTCGGCATCTGGGCGCTCGGCCACCAGGGGGACCGGCCGGAGCTGTGGTCGGCCCTGCGCCTTGGTCTCCACGGCTCACAGGATCACCAGCCGCCCATCGGCAGCGTGTCGCTGATGCCCCAGAGCGTGATCGGAATGCGCGAAGGCCTCCCGGTCGTGGGGCACTCGGTCAGTCTCGCCACGGAGGCGGGCGACGGAACCGATGGCAGCGGTGTGGCATTCGTGCGCGTCGCATCTCGCGGCCGCCTCGACGATGGTGGGTCGCTGCGCTACGGGACGACGTTCCCAGCGGGCGACTCGGTGCGTGTCTCGATGCCATCGGCTGAACCGGTACAGGACGTGTTCGTTCCCGCTGGTGAAACGCCACCAGCCGTCCCCATTCCCGACTCCGATCCGGGGCCCGTGACGCTGCGCATCCAGTGGCGCGATGTAGCCGGCAACTGGTCTGCGCCAGAGCGTCTGCGCGTCTACTTCGACCCCGGCGAGGCCTGATCGGTCGATACCCGGGTTTGACCGTGGCGCTCGTGTTCCTTATGGTTTGGCTTCACCCACGAGCCCGGGGACGGCGGTAGGGGATCCCCGGAGCCTGGGCATCCCCCTCTCTGACGCCCGTCGGTCGAACGCACCCACGCAGGACATGACCATGCCCGAGACACAGCCGAAGAGGAGCCTCTACGAGCCGTCGTACGAGCACGACGCGTGCGGTGTCGGATTCGTGGCCGACCTCTACAACATCACCACCCACGGTGTCGTCGAGCAGGGCATCGAGATGCTCATGAACCTGGACCACCGCGGCGCACGCGGTGCCGAGCCCGAGACCGGCGACGGCGCCGGCATCCTGGTGCAGCTCCCCCATGCCTTCCTGCTGCGCGAGTGCACCTCGCTGGGCATCAACCTCCCGGAGCCGGGTGAGTACGCCGTGGGCCAGTGTTTCTTCCAGCAGGAGCGTCACCGTCATCCCGCGGTCGAGCTCGTGCTGCGGCGTGTGCTCGATGAGCTCGGGCTGGAGCTGCTGGGCTGGCGAGACGTGCCCACCGACAACTCCACGCTGGGCGCCACCGCCATCTCTGGCGAACCGGTCGTGCGGCAGATGTTCATCCGCAAGCCGGTGACCCTGGGCCAGGACGCGTTCGAGCGCAGGCTCATGGTCATGCGCAAGTACGGCACGCGCATGGTGCGCGAGTCGACCAAGACGGCCGAGGACTTCTACATCTGCTCGCTGTCGTCGCGGACGCTCCTGTACAAGGGCATGCTCACCCCGGCACAGGTGCCGGCCTACTTCCCGGACCTGGTCGACGAGGCCTTCGAGTCCGCGCTGGCGCTCATCCACAGCCGCTTCTCCACCAACACGCTGCCGACCTGGCCGCTGGCGCACCCCTTCCGCACGCTGGCCCACAACGGTGAGATCAACACCGTGCGCGGCAACGTCAACTGGATGCGCGCGCGTGAGGCCCTTCTCGAGTCGGACCTGTTCACGGCCGATGAGCTGCAGAAGATGCGGCCCATCGCACAGGAGGGCAGCTCCGATTCCGGCGTCCTCGACAACATCGTCGAGCTGTTGATGTTGGGCGGCCGCAGCCTGCCGCACGTGATGATGATGCTCATCCCGGAGGCCTGGGAGAAGGACCCCGAGATGCCGGCCGACCGAAAGGCCTTCTACGAGTACCACGGCGGCATCATCGAACCCTGGGATGGCCCGGCCTCGATCGCCTTCACCGACGGCACGCTCATCGGCGCCACGCTCGACCGCAACGGTCTGCGACCCTCGCGCTACTGCCTCACTGACGACAATCTGCTGATCATGGCCAGCGAGGCCGGCGTCCTCGACGTGCCGCCGGAGAAGGTCGTGCAGAAGGGCCGACTGCAGCCGGGCAAGATGTTCGTGGCCTCCCTCGAAGAGGGTCGCATCATCCCTGACGAGGAGATCAAGGCCCACATCAGCGCCGAGCAGCCCTATGGGCAGTGGATCGACGAGGGCAAGATCCCGCTGGTCGAGTTGGAGCAGCCGCGCGAGGTGCTGCAGCCGCCCCCTCGCAGTGTCCTCACCAAGCAGAAGGTCTTCGGCTACACGCTCGAGGATCTGCGCATCCTCATGGCACCGATGGTCCGCGATGCCCAGGAGCCGATCGGCTCGATGGGCACCGACACGCCGCTAGCGGTGCTCTCGGACAAGTCGCGCAACCTCTTCGACTACTTCCAGCAGCTCTTCGCGCAGGTCACGAACCCGCCCATCGACTCCATCCGCGAGGAGATGGTCATGAGCCTCGTCTCGTTCGTGGGTGCGGAGGGCAACCTGCTCGACACGAACCCCGACCACGCACGCATGATCGAGCTGCCACAGCCGGTGCTGACCAATGCCGACCTCGAGCGCCTGCGCTGGGTCGACCGCCAGCACTTCCAGGCCAAGACCGTCTCCATCGGTTTCGCGGCCCGCCCCGGTCGCATGCGCCGCGCCCTCGACCGCCTCTGCCGCGAGGCCGAGGAGTACGTGCTCGATGGCTACGAGGTCATCGTCCTCACCGACCGCACGGTCGATTCCGACCATGCCGCGATCCCCTCGGTGCTGGCGGTCTCCGCCGTCCACCATCACCTCATCCGTCGTGGCCTGCGTTCCCGCTGCGGTCTGCTCATCGAGACCGGTGAGGCTCGCGAGGTGCATCACTTCGCGACGCTGCTCGGCTTCGGCGCCTCGGCCGTCAACCCCTACGTCGCCTTCGAGACCATCGAGGACATGCGCCGGCGCGAACTGCTGCCCGGGGACATGGGCGCGGACGAGGCCCGCGAGCGCTACCTCAAGGCGGTCGGCAAGGGGCTGCTCAAGACGATGTCGAAGATGGGCATCTCGACGGTGTCCTCGTACATCGGCGCGCAGATCTTCGAGGCCGTGGGCCTGGCCGACCATGTCGTCGAGGAGTTCTTCCCCGGCACCGCCTCCCGCATCGGTGGCATCGACCTCGACACCATCGAGCGGGAGGTGCTGATGCGTCATGAGGCCGCCTACGTCGATGTCGACGATGAGACCGACCTCGAGCTGGGCGGGCAGTACCAGTGGCGCACCCGTGGCGAGCGTCATCTCCACAATCCCGACACCATCCACAAGCTGCAGCACGCGGCCCGCACCAACGACTGGGAGCTGTACCGCGAGTACCAGCGGCTCATCGACCACGCGGCCGACACGCCCATCACGTTGCGCAACCTGCTCGAGTGGGACGACCTCGACCGCATCCCCATCGAGGAGGTCGAGCCGGCCAGCGAGATCGTGAAGCGCTTCGCGACCGGGGCCATGTCCTTCGGCTCGATCTCATGGGAGGCGCACACCACGCTGGCCGTGGCCATGAACCGGCTCGGCGCCAAGTCGAACACCGGCGAGGGTGGCGAGGACCCCGTCCGCTTCGAGCCGCTCGAGAACGGCGATAGCATGCGCTCGGCCATCAAGCAGGTGGCGTCGGGCCGTTTCGGCGTGACCTCGAACTACCTCGTCAACGCCGACGAGCTGCAGATCAAGATGGCCCAGGGTGCCAAACCCGGCGAGGGCGGCCAGCTGCCCGGTCACAAGGTCGACAAGGTCATCGGGAAGACGCGCTACTCGACGCCGGGAGTCGGGCTCATCTCGCCGCCGCCGCACCACGACATCTACTCCATCGAGGATCTCGCGCAGCTCATCTACGACCTCAAGAACGCCAACCCGCTGGCGCGCATCAACGTGAAGCTGGTGGCCGAGGTCGGGGTCGGCACCATCGCTGCCGGTGTGGCCAAGGCCCACGCTGACGTCATCCTCATCTCCGGCCATGACGGTGGTACCGGCGCCTCGCCGCTGTCCTCGCTCAAGCACGCCGGCCTGCCCTGGGAGATGGGCCTGTCCGAGACCCACCAGGTGCTGATGCAGAACGACCTGCGCGACCGCGTCGTGCTCCAGACCGACGGCCTGCTGCACACCGGCCGCGACCTCGCGGTGGCCACCATGCTCGGTGCCGAGGAGTGGGGCGTGGCCACCGGGGCGCTCATCGCGATGGGCTGCATCATGACGCGCAAGTGCCACCTAAACACCTGCCCGGTGGGTGTGGCCACGCAGGACCAGGAGCTGCGTCGGCTGTTCACGGGCGATCCGGCCCACGTCGTCAACTTCTTCACCTTCCTGGCCGAGGACCTGCGCCGGCACATGGCGCGCCTGGGCTTCCGCACCGTGGATGAGATGGTCGGCCGCACCGACAAGCTCTCTCCGCGTCGCGACCTGCGGCATTTCAAGGCCAGCCAGCTCGACCTCTCACGGCTGCTTCACCACATGCCCGCAACCGAACGCACCGGCACCTACCAGTCGGTCGGACAGGACCACGGGCTGGATCGCGCCCTCGACAACGAGCTCATCAGGATCGCCGCGCCGGCGCTGGAACGCGGTGAGCGCGTCGAGGCTGAGATCGACATCCGCAACGTCAACCGCACGGTGGGCACGATGCTGGGCCAGGAGATCACGCGCCGGACCGGCGAGATCGGTCTGCCCGACGACACCATCCACCTGCGGGCCACAGGGTCAGCCGGCCAGTCGTTCATGGCCTTCGCCCCACGGGGCCTGACCATCGAGCTCGAGGGCGAGGCTAACGACTACTTCTGCAAGGGCCTCTCGGGTGGCACCGCGGTGCTCTTCCCACCCCGGGCCTCGACCTTCGACCCCAACGCCAATGTCATCGTCGGCAACGTGTCCTTCTACGGGGCGACCGGCGGCAAGGCCTTCATCCTGGGCCCCGCCGGCGAGCGCTTCTGCGTACGCAACTCCGGCGCGCGCGTGGTGGTCGAGGGCGTGGGCGACCACGGCTGCGAGTACATGACCGGCGGTCGCGCCGTCGTGCTCGGGCCGGTCGGCCGCAACTTCGGGGCCGGCATGTCCGGTGGCATCGCCTGGATCTGGGATGACGACGGGCGGTCCCGTGATCGCATCAACACGGGCATGGTCGACCTCGAGGGGCTGGAGGATCCCGACGACGTGGCCGAGCTCAGGGCGCTCATCGAGGGGCACGTTTCGGCGACCGGGTCGGCGCGGGCCAAGGCCATCCTCGACGACTGGGATGCGCAGGTCGGCTCATTCATCAAGGTCATGCCGCGCGACTACAAGCGTGCGCTGGCGGAGCTCGCGGCCGAAGCCGCGGGCATGGCAGCGTAGGGAGCGGCATGGGCAAGGACACCGGTTTCAAGGAGTTCGAGCGGGTGGTCCCCGGCTACGAGCCGGTCGACGAGCGCATCCGCCACTGGCAGGAGTTCGCACTGCCGATGGCACAGGCCGAGGTGGAGGAGCAGGGCGCCCGCTGCATGAACTGTGGCGTGCCCTTCTGTCACAGCGGCTGCCCGCTGGCCAACGTCATCCCCGACTTCAACGATCACGCTTATCACGGCAAGTGGGAGCGGGCGCTCAAGGCGCTCTACTCGACCAACAACTTCCCCGAGTTCACCGGGCGGGTGTGCCCCGCGCCGTGTGAGTCGGCCTGTGTGCTGGGCATCAACAAGCCCGCGGTGACCATCAAGAACATCGAGGTCTCCATCATCGAGAAGGCCTTCGAGGAGGGCTGGGCGCAGCCGCGTCCTCCGCGCGTGCGCACAGGCTCGCGCGTGGCCGTGGTGGGCTCCGGTCCGTCCGGTTTGGCTGCTGCCGACCAACTCAACCGCGCGGGTCACAGCGTCACGGTCTTCGAGCGGGCCGACCGACCCGGCGGCCTGCTGCGCTATGGCATCCCCGACTTCAAGCTGTCCAAGCGTGTGCTCGACCGGCGCATCAACCTCATGCTCGATGAGGGCGTCACCTTCCGTACGGGGATGCACGTGGGTGTCGACTATCCAGCCTCACAGCTGGCCGCCAAGTTCGACGCGGTGGTCCTCGCGGGTGGCTCGACCAAGCCGCGCGACCTGCCCATCCCCGGCCGTGATGCGGTCGGTGTCGAGTTCGCCATGGACTTCCTGGCGCAGTCCAACCACCGTGTCGCGGGTGACGCCATCGCTGTCGAGACCGAACTCCTCGCCACCGGCAAGGACGTGGTGGTCATCGGTGGCGGCGACACCGGCTCCGACTGCGTGGGCACGTCGATCCGCCAGGGCGCACGCTCGGTCACCCAGATCGAGATCCTGCCCAAGCCGCCGGACGGCCGGACCGACGCTACGCCCTGGCCTGAGCATCCGGGTCCACGCATGCTCTCGACCACCACCTCCCAGGCCGAGGGTTGCGAGCGCGACTGGGCCGCGATGTCGAAGGCGTTCCTGGCCGACGAGGACGGTGCCCTGCGCGCCATCCGTGCGGTGCGTGCCGACTGGAGCTCAGGCGGCCCCAAGGAGATCGAGGGCTCCGAGTACGAGCTGCCGGCACAGCTGGTGCTGCTGGCCATGGGCTTCCTGCATCCCGAGCACGCCGTCCTCGACGATTTCGGCGTGGAGGTGGACGACCGCGGCAACTGCGCCTCGAGCGGCTATGCCACCTCGCGCGAGGGTGTCTTCGTGGCCGGCGACATGCGCCGCGGTCAGTCGCTCGTGGTCTGGGCCATCAGCGAAGGCCGCGAGTGTGCTCGTGCGGTCGACGAGTACCTCACCGGCCGACCCTCTCTGCTGGCGGCCAAGGACCTGGCCCGCAGCGACGTCGCGCTGGCACCCTAGCGGCCACGGCAACCGCACAGCTTGGCCGCCGCCGCGCGGGTACCCTGCTCACCGGCCACGGCAACCGCACAGCCGCCCAATCTAGGCAGCCACCCACCCAGGTGGCCGCCCACCCAGCGCCCCATCAGCCAGGCAGTAGCCAACGAGCCCGCCCGCGCCCATCGGATCCGCCGTCGTAGTCAGCCGTCGCCCACCGCGACGCTATGGGCCGTTTCGGCCGTGACGATGGACATACGTCGTCCCCACCGACGCTAGTCGCACGACCACCCCGAATCTGACCGGTTTCGCTGGCTCCGGGCCCCGCTTCACGCCTGGCTCACGCTCAGTCCCGCGCCCCTGGCCCGCTCGGGATCCGCACGCGCTGACTACGAGTGGGGCTAGTGTCGGTGGGGGCGACGGGTGACCACATCGATAGTGCGGAGACCGATTCCGCGGGGTGGGCCAGCCAGCCGCGCATCACATGACCGTCGCTGGGGAACGCCGCACGCAGTATCGAGCGGTGCGCCTCGATTCGCCGCTGGTTGGTCTTGTCGCGCGAGACGATGACCCAGCGGCTCACCGAGCGCGCCTGCCAGCCTCGATCGGCGGCGATGGTCGGCCCCAGTCGGGCCTTCCGGTCAAGCGTGCCCACGAGGTCGTTCACATCGACGATCTCCGTCTTCAGCTCGATGACCAGCAGCGCGCCGCTGGCAGCGTGGTAGGCGAGGATGTCGATCGTGCCCCGTTCGCCGTAGATCGAGAATGAGACCTCGGGCGCGAACTGCCAGCCCTGGAGTCGCTCGAAGCGGCCGGCCACCGATTCATGCAATGCTGAGTGGCGTGCACTCAGCAGCCGAGGCAGCTCGCCCCCGCGCCAACGCGCGACGAAGTCGATGCGGATGTCGAGGGCCGCGGCGACAGCCCGCAGCTTGTGGAGCGGCGTGGAGCCGAAGTGCCCGCACTCAAGCTCCGAGACCAGCGACCGTGCCACGCCCGCCCGTGCGGCCACGTCCTCCTGGCGCCAGCGTCGACGCAGTCGAACCGCTCGGAACACAGCACCCACGCGCATGTCGTCCATCCGCACAGGGTGGCCCCAGCGCCTTCATCGCCACTTACGTGCCACTTCGCCCGCGCTTCCTCGCTCGGTCCACCCACCATGCCGCGATGGAGGCACCCACGAGGCTGCCCAGCAGGCCCAGCCCAAGGTCTCCGAGGGTGTCCGCGTAGGCGGTGGCAGCCTCAGGTGAATCGGGGATGAACGTCCAGTACTCCAGCAGCTCCCAGAGGATGGCGGCCACCACGCCGAAGCCGACACCGAGCGCCACGCGCACGCTGCGCGAAGCATCGTGCGGCCAGCCCAGCGCCACGAAGGCCGCCGACAGCAGGATCCAATTCCCGAAGTGGTTGGCGTCGTCCCACCATTCGATCGAGTCATAGAGGTCGAGCGCGTTGCCTGTGGTGTCGATGAGGAACGTCAACGTGAATAGCAGGTCGGACACGACCGGGAACGGCCAGGTGCGCCAGAACAGCCACCATGCCACGGGGATGGTCAGGACCGCCAGCGGATAGGCGAGGGCCCGCCCCTGCATGGCCTTGTCGGCGTACTGCGGCAGGTCGGGATTTGCGACAGCGTGCAGCAGCAGCCCGAGAAGGGCGAGCTTGGCGGCGATGTCGAGTGCGACGAGCGTGCGCTGGCTCATGGGGTCAACTCGTTAGCGGCGCTGCGACACGGCGGCTCCGGCCAGGCCGCCAAGGATGACGCCGCCCAAGACGGGCACGCCCAGGATGGTCAGGACGTAGGCCCATGACTCGGCGTCGTGCCAGCCATCCACGATGAGGGAGCGGGTTCCGAGCCCGACCGCTGCCGTCATGCAGATGGTCAGGATGATGATGCCGACCCGCTGACTCGCCTGCCCGATCCTGGCCGAGCCCACCATGTACGCTCCCCAGCCTGCGAGGATCACGAGCCCCAGGAGTCCGAGCAGGATCCCCGCCACCAGCGTCTCCCAGCTGTCCATCGACGCCGACAAACTCAATACCGGGCCCGGGGACAGGCCCAGCATGAAGGCGGTGACGCTGGCAGCCACGATGGCGACGACCACCCTGAGGGGGCCTCTCATCGGGCGCTCCGGCCGCTTCCTGGTCGCATGCCCACCTCCGTTGCTCATCGATGATGGTGCCGATGCTCCGCCTAAGGGCACAACGTGCCATCGAGCCAAGCCTTAGTGAGCGGCTCATTTCCCACGAGTCACGCCACGGGAACGCGGTCCCCACCTCACGCACGCCCGTGGGCTCGCGCGGTGGCGCTAGGCTGTGCGTGCCCGACCGAAGCTCGTGGAAGGATCGAGACATGACGCAACCGAAGCACAGGCCAGAGCGACAAGGCTTCATCGTCCACGCCGGCGCCGCCCAGGAACGTGCCGTGCTGCCAGAGTGGTGGGGCTCGCTCGACTCCGGCGTCGAGGCGCGCAGCCTGCGCTTCAGCGAGGACGGCAGCAACTGGATCGAGGAACGGGCACTGCCCGAGTCGCTCACCGCCGCCGGGTGCCGGCTCAGCGAGGTGGCAGGGGTCATGGACTTCGCCGGCTTGGCCAACACGGGTCTCAAGGTCGGCGCGCGCGTGCTGCTGAAGCCCGACGCTCAGCCGCAGGACCGCTTCGCCATCGCGGTCTGGACCGAGGATGACGCGCAGCAGGTCGGCTTCCTGCCCAGCAACGTGGCCGCGGAGGTCATGGCCGAATCGATCCGCCTGCGCACCGGGTTCGCTGCATTCGTGGCCCAGGAGGTCCGGGACGTGGAGTCGAAGGAGCGGCGTGACGTGACCATCCTGCTTGGGCCCGGCGTTGTCTGGGCCGAACGCGTGCCCGAAGGGTCTTGATCCGCCGCGACACCCTGGCCGGGACCGCCCCTGGCCTGCTCGCGGTCGTCGTCCTGGCCGCGATCGCCTATGCCTCGACGCTCGTGCTGCCGGGCATCTTCGGCGCGGTCACGGTGGGCCTGTTCCTGGGCATCCTCGTGGCCAACATGCGGCCCTCCACCCGCTTCGATGCGGGAGCCAAGCTCGCACGGAGCTGGTTCCTGCCCGTCGGCATCGTGCTCCTGGGCGCACGCCTGAGCCTGGCCGACGTCCTCAGCACCGGCCTCGGCGCCATCGTGGTCCTGATCATCGACATCGTGTTGGTGTTGACGGTGACGCTGCTGCTGGGTCGCGCCCTGGGCCTGTCCCCGAAGCTCTCCGCGCTCATCGGAGTGGGCACCGCCATCTGCGGCAACACCGCCATCGTGGCCACCGCCCCGGTCATCAAGGCCGAGGAGCGTGACGTCTCGTTCGCCGTCGCCACCATCACCCTCTTCGGCACTGCCGCGGTGGTGGTCTTCCCACTCATCGGCCACGCTCTGGGCATGTCCGACAACCTCTTCGGCCACTGGGCCGGCGCCGCCGTCAACGACACCAGCCAGGTCGCCGCGACCGGGTTCTCCTACTCGACCGAGGCGGGTGAGACCGCGACCATCGTCAAGCTCACGCGCAACACGCTGATGGTGCCGGTCGTCTTCGCGGTGGGCATGTGGTTCGCGGGTCGCGAGTCGGCCGAAGTGGACGCCCAAGAGCGTCGCGACTGGCTCCGTTCCGCGCGCAAGGCCGTACCGCCCTTCCTGCTGGGCTTTCTGGCCATGGCCCTGCTCAACAGCGCGGGCCTCATCCCCGCCGATCTCGCAGACCTCTTCGTGCGCATCTCGCAGGTGTTCATCGTCATGGCCCTCGTCGGCGTCGGCCTCAGCACCAAACTGGCCTCGCTGCGACAGACTGGCCCGGCACCGTTCCTGATGGGGCTCGTGGTGGCCGTCATGCTCGCGATCGTGAGCCTCTCGCTATTCGTCGCCCTCGGCGTCGAGTAGTCGACCGCGTATGACGTCGCGCCCCGGCTGGCTGATCGCACTCTCTGGGCGTCTCGGCGGTCTTGGCCGCATGCGCAAGTGGGTCGTGCTCGGGGCATTGGTCGGCTTCGTGGCCGGCCTCGCTGCGGCGCTGTTCTTCTGGGCCATCGACGTGGCCGCCGGGTTCTTCATGGGCACCCTGGTCGGTTTCACTCCGCCCAGCCCGCTGGGGGAGGGCGGTGAGCCCATCTCCGAGCCCGACCGCTGGTGGCTGCTACCGCTGGTGGTGGGCCTCGGCGCCCTCATCTCCGGCCTGCTCGTCTACCGTTTCGCGCCGGAGGCCGAGGGCGCCGGCCAGGATGCCGCCATCGATGCGCTGCACCACCGCGCGCGCAGCATCCGCGCCCGTGTGCCGCTGGTCAAGACGATCGCTTCGGCCATCACCATCGGCTCGGGTGGCTCTGCCGGACGAGAGGGGCCGATGGCCCAGATCGGCGCCGGCTTGGGCTCCATCCTCGCGCGCCTCTTCGATCTTGACGCCCGCGATGCCCGTATCCTCGTCGCGAGTGGCATGGGTGCCGGTGTCGGCGCCATCTTCCGGGCTCCACTGGGTGGCGCCGTACTGGCGGCTGAGATCCCCTACCGCGATGACACCGAAGCGGAGGCGCTGGTGCCCTCGTTCGTGGCCTCGATGGTGGCCTTCGCCGTGTTCGGTTCGATCATCGGGGTCTCGCCCATCTTCGGCCAGATCCAGGCCACATTCGAGGACCCTCTCGAACTCGTCTGGTACGCGCTCATCGGTGTTGCGGCGGGCTTGCTCGGCCGGCTCTACATCGGCTCGTTCTACTGGTTCGAAGGGCGCTTCCGCAAGTGGTCGCTGCCGCGCTGGGCCAAGCCCGCCATGGCCGGCCTCGCGGTGGGCGCCCTGGGCATGCTCCTGCCGGGCGTGCTGGGCACAGGTTATGGCTGGATCCACGCGATGCTCTCGCGTGAATCGTTGATGGCGCTGCCGTTGCTGACCATCCTGGTCCTGCCTTTCGCCAAGATCCTGGCCACCTCGCTGTCGATCGGCTCCGGTGGGTCGGGCGGTGTCTTCGGGCCGGGCATGTTCATCGGCGCGCTGCTCGGTGCGGGGCTGTGGCGCCTGCTTGAGCCGGTGGCGCCGTACATCCCGGTCGAGCCCGCGGGTTTCGTGGTGGTGGCCATGGTGGCGCTCTTCGGCAGCATCGCCCACGCGCCGCTGGCGGTGATGCTGATGGTCGCGGAGATGACCGGCAACCTGGCCATGCTCGCGCCGGCCATGCTGGGAGTGGGGCTGGCCACGCTCGTCGTGGGTGATCGCACGATGTTCCGCTCACAGTTGCGCACCCAGGCCGATTCGCCCGCGCACCGCTTCCGCATGGCGTTGCCACTGATGGCCTCGGTGCCCGCACGCGATGCCGCCACCTCCCCCCGGCTGGCCCTCACGGCTGACCGACCGATCGAGGACGCCCTGGCGCAGATGGCCGAGGCCAGCGTGCACGGAGCACCGGTCGTGGGAACTGATGGCTCGGTGCTGGGAAGCCTGGACCTGGCCGCGGCCGACCCCGGGGCGGGGTCGACGGTCGGTGATCAGATGCTCGATCCGGTCACTATCCCTGCCTCCGACTCACTCGATGGCGCGCTGGGCGCGCTCGTCGACAACGAACGCGACTGGGCCCCCATGGAGGAGGACGGTCGGCTGATCGGCGTGCTCTCGACTCGCGACATCATGGCCGCCTACCGACGGGCACTGGCCAGCAACGTGCGCCGTGTGGGCTCGGCCGGCACGTCGGGTGGCAGCATCGTCGAGGCAGACGTGGGGCCGGACTCTGCGCTGGTCGGCGTGAGCATCGCCGAGGCGCCTTTCCCGCGTGAGGCCGTAGTGGTCGCTATCGAGCGCGACGACGAAGCCGTGGTGCCGCGTGGCGACGTCGTGTTTCAGGCCGGCGACCGCTTGTCGGTGTTCGTCATGCGCGAGGGGAAGGAGCCCCTGCTGGACCTGCTTGCTGAGCGAACCGAGCACGCCGAGCAAACCGCCCCGCTGCCGGCCGACGACTCTGTCGGCAGGGCCTCGCCACCTCGGGCGGGATCTGGTAGCTGATCGTGCCGTCGGTAGCCTTGAGCGCACCGAGGTTGGCCGCTGCCTCCTTCCAGCCGTCGGGGTCCGGCGAGACGTAGACGATGAGGTCGGGCCCGTACTGCACCGAGAAGTCCTCGAGGCTGGGCGTCAGGCTGCCGTCAGCGCCTTCGATCAGGCGTGGGCCACGGCGAAGCAGCCGCGCCACCAGGCGATGCAGGCGAAGAGCGCTATGGCAAAGGGCGCACGGACGGGCCAGACGACCTCCACGAAGAAGCGCTCGAGGTCAGCGGAGATGCTCATGCACGAACCCGATCGACAGCATCGTGACGAGCTCGTGTGGACGGCTTGACGGTCACGTGACAGTCGCCCAGTAGTACGGGCGTTGTAGTACTTGTCCGCTACGCACGTCTGCTCATTCACGTCCCACGGGTGGGGCCTCAGGCTACCGAGGTGTCCCACCAACCTGTATGTCCCACATGTGGCGCGCCGGTCGATGCCAACACGGCGTTCTGTGGTACCTGCGACTCACTCGTGTCGTCGGCCTCGGATCAACGGCTCGATTCCGGATCGCCCATCCAGCCCTCGATGGCGTCAGAACCGGCATCCGCGCCACGCGCGCCCGAACGCTCCACAGCGCCAGCGTCGACGACGATGCTGATGTGTTGGAGCTGCGAGAAGGCAAATCTGCCCAGTCGTGAGTTCTGTGTCGAGTGCGGAGCGTTCATCGGTTCCAGACTGGCCTCGGCGTCATCCGCTCAGATGCGAACGACGGCCACGACGGCGCTGGCCGTTCCGTCCAGCCCACCCGCGTTCCAGGGGGTCGGCGCCATGGCCCCCGGGTCGTATGCTGCGGTCACGCAGCGCCGGGATGGGCTGGGGAGGCGACGCGTTCTCGCGGCCGTGTCGGTGGCCCTCGCCACCGCCGTTGGTCTCACAGCGATCTACGTCGCTGCGTTCCCGAGCGGTGGTGGCAGTGAGCCGCTGTCTGCTGCCTTGGTGACCTCATCGACTCCCGCCCCGGTCACTCTGTCGACCGGCGCCGACGCGTCATCCGGCATCGACGCGTCATCCGGCATCGACGAGTCATCCGGCATCGACGAGTCATCCGGCCTCGACGACACCTCGACCATCTCTGCGGTCCTGGGCGCTGCCGGTCCGACCGACGCGCTGGCTGCGGCTGCGGCTGCAGAGAGCGTGTCGAGTCCCGAGGATCCGTTCGACCCCGTCCCCGCTGAGGCTGCTGCGAGCGCCCAGGCCGCCAGCGGCAGCAAGGGCGCGGTAGAGGCGGCGCCACCGGACGTCGACCATCCGGACCCAACGCCGGTGACCAAGGACCGCGAGACGCCGGCCCGACGCGTCGGCTGGGTCTGTGACGGAACGGTGCAGCTTGAAGACCCACGCGCTCGGAACTGGTCAGTCGGCCGTGTGTCGTTCCTGCAGGGACCGGGCTACGATCGCGTGGTGCTCCACATGGAACGTCTGGGCCCGGGTGCCGGCGACCCCGCGAACGTGACCGCGGAAGCCTTTGCCACATCGCGCATCAGGGACGCTTTCCCGGGCGTACGGCGACCCTCGAGCGGCCAGGTCACCATCAGCCTGCACCTGGCGGATGGCTTCAAGGGCAACCTCGGCCTGCGGGGCTACCGCCCGAGCGGTCTACCGAACCTCAAGGAGTTCTCGGTGTACCCGGCTGGCCGCGACTCATCGAGGGTGCTTGTCTCGGCCGGTGTCGCCAAGTGCTTCCGACTGCGCGTCCCAGCCTGGAATGCCTCGAGCAGCAACGTCCGAAAGGCCCAGATCCTGCTCGACATCAAGTCCTAGCAGTCGATTCGCATACGTCTGCCGTGAACCGGTGTGCCGGTGCTGGGGCCCGAGCCTCCAGCACCGGCACACCCCCACGCTTGCGCTGCGCCCTAGAGCAGGCCCGCGATGAGGGCCAGCGAGGCCAGCGTGATCGAGACGGTAGCGATGATGATCGACATGCGCGTGCGGCCCAGGCGTGAGGCCAGGATGGCACCCGGCAGCATCGCCGCCAGTGACGCGGCCAGGATGGAGGGGAAGAGTTCCCACTGCGGGTTGATCTGGTGGTAGAGGCCCGGCGTGACTGCCATCACGACGAGGGCGCTGAGGACCGCGGCGGCGGCCATGAAGATGCGCCCGAAGACCGACGAGCCCACCGCGATGCGCGGCTCGATGCGCGACAGGATCAGCAGCGTCACGCCCATCGGACCCCAGCCTGCGCCGGAGATGCCTGAGGCGATGCCTGAGACCGCCCCGATGCCGCCGATGCGCGCGGTCGGCAGGTCGCCCGCCTCGCGCGACACCTGCATCTGCTTCAAGGGCAAGCTGACCAGCAACAGGATGGCGCTGACGATGATGAGGATCTCGACCGCGAGACGGATGACGTCGGCTTCGAAGAACGAGGCCACGACCGGCCCCAGCACGGCGCCGATGACACCACCGATGACCAGCGGGACGACCAGCGGCCGCGAGACGTTGCCCAGGCGCACGTGGGCACTGGCACCGAAGGGCACGATCAGCACCTGCAGGAAAAGCGAGAGAGGAGCGGCGAAGAGCGGGTGCACGCCGAGCAACAGCAGGCCCGGCACCAGCACGCCGCCGTAGACGCCGACCGAGGTCAGCGCCGCACCCGCCACGAGCGCGACAAGGGACGCGCCGATGATGAGGCCGCGCTCCTCGGATGGCGCCAGCATCAACGTGAGCGCGACGATGACCACGCTGAGCACCAACGCCAGGATCGAGGCTGCGAACAGCCGCGGCCCCACGTCGATCTTGTAACGGAAGCTCCGCACCCGCGCCGGCTCGTGCTCCCAGATGCCCGGCAGCTGGTCCGGCTTGCCGGTTGGCTGCTCGGCCTCGGTGCCGTCCGTCGTGGCCTGTTCGGTCGAGGTCTCGTCGCTCACGTGTCGAGTCGGTCGCTCCGTACGATCGGCCGCTCGTGCGCGGCTCGCGGATTCGTGGGTATACTCCGGCTTACCAGAGTTTCCCGATAATGTCTATCATATCGGTCGGGAAAGGGTAGCATAGCGACGAGCCAGCGTCGTCGGATCCCGAAGCGAGGTCGGCCCCCCAAGATGATCGAAACGAGACCCCAGGGCGAGCGCGCCCTGCGGCACCGCGCCACACACCTGGACGCCCTCGAGGCAGAGGGCATCTTCATCATGCGAGAGGTCGCTGCCGAGTTCGAGCGGCCGGTGCTGCTGTTCTCCGGCGGCAAGGACTCCATCGTCCTGCTGCGCCTCGCAGAGAAGGCCTTCCGCCCCGCGAAGTTCCCCTTCCCGATCATGCACATCGACACCGGCCACAACTTCCCTGAGGTCCTCGAGTTCCGCGACCGCCGCGTCGAGGAGTTGGGGGAGCGCCTCATCGTGGCCTCCGTGCAGGAGTCCATCGACAAGGGCCGCGTGCGCGAGGAGCCGGGTAACCCGTCGCGCAACCGACTCCAGACTACGACCCTGCTCGACGCCATCCTCGAACACAAGTTCGACTCCGTCTTCGGCGGCGCCCGCCGCGACGAGGAGAAGGCCCGCGCCAAGGAGCGGATCTTCTCGCTGCGTGATGAGTTCGGCCAGTGGGAGCCGCGCTCGCAGCGACCCGAGCTATGGGCCCTCTATAACGGCCGCATCCGTCAGGGACAGCACATGCGCGTGTTCCCCATCTCCAATTGGACCGAGATGGACGTGTGGCAGTACATCGAGCGCGAGGAGGTCGAGGTCCCGCCCATCTACTTCGCCCATGAGCGCGACGTCTTCCGCCGCGACGGCATGTGGCTCTCGACCGGTCCGCACCTGCAGCCCGGCCCCGACGAGTCGATCGAGCGCATGGTCGTGCGCTACCGCACCGTCGGCGATATGACCTGCACCGGTGCCGTCAACTCTGACGCCGCCGACCTCTCGTCCATCATCGACGAGGTCGCGGCCGCCCGCATCACCGAGCGCGGCGCCACCCGCGCGGACGACTCGTTCAGCGAGACGGCCATGGAAGACCGCAAGAAGGAAGGCTACTTCTAGCATGGATCTGCTTCGTTTCTCCACCGCCGGTTCGGTCGACGACGGCAAGTCCACGCTCATCGGGCGCCTGCTCTATGACTCCAAGGGCATCTTCGAGGATCAGCTCCAGGCCATCGAGCGCACCAGCGTGGCCCGCGGCAACCACCAGGTCGACCTGGCCCTCCTGACCGACGGCCTCCGCGCCGAGCGCGAGCAGGGCATCACCATCGACGTGGCCTACCGCTACTTCGCCACGCCCAGGCGCAAGTTCATCATCGCGGACACTCCCGGCCACGTGCAGTACACCCGCAACATGGTCACCGGCGCCTCCACCGCGGACCTCGCCATCGTGCTTATCGACGCACGCCTCGGCGTGCTGGAGCAGTCCCACCGCCACGCCTTCATCGCGGCGCTGCTGGGCATCCCGCACATCGTGGTGGCGGTCAACAAGATGGACCTCGTCGGCTACGACGAGGAGGTCTACAACGCCATCACCGAGGAGTTCGCCGACTGGGCCGCCAAGCTGGACGTCCACGACATCCAGTTCATCCCCATCAGCGCCCTCCACGGCGACAACGTCGTGCAACGCTCGATGGCGATGCCGTGGTACCAGGGCCCCTCGCTGCTGTACCACCTCGAGCACGTCTACATCGGCTCCGACGTGAACCTCATCGACGTGCGCTTCCCGGTGCAGTGGGTGGTGCGTCCGCAGAGCGACGAGCATCACGACTTCCGCGGCTACGCCGGCCAGATCGCCTCGGGCACCTTCAAGAAGGGTGACGAGGTGGTGGTGTTGCCCTCGGGCAAGAAGTCGAGGGTCAAGGAGATCCGCACCTTCGACGGTGAGCTCGAAGTGGCCTCTCCACCGCTGTCGGTGATCATGCAGTTGGAGGACGATGTCGATGTTTCGCGCGGCGACCTCATCTGCCGCCCCCACAACCAGCCGGAGGTCACCAACGACTTCGAGGCCATGGTCTGCTGGATGACCGACGAGCCGCTGCGACAGGGTGGCCGATACATCATCAAGCATGCCACCCGCTCGGCCAAGGCCATCGTCGAGGACATGCGCTACCGCATGGATGTCAACACCCTGCAGCGCGACCAGTCATCCGACGAGTTGGTCCTCAACGACATCGGCCGCGTGCACCTCCGCACCAGCACGCCACTGCTGCTCGACGAGTACCGCATGAGCCGCGCCACGGGTGGCTTCATCCTCATCGACGAGGCCACCTCGGACACGGTCGGCGCCGGCATGGTCGTGCGCACCCAGCCCGAGCAGGAGCTCGACCTCGAGGAGGAGGAGTCGGCCGCCTAGGACCGACCTCGATCCCGCCAATCTCTGGGCCTCCGGGCCCACGACACATACCGCGGTGGGCCCCACTGCCCAGGGGCTCACCGCGTTTTCGTGCCTGTGGCGTGGCACCGCCGTGTCCGCCGCAGATCCCTGGCACTTGTCCCACGGGGGATGCCAATCGACCGAGGAGTGCCGGACAGCGCGTCCGCGTATGGATCGTAGCTGCCCGTTCGCGGTCCAATGGCCCTCCGCGTGGGACGGGCGCACAGGCGAACACCTCCTATCCGTCTCCCATCCGCGCCCATCCGCACCTTCGCCGCGTATGCCGGTCGATTGGCATCGTGGTTGGGACGCGCGCCCGCTCGGGCCGCCGGCCGGTCACCTGAGGCGGTCGGCCGTATCATCGGGCCGTGACAGATTCGAGATCATCGCCGGGTACTGGCCCCTCGGTCTGCCCCTTCGTGGCACTCGCCGAGGATCGTGATCGGCGGGCTGACACACCAGACGAGGGCAATCGCTGCTACGCCGAACGGGCTCCCCGCCGGCGCGACATGGTCTACCAGGCCGACTACTGCTACTCGCCGCAGTTCTCGGCATGTTCGGTATTCCTCGCCTGGGCTGCCCGCAATGCCGCCGAGCCGGCCTATGTGACCGAGGCCGCCCAGAAGGCCTGGGGCTCAGGCATCGCCGCGCCGGAAGACAGGACCGCGACACCACCGAACGCTGCCGATCCCGACGCTGCCGACGATGACGCCTTGCCGGCTCCGACGCCGGAGGGTGGGCTCTTCGGTCCAGCCGACCCCGACGGATCCGACGAGGCCAGGGCCGGCGACCATATCGACTGGGTCTCCGCCTCGGCGTGGGCAGAGGCTCCCTGGGATGAGCGCGCGGAGATGGAGGCCGATGAGCTGGAGGTTCTCGCCGAGGAAGAGGCCGAAGAGGAGGCCGAAGAGGAGGACGAGGAGCCGCTCGAGGAGGCGACCCAGGCACCGAAGGTCCCGGCCGCGGTTCCGATACGCCGCCGCAAGCGCCCCCAGCGGCCCATCAAGTCGCGTGGCTCAGGGGAGTGGTTCTACGCTGATCCGCCCGGCAGCGAGCCGCTCGTCAAGCGTCGTTATGG
>Ga0209013_10001713_pt1 | contig 20158 bp, 15 predicted proteins | sample Cruoilmetagenom2_FD_187291 | JGI IMG/M metagenome (GOLD analysis project Ga0209013, IMG submission 187291) | Oil polluted marine microbial communities from Coal Oil Point, Santa Barbara, California, USA - Sample 2 (SPAdes) (version 2) | ecosystem: Environmental > Aquatic > Marine > Oil seeps ...
AGGCTGGAAGCTAGCTACATCAAGTCCTTCAATTCCACCTAGTTCTGCCAGGGCGGCTATCAGAGCCCTGCGCAGCATATTGACGGCATTTTCAGCGCCAGCCTCAATCACGCCAGTCGGAACTGACGGCGCAGGCACTGCCGGAGCAGGAGGAGGTGGAGCTTTTTCAGCCTCAGGTGCAGGTTCAGATGGTTCAGTGGTTGTCTTGGCAATTACTGCTTCTGCCTGGGCAATGACCTCAGAACTATCGGTCGCGGTTTCCGGAATATCAAGCTCTTTCTCTTCCCTCTGCATGGTGGGCATTTCCAAAACCGGATGCTGTTTGTTTTTAACCCATTCTTGAAGCTCTTCCACCGTGGTAACGGCTTCTCCGTCTGCAATCCGGTCAATCAAATCTGGAATTCCTTCCCGTTCTGCAATACCTTGAAGTTCTCCCAGCATAGAATCTTTCAAGTTCTTACTCATCCAGACAACCCGTTTGAATCCGCCTTCTGCAGAGATGAATTTTGGACTGAGCATGTAATACTTTCCAATCCCCATCACGCCGGGTGTCTGCACACCACCGCCAGCCATGCCGGCCAGCGTGCTGAATTTCATTCCCATGGGGGTCATGCCAGTGTCTTCCCGGCTGACCACAATTACACCTTCCACTTCAGGGATGTACATCAAAATCGCTTCAAAACAACCGCAGGCTGTCATTGGGTTTTCCATGATGGAATACATGGATACTTTTTCCACAACCCCATGGCTGGCTGATTTGGTGTAATCGATGGTCCCCTGCCAGTACCCTATCTCTTCGTCGTAACACTCTCCCAGCTGAATGGGCTGGTTGGGACCGGTCGGGTCAATACTGAAAGAAGCCTTGCAGTCCAGCCAGTTATAAGCACCGCATAAGCCCAGCCGTTCCGGGCTGACCACACAGACATGGTCCGGAGCAAAACTCTGGCACAGCGTGCAGGAGTAGAATTCCTCGACAGAATCATCGGTCATATCTGCCAATCGTATATTCCGGAAATTATATGCTTCCCGAGCTTTTCCCAGCCATTTATCAATTTCTTCTTTTTCAGTATAAACAGTTACCTGGACTTTATCCAATACTGCTCCGAAATCTCCATGAAGACGGGCATGGATAATTTTTCCAAAATGTTCCAGGTTGAAACCTTTTTCAGCAGCTGATTTGGAAATCCGACACCATACTATATCTCGCTGGCCAATATGTTGAATACCGGAGGCGCCATTTACAAAGTCATGGATCTGGCGTTCAAGAACTGGTTCAAAGTCCATTTCCATCTCGCGTCCGGCAACCTGGACAACAACTCCCATATCCATTGAAGCCCCATCTTCCAGGTCATCAAATGTCGGACCCACCACTTCAACTTTGCCGTCAGTGATATCTTCCATATCTGTCATGAAGAGATATTCAAAGGAGCGGGAATTCTTCCCGCCGAACTCAACCCGCATATCCGCCCGGCGAACCACTTCGCCTTCGAAAGCGGATCCGTAAGGAACGGGAACAGGCACATCTGTGATTTTGATTTTTACACCGCGGACCTGAATACATTTCTGAACCAGCTTTGTCGCCCTCTCTTCATCATCCTTCCCCTCAATCTCATTAAAGGGCATACTAACGACATGTTCGTAGGTTGTGACGCCGGTGGGCAAAATTTCTGGAATAACTGTATCCGCAATGACCGGGAATCCAAAATTGATGGCGCCAGCTGCTGCTGCGTATTTCAGGTCATCGACCTCGCCCAAAGCCAGGACAAACGCAAAAACACGGTCACGATTGTACTCTAAAATGGATCGGGCTTGGCCCGCTTTGATCCCGCCAAAAGTAAGCGCGGATCTCGTTGCAAATCCTAAAGCATAGATAGCACTGATAGTATCCGTACCAAAGGGTACTGTATACGTATCATATCCAAGATCCACACCCTCTTCTAGCAGTTGGTCAATGATACTGCGTCCATTCACATTTCCAGACAGGAATGTAAGAATATTTCTCTGTTGGAGTTCACGGACAATTTTGACCGCAACTTCATTGGATTTAGCTGCCCCGACAATGGCTGCAAATCCTGGCATCCTGCCGTCTACCAGCTGGATTCCCCAGGAACGAAGTTGGATATCATCAATAGGACCATTCATGCGTCCAGACATCCCAAAATCCCGGTCTGAGTACTCTGTTCCTCCTCCCAGTTCCAAGTTTGGGTAGAGTTCAGGCTGTAAATTGTAGACTGCCCGAATGGCTTCGATGATTTCGGCGGCCATCAGAGTAGCCATTCCGCTGTCCAGCGTTTCTCCCAGATAGGGAGTCCACATGGATCCCGCAGGAACCGGATGAAGCAATTTTCGGGCAATCTGGAGGACTTCTGATAACTGACTCAGCTCAGTAATTTCCAGGCCGGTCATGCCGTAAATCAACGGCAAATAATATGCCGTATTTGGGAACTCAATTAGGGTATTGGGGCCTTTTTCGGATAAGGCTTTTTGAAGCATCGCTTCAGCTTCAATCACCAGTGCATTTGCACCCCGAACAGCTCGAGTAGCAATATACCTTGACATTATTTCATATCTCCTTAGTCATCAATTTAGCCATAAATTGCTTTACGGCGATCTTCAACAGACATGGCTTCCATTTCGAGCATACGAGAATCACCGCTAGCACCATATGTTTCCGGATTGTAAACAGGTAATCCTAAATCGGCCCGCTTTTTATCAATATGGTCAAGAGTGTTCTTAATGATTGTGTCCAAATCATTGATGAACTCCAGCTTGGCACCCACCTTCTTTTCCCATCCCGCGCTGAGCAATTCCTTAACGATCATGCTGTCGGGGACTCTGGGGTTGCTCTCTATCGGCGCTGTGCCTGACATAATGGTGTATACACCGGAAGCCACCACATAGGTAGCAATAGAAATCGCTTTTTCGCTCATCCATTCTGGCGCTAAGCCGACCACGGGAATCTCGCTGATATCCTCGCCCAATCCGCCTTCTTCGACAACCTGAGCTAATACCGTTAAAATGCGGCTGTTGTCAACACAAGAACCCATATGCAGCACTGGAGGTATACCGATTGCTTCGCAAACTTCTCGTAATCCAGGACCAACCTGATCCAAACCGGCCTCACCAACCAACAATCCTACTTTTGCGCTAGCGATGGAACTGCATCCTGTTTCAACTAAGAGCACGTCATTCTTGAGCAGCTCTCTCGCAATATCAACGTGAAATGAATCATGCTGCCCTCTGGGGTTGTTACAACCCACGATCCCAGCTAAACCACGAATTCTTCCTGACATGACTGCGTCATTAAGGGGACGGAAAGAGGAGCGGTAAGAGCCTCCTAAAGCATAGTTGATGTATTCATGAGAAAACCCGGGTACCACCGGAGATTTCTGATCTGGGATTTTAATCTTCCCGCGGTTTTTGTAATTATCTATAGCTTTTCGAAGAATATCTTTGGCTATGTCAAAAGCCTTTTTCTCGTCAAATTCTATATGCGTTGCACCCTTAATTTTTACCTTCTTGGAAGTAGTGATAATTTCAGTATGGAAGTTCTCTGCCAGGCCGACTATTGCCTGCATGATGCACTGCACGTCTACTACCATGGCCTCCACAGCACCGGTCATGATGGCCAGCTCTTGCTGGAGGAAGTTGCCCGCGGCAGGAATACCCTGACGCATCAGGACTTCATTGGCAGTGCAGCAGATCCCCGATATATTTACTCCTTTAGCGCCTGCTTTTTTTGCATATTCGATGATCTCAGGAGCTTGAGATGCAACCACAATCATATTACTTAATGTGGGTTCATGACCATGGACAACTACATTTACCAGGTCATCTTTTAGGACGCCCAGATTTACTTCACCCAAAATAGGGGCAGGTGATCCAAATAAGATATCAGATACATCCGTAGCAATCAGGCTGCCGCCCCAACCATCACCAATGGCCGTCCGGAGCGCATGATCCAATATATGCTCTGCGTCCTGATCATCACCGATATGGGTGCGGTGAAGACATTCCACAATTTCGCGATCTACTCCCCTGGGTGTCACACCGAGTTTCTTCCATACTTCACGGCGGGATTTGGGTGCTCGGACTACAGGTGCAACTACACCATTCTGTTGTCCAAATTGGGCAATATAGAGATCGGCTAAATCATTGGCAACCTCACTTGGAGATCGCCCTTCAATCGGAATATTGTAATTAGAAGCCAGATCTCTGAGTTTGGCGACATCCCGCAGGATATACCCTTGAGTCTCCCCATTAGCGACTTCTTTAAGTGTCACGGCCATATCACGGCCGTGATCGGAGTGAGCAGCTGCTCCAGCAGCAACCATACGGATAAAATTACGAGCCTGGATTGTGTCAGCTGTCGCTCCGCAGACACCTGTTTGGCCTTCTTTAACAATCCGGCACGGACCCATGCTGCAGATTTTGCAGCATAAATTATCTGCGCCAATAGGGCAAGGCTTCATTTCGTCGGCGCGGGTAAATGCGGTCTGCAGACCTAATTCTTCCGCCCGGATAAGCATCTCCTGCGATGCGGAGTCAATGGTAAATTCTTCTGGGGTTCGTTTTTTACCAGCCATGTTAACTCTCCTCAGTTTGAGTTTCGGTGACATCAAGAATCCCCATACCGGGGACCGGCCACTGAGAGCGACCTTGATAACCAACATTTTGCTCAAAACTAATAATATTTTGGGTTTGGTTAGATGATGAGGTGTGGCGGAAATATTTTTCCCCTTCCCGCTCTGTTACCGGTATTGACGGTTCTACATCAATCTCCAATTCGCCGCTGTATCCAGCTTTTTCCAGGGCGGCTTTGATCGATTTTTGATTGGTTTTCTTGGAGTTATAATCCACGTTTACTGTGTGGAAGCTGCTGCTCGCATAAACCTCTTCTACTCCCTCTATCTCGAGTAAAACGCGCCTAACTTCTATAACATGATGATCTCCATACATCATTGGGAGTTCAACTGAAAAACTTGTCATGATTTTCTCCTTTCCCTAATCCACAGTTAAAACAAAAAGAGGAGCACAAGTCACCTTAATTCATCCTGGGAGCTGCTCCTTCATTAGTTACCGTGCAAAAAAAACCCTTGATATCTGGTTTTCTTATCTTGAATACCTGATACCAATAAATTTGGGGGCAGTTTAATACAGCTTGGGCGCTGCTCAAGCAACACTTTGTGTCAATCATTATCATGGTAAATTGGTTATATCAATGGAACCAAAGTTTGGTAAAACTTTCTCGCTCAAGTATACCAGCATTCAATTCTTTTTTCACCGCCGTAGCTATTGATTCGATGGACAAAACTCACCCTTTTTTTATGACATTCATTTATTATCCAGTATATTTCTGCTCCTTAATGCTGCTGGAAGGACAAAAGAGATCAATAAGAGTTTTCGAAACAGCGATTTCATAATTTCCTGAATAACCTCTAAATTTCTCTCCAAGATAAATTTTGGCAGGAACCAAACCCAGAAACATTCCATGGTTGTCTTGAATATATCGATGTAAATCTTACGTAAGATGAGCAAGAAATCTTGACTCTAAATAGTACAATAGGGCAAGATAGGCTCCCAACCAGCGGAGCACTTCACCAAGGAGCAGGACTATGACCAAAATCGAGAAAAATAAAACCAACCTACTCCCCTTCATCCTGGTTGGCGTAGGGTTAATGGTTTTTATTGGAATTGCTATTTATGTGCAGGGTGCGAAAGGCATTGACCAGATAACCCTGGAGGAATTTTTACTCCCCCCAATCGAAGTTGACCAGCCTGCACCGGAGCTGACGCTCTTCGATCTGGATGGCAATCAAGTATCTTTATCCGATTTTGTGGGGCAGGTAGTTCTTGTGAACAACTGGGCAACCTGGTGCCCTCCCTGCCGCCAGGAAATGCCTGAATTCAAAGCCTATTACGAGAAGTATAGGGATGAAGGCTTCCAGGTCGTTGCGGTTGAAGCCGGTCAACCAGAAGCTGAGGTCCGCTCCTTTGTCAAAGAACAAGGATTGGAGTTTGTCGTCCTGCTCGATCCGGGAAACAAGTCGTTGATCACATTCCAGAACAGCACGCTTCCGAATTCCTGGGTCATAGATAGAAAGGGACACCTCCGGATGGCCTGGTTGGGCGCTATCAACCTTCCAACCCTGGAAAAATATGTCACCCCCCTCTTAGAGGAGTAAATCATGAACACAAAAGTTGAATGGAAAGGCAGAATGTCTTTTACAGGTTCGTCAGATTCGGGTTTTAATGTTCCCCTGGGCGCATCCCCTGAAGTAGGTGGTGATGATGACGGCTTTCGTCCCATGGAGCTGATGGCTGTTAGCCTGGCTGGGTGTACAGCCATGGATGTCATTTCGATCCTGAAGAAGAAAAGGCAGGAAGTCTCAGATTTCCAGGTGAAGGTAGAAACAGACAGGGCCATTCAACATCCCAAAGTGTTTACCAGTGCAGTGATCGAATATCATGTCTCCGGAAAAGATATCTCAGAAAGCGCAGTCTCCCGGGCGATGGAATTATCCGCGGATACTTACTGTCCCGCTCAGGCAATGATAGGTAAGATCATCCCCCTTTCTCTGAAATATTTTATATATGAGGGAGACAAATTCAGTGATGCCAAACTGGTTGTTGAAGGCCAGTTGAAATAAATATCTTCCCTCATGCTCGATATCAAAAAGCGTAATCAATTGATTACGCTTTTTGTGTTTATTTGGGTCAGAAAAATATTGGGCCTATTCCTTGATACTGTTAAGAAATTCTGGACTATTTAAATGGCGCTCAAGGGTATGTGTCAGATAATAGCGGATAACCTCTTCAATCCCTTTCCTGACATCGAGTGGTATGTTCAGGGTCATCAATTCCTGCAAACTCGAGCGTTGAAAATGCCGTAAATATTTCAAGATCCGGACTGAAATCGGCCGGATATCGGCTCCGGGTACAGCCGTCCGGCAGGAAGGGCAAACCACTCCTCCTAACTCTCCGGATATATACTGATCCTGCTCAGTGATCTTTTTTCCACACTCCACACAAATGAAGAATTCAGGTTGAAAGCCAACCAGCCCCAGCAGATGTAATTCAAAGAAGTGAGTGATGATCATCGGGTCATCCCCAGAATCCAAAGCTTCGAGGGTGGTTAACAACAGCTCATACAGATTGAGGTTGCTGCCCTCCTCGAAGGTCACAGCATCAACAAGTTCAATAATATATGACCCCTGGCCAATTCCCCGGAGATCCTTTCTTACCCCTTCAAACGAATCCAATACTTCTGCCTGGGTGATCAGGTGCAAATTCCTGCCGCGGGAGATCAGGAAAGATGAACGCATGAACAACTCAAGATGTCCTGCAATCTTCGAGCTTGGTTTCCTCGATCCTTTAGCGATCCCGGAAATGCGGCCAAGTTTACGCGTGAACAGGACCAGGATACGGTCCGATTCCCCGAAATCCCTACGGCGTAAAATGATTCCTTCAGTTCGAACAGAACGTTCTCGAGCAGACATGGATACCAGGTATTTGCAAGCTGATCAGCTGATCCGTGATCAGGAATAGACTTCTTTTTTCAATTCGGCGATATAGGGCAAGGTCCGATGGGTATCTGCATAATCCAGCCCATATCCAACGACCCAGACATCAGGAAGATCAAAGCCAACGTAATCCAGCGGGACATCCAGACTGTCTCGATTCTTTTTAAACAGAGAGCAGATTTTTAGCGATGCTGGGTTCCTGCCCATCAGAGTCTGGTGGAGGTAATTCATGGTATGGCCAGTATCCACGATATCTTCCACCACGATGACATGCTGATCCGCGATCGGTTTCCGCAGGTCCAGGATCAACCGGACAGCACCAACTGATTCAGCCGTATCACCATAACTTGATATTGACATAAAATCAACACTATGGGGCACACTCAACTTCCTGGACAGGTCCGCAGTAAAGATAAAAGCTCCCTTTAAAATCCCAACCAAGACAACCTGGCCTGCGTCCTTATAATCACGATCGATCTCAGCCGCTATTTCAGCTACCCGGCGCTGGATATCATCTTCGGAAATCAAAATTCTTTCAATATCCGGGTGGAGATCAGTCATTTGGTACTCCTTGTAAGTGTATCTGGGGTTGATTTCTGATAGGGTCTTGTATTCACTATTATACCCGAGCGGATATAACTATTCAGGCAGTGATCTTTTCCGCCACAACCGCAACCCATTCTCCTTGTCGGAGAAATTTCTCCACTTCGAATCCATTTCTTTCGAGGTGATCCAATATAGCCGGCAGCTGATTTTCCAGAATTCCTGATAAAACCAGATGACCTTCTGAAGCGACAATTTCCCCCAACCCCTCGTCAAATAACTCTTCCAGAATAGGAGCGATTATATTCGCAACCACCAATCCTGCCCGGGGCAGGGAAAACTTTTCACCCCGGATCTCTGGCACAGATCCGGGGTGAAAAGTACCGTCTTTTTCAACATGATTTTTCTTCGCATTCTCTTTTGATACACGGATGGCTTCAGGGTCCGTATCCACTCCTAAAATCCGCTCAACTCCCAATTTTGCAGCCGCAATGGATAAGATCCCTGAACCACAGCCCACATCGATCAGCTCGGTTTGAATCTGGTTGGTCAAACACATTTCCATCATAGCCAAAGACAATCGGGTGGTCTCATGAGTTCCGGAGCCAAATGCCATCCCTGGGTCAATATAGATCGGGATCCGTTCCGGGTCTGGATTTTCCAACCAAGAAGGAACCACAATTAGCCTGTCTCCAACAGGAATGGGTTGATATCTTTCCTGCCAGGCGGCAGTCCAGTTTTTGTTTTCCAGTGATGAAAAAGACGGGTCTGGCAAATCTACTTTTAGTTTCAAACCATTCAATACCTGCAGGATCTTATCCCGGTAGATCGGGTCTTCCTCTTCAAGGTAAAACCCAAAAATACGGATCGGTCCGCTGACCTGATCCAGTTCATGGGGAAATACTTCTTCGAACACCCTTTCCGAAACCAGGCCTGCTGGCAGGATCCCGATTAACGCATTTCCAACCAAATCTGCCATATCCTGGTCTACTTCAATACTGAATTCTATCCATTGCTGTTCTTGTTTTGTTTCATTCATAGATATCAAAAAGGTGCAAACCTCTGCCAAATGGCATTGATTTGCACCTGGTATGCCTGATTAAACCAAGTCGGTCATCCTCCCAGGACATTCTTTAACCTGTCCAGAAAACCTCGTTCTTGGGGAAGCACTTTTCCATCCATTTTATCGGCCAGTTTCTCAAAAATCTCTCTTTCTTCAACATCGAGCTTTTTGGGGATTGTGATATTTACAATCACCAGCTGATCTCCCCGGGATTTGCTGCGTAAGTGGGGTACGCCTTTTCCCCTCATCCGGATAATCTTTCCTGGCTGCGTTCCTGACGGGATCTTCAGTTTTACTTCTCCATCAACCGTAGGCACCAACACTTCAGCGCCGAGGGTGGCCTGGGCTACATTCACCTTTAGATCCAGCAAAATATCATTGTCACGCCGGCGGAAATATTTATGAGGCTGAGCCCGGACAAGCAAATACAGATCACCTGGAGGCCCATTATTTTCCCCTGGTTGCCCTTCACCCGCCAAACGAATGCGGGTACCATCATCCACGCCGGCCGGTATGCTGACTTTTTTACGGCGGGTTTTTCTTACCTTTCCCCGACCGCTGCAGGTAGGACAATGTGATTCGATGATTTTTCCCCGACCCTGGCACACTGGACAGGTTGTAACCTGAACCATGGAGCCTAAGAGCGTTTGCCTGGTCTGGCGGACTTCCCCTCGACCCTGGCATTCCGGACAGGTTTTGGGCGAAGTGCCGGGTTTTGCGCCATCTCCCCCGCAGGTGTCGCATCTTTCATCTTTTGTTACTTCAATTTCCTTATCCGCGCCGAAAACAGCTTCCTTAAAGGATATTGTTACCTGATATTGAAGGTCAGCTCCCCGGCGTGGTGCGGTTCTACTGGCAGTTCTGGATCGGCCGCCAAAACCAAACATATCCCCGAATATATCCGCGAAATCAGAGAAATCAACGGTTTCAAATCCGGGACCTCCACTCGGTCCTCTTACACCCTGATGGCCAAACCTATCATAGGCTGCGCGTTTATCAGCATCGGACAGTACACCGTAAGCCTCGTTAGCTTCTTTGAACTTCTCTTCTGCATTAGGGGCGTCGCTTACATCCGGGTGATGCTTGCGGGCCAAATTTCTGAAAGCCCTCTTTAAATCGCCTTCCGAAGCATCCCGGGAGACTCCCAACACTTCATAATAATCTCGTTTAGCCATATCTCTTACCGTAAACATCCCAGCTGATAATATTTCTACACCAAATAATCAAAGACCGGGGAGGTGATATTCCCCGGCTTTAAGTCTCGATCACTCGAGAAGACTACACTTCTTCGAATTCACCTTCAACAACGTCACCGTCTTCACCGCTTTCGCCTTGACCTTGATCTGGTGCTTCGCCAGGCATACCCTGTCCATCACCCTCGGCTGCTTGATAAGCAGCTTCGCCGATCTTCTGCAAGGACAGAGATAAGGTTTCAGTCAGTTCTTTCAGTTGGGCAACGTCAATTGTTTCTTTCTCTAACTCGGATTTCACCTCAGCAACCTTGGCTTCGACCTCGGTTTTGACATCGGCCGGGACTTTGTCTCCCATATCCCGCAGAGTTTTTTCAGCGGTGTACGCCAGGGTATCTGCGCTGTTGCGGGTTTCGATCTGTTCCTTATTGATCCGATCGTCATCGGCAAATCGCTCAGCATCCTGCCGCATTTTTTCGACTTCGGAATCACTCAGGCCAGAACTAGCAGTAATGGTAATATTCTGAGTTTTACCAGTGGCCTTATCCTTAGCAGTCACTTCCAGAATACCGTTGGCGTTGATATCAAAGGTAACCTCAACTTGAGGAATACCGCGGGGCGCAGGGGGAATGCCATCCAGAATGAACCGTCCCAGCGATTTATTATCCGCTGCCATGGCGCGTTCACCTTGCAGGACATGGATCTCCACCTGGTTTTGATTGTCACTGGCCGTTGAGAAAGTCTGGCTCTCTCGGGCTGGAATGGTGGTATTTCGTTCAATAAGCGGAGTTGCTACACCGCCCAGGGTTTCGACTGACAGGGTCAGCGGAGTGACATCCAGTAACAGCAGATCATCAACTTCTCCACCAAGCACACCGGCCTGAATAGCGGCCCCTATAGCAACAACCTCATCAGGGTTCACACCGCGGTGGGGAGCTTTACCAAAGAATTTTCCGACCGCTTCCTGTACTGCGGGCATGCGGGTCATACCACCTACCAGAACAACCTCATTGATGTCACCAGGTTTCAGCCCGGCATCATCAAGCGCCTGCTGGACAGGTTTCATGGATTTTTCGATCAGGTCCATGGTGAGTTGTTCCAGTTTGGCGCGGGTGAATTTCTTTACCATGTGCTTAGGACCAGAGGCATCTGCGGTTAGATAAGGCAGATTGATCTCAGTTTGTTGCATAGTGGACAATTCGATCTTGGCTTTTTCTGCAGCTTCCCGGAGGCGCTGCAAAGCCTGGCGCTGTTCTCGGAGGTCAATGCCTTCGTCTTTCTGGAATTCATCCGCCAAGAAATCGATGATGCGCTGATCAAAATCATCCCCTCCCAGGAAGGTATCACCGCTGGTGGACCGCACCTGGAACACACCTTCACCAACATCAAGGATGGAGATATCAAAGGTGCCGCCGCCGAGATCGTAAACTGCGATAACTTCGTTTTGTTTTTTATCCAGACCATATGCCAGGGAAGAAGCAGTGGGCTCGTTGATGATCCGCAGCACTTCCAGGCCAGCAATCTTGCCGGCATCTTTAGTGGCATTACGCTGGCTGTCATTGAAGTAAGCCGGGACAGTGATCACTGCCTGGGTTACGGGTTCTCCAAGATAATCCTCGGCATCTGCCTTGATCTTGGCCAGGATCATGGCCGAAATCTCGGGTGGGGAATATTCTTTCTCGTCCATCACGACCCGTAGATCCCCATTGGGAGCTTCTTTGGTTTCATAAGAAACCATCTTCCGAGCTTTTTCAACACCCGGAGAATTAAACTTTCCACCCATAAATCGCTTGATCGATGAGATGGTGTTCTCCGGGTTAACGACCGCCTGGTTTCTGGCCGGTCGGCCAACCAGCCGTTCATGATTTTTGTTCATGGCAACAACGGATGGAATTAATCGATCGCCTTCTGCTGACGGGATTATTGTGGGTTCCCCACCTTCCATCACTGCTACGCCTGAATTTGTTGTTCCTAAGTCAATCCCAATTATTTTCGCCATATTTTCCTCCATTAATGTTCAATTGTTACGTTTTCTGATAATTCCATTTATGCAGCTACTCTGACCAGCGCTGGACGTAATACTTTATCGCCTATCCAATAGCCTTCCTGCATTACTTCGATGATCTGGCCGCTCTCATATTCCTCACTCTCTTCTTTCATAAGGGCTTCATGAATATTTGGGTCAAATTCCTCACCAAGAGGGTTCATCGGTTTGATCCCTTCAGCTTCTAGCCGTGAGCGCAATTTCTGGAAGATGATCTCGATCCCATCTGCCCAGGTTTCTCCTTCGCCGCTTTTAGGTTTTTCCTGCAGCGCCCGCTCCAAGTCATCAGCAATATCCAGATAGAGTTTAATCACTTGTCCACGAGCCATCTGGCGGATATCTGTGTTTTCCCGAAGAACTCGTTTTTTATAGTTTGCAAATTCAGCCCTGGCTCGCTGCCAGCCATCCAGATACTCTTCGGCCTTTGTGGTCATTTCACCCAATTCAGCTTGTAAGACCTCTACCGGATCCTCTTCAGATTCATCCTCGTTAAACTCAATAGCAGGGTCTTCAATATCGAAATCCTGATCGAGGGAGTTATTTTCCAACGAGTCGGTTTCGGTCTCTTCAACTTCTGGTTTGATCTGATCCTTATTTTTTTTCATTCCGCAATAAATCTCCTTCAAATCCTAATCAACTGCCCATTGATTCAGAGATCAATTCACTGATCAAATCTGAAACAAAACGGACAGTGGAAACTCCCCGGCTGTATGACATTCGCAATGGTCCAAGAATTCCTACTGCACCCATAGCATGGTTCTTTTTTCCATAGCTGGCCAGGATCAATGATGTATCTTTTAACTGGTCCCAGGTATCTTCGCCGCCAATGATCACATGCACACCAGGAGTGTCACTGCCAAACACCGTTCTGGATAACAAGTCATCCAACATAACTCGATCTTCAAAGATCTCGAGTGTTTGTTTGGCTTTCTCTGGTTCAGAGAATTCCGGTTCGGATAACATATTGGCCAACCCATCCCGGTAAACCTCACCTGAAGAGATCACTTCGGATCCTTTGAGAGTATTCAAAACCACCTCAAAGATCTCTTTTAGCAGTGATCCTGCTTGTTCAGGTTCTTTCTCCTTCAACTCTTTGACATCAAGCCCTGTCGCCAGCTGATTGATCCGGGAGGCAATTCCGCTTAACTGTTCCTGTGATAATGTTTCGTCGAGCACCAGTGTTTGCTGGTGAACTTCACCACTGCTCAGAACGATCACAACCAGAGCCTGTCGTCCCCGGGTAGACAACAAGGCAATATGCTTAAATCTTGCCTTTTCGGTATGCAGCTGGGTCACAATTGCCGCGCCCATACTGTGCTGGGCCAGGACCGATGCTGATAATGAAAGCCAGTCATCCACATCATGCCGGGCCTGGTAAAACTGATGTCGGATCATTTCCTGAATATGCGCAGGCAGCTGGTCTTCACCCATCAAGCGCCGCACATAATATCTGTATCCTGCCCGGGTTGGCACTCTACCAGCTGATGTATAAGGCTGGGATAAAAATCCTTTTTCCTCGAGAACAGCCATTTCATTGCGAACAGTCGCTGAGCTGAAATCGAGTTGGTAGTTTTTCACCAAACGACCCGAGCTGATTGGTTCGATCGTTTCCACGTAATCCCGAACCAACAGGGCTAAGATCAGTTTTTGTCTTTCCGATAAAACAGCCATCTTTTTTACCATTTAGCAGTCTCTTACTGAGAGTGCTAAGAACGGTTTATAGTCTATCATGGTGGTTCTTAGCAGTCAAGAAAAGCGGGTGCTAAAAAAGGGTTTCTTACAGGATGTTAATATTTTGCTGCTGCGCAGCCGACCGAGGACCGAAGACCGGGGCGGTTACAAGCCACGACCGGTTGGTGTTGGTTTGAATTGTCAGGGCGAGCCGCTGGCTCGCCCACTTCTCATCAAGATAGTAGTTTGCTTCAAGGGATTCTTTCCGGGCTGTTTGTCTTATTTATTTTGTTGCCACCTTGAAGTTTCCGTTATTTAAAATGTGCGTCCCACACCATCGTAGTAAGGCCAGGGGCTACAGATGAGAACAGATGCAATTATCCGTACAAAATCCTTTATTTCATCAAGGGATAGTGCCCTGTATGGAACCGAGGTTTGAGTAGGCGTTGGTACTGCAGTCAAAGCCTTGGTTGCAGTTGCAATTAGTGGCGACATGGGACTAGGGGGAGGAACACCGGTTTCTGGAATAGAGGTGGACAGAGTCCTTGTCTCTAGTAATGCTACTTCACTAGCCTCTGGAACCTCTTTTACCGCTACGCAAGACGATACTAACACACTAAACACTATAACAAATAAAATGATCTGAAAGTTTATACTTCGGGTCTTTAACCCAGAGTGTAGTGACTTTCTTCATGTCATCCTACTTTAGGCTTCCTGGGCCTGCTTACTCTTTTCTACTTAAATTATCCCCCAGCGAATCCAAAAACTCCCGGTCCTCATCAGTCAGATCAAATCTTTCCAGAAGATCCGGCCTTCTTTCCTGGGTTCTCTTCAGAGATTGGTTCCTCCGCCAACGGTCGATCCTGGCATGATGACCGGATCTTAAGATCTCGGGTACCTTCCATCCCCGGAATTCTTCCGGGCGGGTGTAATGCGGGTATTCCAGCAAACCGCTGGCATGTGAATCGTTTTCAGCTGCCCTTGGATCCCCCAGCACTCCAGGGATCAACCTGGTAAGCACATCAATCAAGATCAGGGCCGGCAGTTCTCCACCGGTCAATACATAATCTCCAATTGATATCTCATCTGTCACCAGGTGTTCCCGTACTCGTTCATCAATACCCTCATAATGCCCTGCGATAATTGCCAGTCTCTCAAAACCGGCCAATTTCTGAGCTCTCTTTTGATCCAGCAGCTTTCCCTGGGGTGTCATCAATAGTACGGGACAAGCGGGGGGCTGGCCCAGAACGCCTTCGACAGCAGCGAAGATCGGTTCAGGTTTCATCACCATGCCGCCGCCCCCTCCATAAGGAGGTTCATCCGTTACTTGATGTTTATCAGTCGCCCAAGTGCGAATATTGTGAATATCTACCTGAAGGTGCCCCATTTCCTGCGCGCGGTGCAGTATGCTGGCATCAAGGTAGGCAGGGAATACTTCTGGAAAGAGAGTAAAAATATCGAATTGCATGCTCCCATTCTAGCTGAGAGAGGAAAGATACGCAAGTAAGGTGTTTTTTTCATATCTGGAACCCTTCTCGGGAACAATGTGGGAATCCTTGACGCATTTTTAACGACAGTGGTAAGATGTGCGCATGTACCTTAACGGCAGTAATTGGAAAATGACCAAAAAACCCCGCAGGAGAGCCAATCCCTGGCGCATCATCCTCCTGTTGGTTGTAATCGGAGCAATCATCTATTTCAACCAGGCTATTGTTCCGACTATTGAACCAATAGGAATCCCTACAGTCACACCTACTGAAAATCCAGAGATATTCCTCAATAGAGCCAAGGCCCTATTCGATGAAGGCAAACTGAGTCAGGCCATAGATGCCTACAAGGAAGCCATCCTCGCCAATCCTGAGGACTCTTCATTATTCGTCTCGCTAGCTCGAGTTCAGATTCTAGCGGGAGATCCTGAAGCCGCGCTCGAAAACGCCGAACTGGCAATGCTTCGCAGTCCTGATAATCCCCTGGCCCACGTCATGAAAGCCTGGTCACTTGATTTCCTAGGTGATTTGATAGCAGCTGAAATATCAATTGAAAGAGCCCTGGATCTGGCAGATAAGAACCCACTGGCTCATGCAGTTTACGCTGAAATCCTGATCGACAGCCAGGATTTTGAAACTGCCAGTATTGAATCTCTGCGAGCACTGGAGCTAGGTCCCAACCTGCTCGAAACCCACCGCGCCCGCGGATATGTACTGTATTGGACTGGCAATTATAACGAAGCGATCCGGGAATATCAAAGTGCCCTAAATATTAACAATGCCATTCCCAATCTGCATTTGATGTTGGGTTATTGTTTTTATGCCAACCAGGAAAACGATAAGGCTGTGACTTCGTTCAGCCAGGCAAACGCTCTCAATCCGGGTGACCCAATTCCGGATTATGAAATCTCCCGTATATACTTACTGGATGGTATTTACAACAAAGCCATCCAATATGGAGAACTGGCCGCGAAGGATGCCCCTCAGGATCCGCTCATGCAGGGAAACCTAGGTGTACTACATTTCAGAAACCGGGATTATGAGCTGGCTTTAAACTATCTTGGGCTGGCAGTCCGGGGTGGTGAAACTGAAGAGGGAGTAATTGTAGAAGGTGTACCGCTGTCCTATAAGCCAAAGGTGATCGAGATCTTCTCAGCCTACGGGTTAACACTGGCCAGGATGAATATGTGTGAAGAAGCCGTCCCGGTATTCCAGACCATGCTCAGCCAGGTCGCGGATGATGAAATCGCTTTTATCAACGCAAATGAAGGGCTGGCTATTTGTACCGCTAATCTGGTTGAACCCACATCCACACCTGCGCCAACTCCCTGATTAGTAATATCCCTGGTGACCGGCACTTCTAAATAAACATGAATCGAAAACTAACTGGCAAAAAACCAACTTTCAGCACCAACAAGACAACGATCAACTATACATTTGTCATGATCCTGGTCACCTTGATCGGAGTCGGGTTATGGTTTGCTTCTCAGGTTCACGATCCAGAAGGCCGCTTTGAGCCCCTTTTCCTTCCCACACCAACAGCGACCAGAACAGTGGATTCGCTGGTTCTGGAAGGGGAAGCTTATTTTGAGGCCGGAAAGATCTATGATCCAGAAGGCAAAGACGCCATAGATGCCTATTACGATGTGCTGGAACGCCATCCTGATAATGCCCAGGTCCGGGCCGAATTGGCCAGATTATTAGTTTACTCATCCGCCCTCTTATCCACCACAGAAGAACGCACTGAACGATTATCCTTGGCCCGGCAGGAGATCCAGCAAGCATCGGACCTGGCACCAAGCGACAGCACTGTTCAGGCTATCAAAGCCCTGGTCCTGGACTGGAGTTCTACCTCAACGGCAGCCAGCCAGGCAGAAAAACAGGACTGGATCAATCAGGCAGAACAGGCCGCCAACCTGGCCATCACCCTCGACCCCAACAACAGCCTGGCATTGGCTTTTTACGCCGAAGTCTTACTGGATCAAAACCAAAAAGCCCAGGCAGAAGAACACGCCCGCCGGGCTGTTCAGCAAGGACCGGAGCTGATGGACACCCACAGGGTTTACGGTACTGTATTGGAATCCCTGGGTGAATACGTCTACGCCATTGAGGAGTTTGAAAAAGCAACCGAGATCAATCCCAACCTGACCTTCCTCTATATCCGCATCGGCGTGATCTATCGAGCGCTGAAAGTCTATAATGTAGCTCTGGAATACTTCGCCAAAGCGATCACTATTAACCAATCCAATGGGGTGGAAGATGCTCTGCCCTACATCGCCATCGCAAAAACCTATTCTCGGGATGGGGAATTTTTCATTGCTGCCGTTAACGGAGAAAAGGCCATCGCTATCAATCCCACTAATGCAGACACATATGGTCAATTGGGAGACATCTATGTCCGTGCCCGTAATTACGAAGGTGCATTGCCAGTCTTGAAATGCGCTGTGGTTGGCTGCACTGCGGAAGAAAACGAAGTTGGCGGTGTGGCGGTCCAGGCTCTGGAGTTAACCACTTTTGACGTGGCCTATTATTATGCGCGCTATGGATCTGTATTAGCAGCACTCAGCCGCCCGGAAGAAAACTACTGCCTGGAAGCACTCGAAGTGATGGCGGAGCTGAAAACCGCCTACGGAGACGATATCACCTTGATGAGCATCGTGGCCGATAATGAAGCAATCTGCTACCTGCTAGAAGCCACTCCCTCTCCCTGATCTATCCCCTAGACCCAAACCTAAACGTTATATAAGAATCATGTTAAAGCCTTTGATGAAACTTGACTTTCAAATCGAAGAAAGTTATCATAATTACCGCTAATTAGCAGTCCATATAATTGACTGCTAACACACCGTATCAAAGAAAACTCTGAGTCGGCGTTAAAGCATTTATCTTGGTAATGTGAATACTTTGTAATGTATGAAGGAGTAGAAATCGATGGCAGGAAAGCAAATTGTTTTTTCAGAAGAGGCCCGACGCAAATTGCAGGTCGGCATGGACAAACTGGCGAAAGCCGTTATCACCACCCTCGGACCAAAAGGCCGCAATGTTGCCTTGGATCGGAGTTTTGGCAGCCCCACTATCACACACGACGGCGTGACAGTTGCCAAGGAAGTGGAGCTTTCTGACAAGTTTGAGAACATGGGCGCTCAGCTGCTTAAAGAAGCAGCCACCAAAACCAATGACATTGCCGGCGACGGCACCACAACTTCAACCTTGCTGGCTCACGCTATCGTGACCGAAGGTATGAAGAACTTAGCAGCCGGATCCAATCCGATGCTGTTGAAACAGGGAATTGAAGCAGCCGCAAAAGCAGTATCTAACGAACTCGGCAAAAACGCAATTGCCGTTACCACCAGGGAAGAAATCGGCAACGTAGCCAGCATTTCTGCCCAGGACCGCTCCATTGGTGAGCTCATCGCAGATGTGATGGACAAAGTTGGCAAAGATGGCGTCATCACCGTTGAAGAATCCAAAACTCTGGCTTTTGAAACCGAATACGTTGAAGGTATGCAGTTTGACCGTGGCTACCTATCCCCTTACTTCGTCACCAATCCTGATGACATGGAAGCGGTGATCGAGGAAGCCAACATACTTATCCATGATTCCAAGATCTCTGCCGCCGCTGATCTGGTTCCCCTACTGGAACGTTTAGTTCAGATCGGCAAACGAGACCTGGTGATTATCGCTGAAGACGTGGACGGCGAAGCTCTGGCTACCCTGGTGCTCAATAAACTCCGCGGAATGATCAATGTCCTGGCTATCAAAGCCCCCGGATTTGGCGATCGTCGCAAAGCCATGCTGCAAGATATCGCTGTCCTGTCCGGTGCCACTGTAATTTCCGAGGACCTGGGGCGCAAGTTGGACAGCGCCACAGTGGAAGATCTTGGTCAAGCTGAAAAGATCATATCTACTAAAGACGACACCACCATCGTGGGAGGTGCAGGCGATAATGCCCAGATCAAGAGCCGCATCCAGCAGATCCGCAATGAGATCGACTCCAGTTCCAGCGATTACGATAGCGAAAAACTGCAGGAGCGTTTAGCAAAACTGTCCGGCGGCGTTGCCATCATCCGTGTTGGCGCCGCAACCGAGACCGAGCTGAAAGAAAAGAAACACCGCGTAGAAGATGCTCTTTCCGCCACCCGAGCCGCTGTTGAAGCAGGCATCGTACCTGGCGGCGGTGTTGCCCTGATCAATGCCACCAAGGCCATTGATAAACTCAAAATGGACTATGCTGATGCCCAGGTGGGTGTGAAGATCGTCCGCAAAGCCCTGGAAGTTCCCATGCGAAAAATCGCTGATAACGCCGGTAAAGATGGCGCAGTGATCCTTGAAAACGTTCGCCGCATGCAGGAAGAGAAGAAGAACAACAAGATTGGTTACAATGTCATCAGCGAGGAATACATCGACATGGTTGAAGCTGGTGTGATCGATCCCGCCAAGGTGACCCGCGGTGCGCTCGAGAACGCTGCTTCCATTGCGGCTATGATCCTGACTACAGAGGCACTGATTGCTGACGAGCCGAAAGATGACGCCGATATGCCCCCCGGAGGAATGGGCGGCATGGGCGGCGGAATGCCCGGCATGATGTAAATCGCGCCTCAAGAAAGAATAACAACATGTAGTGTGGATAGGGGTGA
>Ga0209013_10001714_pt1 | contig 20146 bp, 14 predicted proteins | sample Cruoilmetagenom2_FD_187291 | JGI IMG/M metagenome (GOLD analysis project Ga0209013, IMG submission 187291) | Oil polluted marine microbial communities from Coal Oil Point, Santa Barbara, California, USA - Sample 2 (SPAdes) (version 2) | ecosystem: Environmental > Aquatic > Marine > Oil seeps ...
TAAAACTTGCCATTTTTTATCCACTTCAGTTCGTTCGCCATATTTTCTAGCAAAATTTAAAAACGTACTATAATGATTTGCTTCTGAAGCCATTAAATCTTTGTAAAACTTAGCTAAAGTTTTATCTTTCAAATTTTCGGATAATAATCTAAATCGTTCGCAGCTTCGGGCTTCAATAAGTGCGGCATATAATAATCTGTGAATTAGTTGTGTGGTTCTGCTTCCTCCTTTTGGAAAAAATTTTAATATTTTATGTACGTATTCGTCTTTTCTATCCCTTCCTAATGCAATTCCTTTAACTTGTAATTTTTCATGTACCAATTTAAAATGGCTCATTTCTTCTTTTACAATACTTACCATTTCATCTGCTAATTCTGAGTATTCTGGAAAACTCATTATTAGGGAATTGGCTGTTGCCGCAGCCTTAAGCTCACAATGTGCGTGATCAATTAAAATTTCATTAATATTTTTCTCGGCAATGTTTGCCCATCTTGGATCGGTTGGTAATTTTAAACCTAGCATTATTTATGTATCAAATTTAAATTTAAGTTTTTGTAAGCTATTCTCTGAACCAACTAAAGTAATAATATCTCCTAATCTTAATCGAGTATATCCGTGTGACATTAATAATTGTCCTTTTCGTTTTACAGAAAGTACTAAAATATCTGTTGGTAATCGTAAATCGCGTAATCGAATTCCGTGAATATCTTTATTTCTTATTTCAATATCTATGGTATCTTGACCAGAATCCATACCTAATAATAACGATGCTGCATTTGGTGAACGTACAAAATGATCTAATAAGCTCACCATGGCGGTTGCTGGGTCTATAATTAAAACGCCTAAACTATGGAATTTTTCAAAATTTCTTCGGTCATTTAATCTAACTATTACCACTTTTGTTCCTATATTTTCATAAATAAAAGTAGCAAGCTTTAAATTTTCTTCATCGGAAAGTAATAAAATGATGGATTCGTAATTTTGCAATTCAAGTTTGAGCAATTCCTTATACGAAATGGATTTTAAACAAATTACTTCAAATTCTTTATCTATGGTTAAGTTTTTAGACTCAATTTGGGCAATTTTAACCTCCCAATTATTTTGTTTTAATTGTTTGGCTAAAGCTAAAGATTGATTTTCAAACCCAAAAATAATAGCATTTTGATTTTCAGGAATTGTTTTTGCTCTTGCTTTTAAATGGCTTTCATGTAAATAATTTAAGGACCATTTAAATAGTGGAGGGCCAATTAATTGGTTCATTACAATAACCGCGATTACAATAGTTTCAAATTCATGTCCCCAAGTAGGAAATTCATGAGAAATGATGGTGGCTAATCCCAATGCAACACCTGCTTGTGTTAAATATGGCATCCATGCAACCAAAGCAAATTTCTTAGGATCTTTTGCTAAATAAACTCCTAATATACCACTTATAAACATAGTTATTAATCTTAAAAAGAAGAACCCAAGAGCTATATTAAAAACGTTTATTAAGGTATGTACGGATAAGGATGCGCCTGTTAATGTGAAAAATATGATATAAATAACAGGGCTTATTTCCTTTAAGGTTTTAGAAAATTCAATTCTATGTTTACTAAAATTTGTAAGCGTAAAACTTGCAACAATACTAATTAATAATGGTTCTAAAGTGAATTCTATTTGTAAAAGGTTTTGAGCTTCAAATGAAATTAGATGTGAAAATAAGTATATTGAATATCCTAAAATTATAATTGCTACCCCTTTTAATTGTAAATCTGCTTTGGTTAAAAAAGGGAAGGATAAAACTTTGCCAAAAATTATACCTAATCCTATAGAAGCTACTAATTCTAACAGTAAAATGATAAAGAATAATAAATTTGTAGGTTCGTCATTAATAAAGGCTTTTGCAATAGAAATACTTATTGCAAATAATATAATTACCAAAACATCTTTTACTACAGTAACTCCCATAACTGTTTTGGTAAAGGGGCCATTAGCTCGCAATTCATCAATAACAGCAATTGCTGAAGAAGGTGACCTTGCTACAAAAATAGTAGCAAAAAGAATAGCAACTGCAATTTTATGGGTTGTTGGCATATTTGCCATAAAAGGAATAACATCTGCAACAAAATAAATGGTAACCGAGCTTAAAATAAAGGTGATAAATAACTGGCTTATAGTCATCCATTTTATACTATTTATTCTACTTCTTAATTCTTTTAAATATAATTCGGAACCAGCAGAAAAAGCAATGATGGATAAAGCTATTTCATTTAAAAAATTTAATTCTTTTAAGGCTTTTGGTGGTATAAAATTTAAAAAGGAAGAACCCGCAATAATTCCAGTAATAATTAATCCGGTTATTAAAGGAAATTTATTCTTTTGAAAAATTTTAGCAATTACATTTGCTGCAATTGCAACAATTAAAAAGCCAATTAAAAAAGTTATGATTAATTTTATGCTCAAAATAATATTGGGTATTAAAAATTAAATATCTAAATCAAAAGTTTTTTTAAGTGTTTCTATGGCACTATTTTTCTCCTTTAACTTTTGATATTTTTCTAAAGGAGTGTATGCATATTTTTTGGTTGCCTTTTCATTAACTGTTATAAAAACTTTAATTTTAAAATTATTCAGTTTTTCTCTCAGAAACTTTAGTAATGGATTTAAACTTAATTTAAGTTGATTTTCCATAACAAAATTAGGCAGTTCAATATAAAAATTACGTTCTTTAATTGTAGGGCTATTTGCAGTCATAATAGCCGCTAAACTATTTTTCCCTTTTTCTTTTAATTTATCGGAATAGGTTAGCCATAATCTAATTGCTTCATTTTCAGTAAAATCATCTATTGGTAAACCTTCAATTTCTTCAAAATCAACTTCAATTTTTGCAATTTCTTTTTTATGATTAATACTTTTTAAGGATAGAGGGGAAGGTCTTCTATTTTCAATTTTTAAATCAGGTTTTACTATTTTTTTTGGTGGTTTTAATGCAATAGGTTTTTGTACTGTAGTTTTTTTAGGTGTTGCTAAAGGTTTATTAAAAGCAGGATTATAAACTCTATTATTTGATGTTTGAAAATGTAAGGCTGCAATTATATAAGGTTTGCTATTTTTTTTTTCTCCATCAAAAGTGATAGAGGCTAATTGCATTATAGTAAGTTCAATTAATAACCGCTGATTTTTACTGCTCTTATAATTCAAATCGCATTGATTTGCAATTTCTATTGCTTCAAGAAGAAAGCGTAAATCGCATTTCTTTGCTTGATCAAGGTATTTTTTCTTTGCATTATCGCCAACTTCTAATAATTCAATAGTAGTTTCATCTTTGGCAACCAATAAATCTCTAAAATGAGAGGCTAAGCCAATAATAAAATGATGCCCTTCAAAACCTTTTGCTAAAATGGCATTAAAATGTAATAATAATTCAGGTATTTTATTTTCTAAAATTAAATCTGTAGCAATAAAAAACTCATCATAATCTAAAACATTTAAGTTTTCGGTAACTGCTTTTCGAGTTAAATTTTCACCTGAAAAACTAACTACTCTATCAAAAATAGAAAGTGCATCACGTAATGCTCCATCTGCTTTTTGAGCAATGATGTGTAAAGCATCATCTTCGGCAGTTATACCTTCTTTTTTTGCAATATTTTTAAGGTAATTTTTTATATCAATAATTTCAATTCGTTTAAAATCAAAAATTTGACAACGAGATAATATAGTAGGAATTATTTTATGCTTTTCTGTAGTTGCAAGTATAAAAATGGCATGTTCAGGCGGCTCTTCTAAGGTTTTTAAAAACGCATTAAATGCAGCTGCGGAAAGCATATGTACCTCATCAATAATATATACTTTATATTTACCAGTTTGAGGTGGAATACGAACCTGATCGGTTAAACTTCTAATATCATCTACAGAATTATTAGATGCAGCATCTAATTCAAAAATATTAAAAGCAAAATCCTCGTCTGTAGTATTGGTAGTAGCTTGGTTAATTTGTTTGGCTAAAATTCTGGCACAAGTAGTTTTGCCAACACCACGCGGACCTGTAAATAACAATGCTTGTGCTAAATGATTACTTTTTATAGCATTTTCTAGCGTATTGGTAATTGCTTGTTGCCCAACTACATCTTCAAAGGTTTGTGGTCTGTATTTTCGTGCCGATACTATAAAGTGCTCCATAAATTTTCTTATGCTAACAAAAGTAGAAAAATAAGTGATAATTTTAGCTTGATATTAAAAAAAAACCTAACAAAATTTTGCTAGGTTTTAAACTGCTAAAACTAGAATTAGTTAGTCTTCAATTTCGTAAATTTTATTATACAAATCTTGATATTTTTTAATAATAACGTTTCTTTTTGGCTTCATAGTTGGCGTAAGTAACCCATTATCAATTCCCCAAACTTCAGGAGTTAATTCGAAACGTTTTATAGTTTCCCATTTACCAAAGTTTTTATTTCCTTTTTTTATCTCCTTTTGAATTCGTTTTATAATAAGAGGATTTTTAATTAAATCTTCATTACTTCCTAAAATTGGTTCATGATGTATTTTAGACCAGTCTCTTAAAAAGTCAAAATTTGGTTGAATTAATGCGCCAGGCATTTTTTGACCTTCTCCAACTACAATAATTTGTTCAATAAAACGAGATTGTTTCATTTCATTTTCTAACAAAGCAGGAGCAATATATTTACCTCCTGAAGTTTTAAATATTTCTTTTTTTCGCCCTGTAATTTTTAAAAAGCCATCTTTATCCAATTCTCCTTTATCTCCAGTATGAAAATAATCTCCGGTCATAACACTAGCGGTTTTTTCAGGATCTTTATAGTAACCTTGCATAACGTTTGGTCCCTTTATTAAAATTTCACCATCTTCAGCTATTTTAACCTCTACATTTTGAATAGGTTTACCAACAGTTCCAATTCTCATCATTTTATCTTTATACATGTTTACAGAAACAACAGGTGAAGTTTCCGTAAGCCCATAACCCTCCATTATATGCATTCTAGCAGCCGTAAAAATACGAGCCAATCGAGGCTGTAAAGCAGCACTACCTGAAACCATAGTTCTTAAATTTCCTCCGAGTGCTTCACGCCATTTACTAAAAATTAATTTATTAGCAAGTGCTAATTTTTGATGATACCACCATCCATTTTTTCTATAAGGCTCATATTTTAACCCTACATCAACCGCCCAAAAGAATAACATTTTTTTTATTCCTGTTAATTCCGTTCCTTTTGCTATAATGCCATCGTAAACTTTTTCAAGTAAACGAGGAACAACTGACATAAGAGATGGTTTAACTTCTTTTAAATTATCTCCAATTTTATCAATGGCTTCTGCAAAATAAATTTCAGTTCCAGAATATTGATATAAATATAATAACATACGTTCAAATACGTGACAAACAGGTAAAAAACTTAAAACTCTCATCTCTCCTTCAATAGGTAATCTTGGATAGCTATCAATAACATTACTAACTAAATTATTATGAGACAACATTACTCCTTTTGGTCTTCCAGTTGTTCCAGAAGTATAAATAATAGTAACTAAATCTTCTGGCTTAACTTTATCTTTTAATACTTCTACTTCAGGTTGGGTACTTTCATCTTTACCTAAGTCTAAAACTTCGTTCCAGTTTTTACATTTTTTAATTTCTTCAAAAGAATAAATTTCTTTTAGGCTAGCAACTTTGTCTCTAATTTTGTTCGCTTTTTTAAACAAATCTTTATCTGATAAAAAACAATAGCTTACTTCGGCATGATTGAATATGTATTCATAATCTTCCTTTGAAATAGTAGGATAAATAGGAATGTTTAAAGCTCCAATTTGAGTAATTGCTATATCTAAAATATTCCACTCCGTTCTGTTTGTGGAAGAAATTACTGCAATTTTATCTCCAGGTTTTACTCCTAATTTTAATAAGCCTCTACTAACAGCATTAGCTTTATCTATATATTCTTGAGAGGAAGTGGATACCCAATTACCATTATATTTGGTAGTTAAGGATTTTTTTAAGTTGTATTTTTTTAGTTGGTAGTAAGCAAAATCGAATGTTCGAGTAACTTTTATAGGCATCGTATATAATTTGTTTTGTGTTTTTGCAAATTATAAAAATTTAAAGGATTTCGCAATAATTTAAATGTATATGTTATTTTTGTTACTAAATAGTTGAATATAAAGGTTATTTATTAATATTAACGACTAAATATTGAGATTTATGCAACATTAGTTAGTTTATATATATGATTTGTGATAATTTGATAATTACCTTTGGACATAATATAAAATAGAAAAATGTATTATAAATTAATTTTTATTTATCGCTTTTAGTTAATATCCATTTTTTAGCGTTTGAAAAAGCTTCTAACCAAGGAGAGACTTCATCTTTTCTATTAGATGGGTAATAGGCCCAATTCCATGGAAATATGGATCGTTCAATATGTGGCATGGTAACTAAGTGTCTTCCATCTTTTGAACACAACATTGCAGTATTATAATCAGATCCATTTGGATTTGCAGGATATTCGGTATAACCATATTTACCAACAATTTGATAATCCTTTTCTTTCATAGATAAGTTAAATTTACCTTCGCCATGAGAAATCCAAACTCCCAAAGTACTTCCTGCCAAAGAAGATAACATTACCGAGTTATTTTTTTGAATGGTTACAGAGGTAAAATTACTTTCGTGTTTATGAGAATTGTTATGTATTAATTTTCCATGAACTTTATGCTCAGGATTTATCACCTCTAATTCCATAAATAATTGACAACCATTACAAATACCAACCGATAAGGTGTCTTCTCTTTTAAAGAAATTGTCTAAAGCAGTTTTTGCTTTTTTATTATATAAAAATGCACCAGCCCAACCTTTTGCAGAACCTAATACATCAGAATTAGAAAAACCACCAACAGCACCAATAAACTGAATATCTTCTAGTGTTTCACGACCGCTAATTAAATCGGTCATATGCACGTCTTTTACATCAAAACCAGCTAAATACATGGCGTTTGCCATTTCTCGTTCAGAATTACTTCCTTTTTCGCGAATAATGGCTGCTTTTGGTCTCTCGACTGCGCTCGAGATGACATTTCCGTCATTGCGAGGAGTTTGCGACGTGGCAATCTCTAATTTAGAAGCAGATTGCTTCGTTTCACTCGCAATGACGTTATTGTCATTACGAGGAGTTTTCGACGTGGTAATCTCTTTATTAACATGAGATTGCTTCATTGTTCCTTCGACTGGCTCAGGATGGCAGTTCTCAATGACGTGGTCTAATTTTCCGTTGAAATATTTAGGAAAAGTATAACTTAAAGGTTGTTTTTTGTAATTTTCATATCTACTTTTTGCTAAATCATTTGCAGTTTGCTTATCATCCAATAAATAAGAAGTTTTATACCAAATATCTCTATAAACAGGAATGTCTAATTTACACGGACCAAAATCTAACGTTGCTTTATTAGTAACAGTTCCAAGTTTATAAAATGAGATGTTATTATCTTTTAATATATTTTCAATAAAAGTATCCTCTTTAGCTTGAAATACAATACCAATATTTTCAGAAAATAAATATTTAATGATGTCTTTTTCTTCAAAAACCGAAAAGTCTATTTTAAGTCCTAAATTAGTATCTGCAAAACACATTTCTAAAAGGGTAGTAATTAAACCACCACTTCCTATATCATGCCCTGCAATAATAGATTCTTCTATAATTAATTTTTGTATAGTATTAAAAGCTCTTTTAAAGAATTTAGCATCTTTAATAGTTGGTGCTTCATTTCCTATTTTATTTAAAGTTTGAGCAAAAGAAGACCCTCCAAGTTTAAAATTGTCTTGCGATAGGTTGATATAATAAACAGAACCTCCATTTTTTTGTAAAACAGGTTCTACTACTTTTTTAATATCGGTACAATTTCCTGCAGCTGAAATTATTACTGTACCAGGAGCAATAACTTCATCATTAGGGTATTTTTGTTTCATGGAAAGGGAATCTTTTCCGGTTGGAATATTGATTCCTAATTCAATGGCAAAATCCGAACAGCTTTTTACAGCTTTGTATAAACGAGCATCTTCTCCTTCATTTTTACAAGGCCACATCCAGTTAGCCGATAAAGAAATACCGTTTAAACCATCTTTAATAGGTGCCCAAATTATGTTTGATAAAGCTTCTGCAATAGCTGTTCTGCTTCCTGCGGAAGGATTAATTAAAGCAGCAATAGGAGAATGACCAATAGAGGTGGCAATTCCTTCTTTACCATTATAATCTAGCGCCATAACACCAACATTATTCAAAGGTAATTGTAATGGACCTGCACATTGTTGTTTGGCTACTTTTCCCCCAACACAACGATCCACTTTGTTGGTTAACCAATCTTTACAAGCAACTGCTTCTAACTGAAGAACATCATTTAAATAAGTAGAAATATTTTTGATAGAATATTCTATATCGCTATACTGATAATTAATGGTTTTATCTGTCATTAATGTTTTAGGAGAGCTACCAAACATATCAAATAAATCTAAATCCATAGGTTTTTTACCAGTAGTTTTAGATTTAAAAGTAAAACGGTTATTGTCAGTTACTTCACCTACTTCATAAAATGGCGCACGTTCACGATCTGCAATTCTATGTAAATATGCTACATCTTCTTTCCCAATAACTAATCCCATACGTTCTTGAGATTCGTTCCCAATTATTTCTTTTGCAGAAAGGGTAGGGTCGCCAATTGGTAATTTGTCTAAATCAATTAATCCGCCGGTTTCTTCTACTAATTCGGACAAACAATTTAAATGTCCGCCAGCACCATGATCGTGAATAGAAACAATAGGATTTACGTCACTTTCTACCATGCCACGAATAGCATTTGCCGCTCTTTTTTGCATTTCAGGGTTTGAACGCTGTACTGCATTTAATTCAATGCCACTTTCAAACGCTCCAGTATCCGCAGATGAAACTGCTGCACCGCCCATGCCAATTCTATAATTATCGCCACCTAAAATTACTATTTTATCTTTTTTTTGCGGGGTATCTTTTAAAGCTTGTTCTGCTTTTGCGTAACCAATACCTCCTGCTTGCATAATTACCTTGTCGTAACCAAGTCTTCGAGATGTTATACTGAGTTTGCCCGTACTGAGCTTAGTCGAAGTATCGAAATACTCATGTTCAAAAGTTAACACAGAACCAGTAATTAAAGGTTGACCAAATTTATTTCCAAAATCTGAAGCACCATTGGAAGCTTTAATTAAAATATCCATTGGTGTTTGGTACAACCAATCCCGTTCTTCCATTCCTTTTTCCCAAGGTCTGTCTTGTGCAGACTCGAAGGGTTTGTTTTTAGTTAGACGAGAATAAGAAGTCATATAAACTGCTGTTCCTGCTAAAGGCAAAGATCCTTTTCCACCAGCTAAACGATCTCTAATTTCACCACCAGAACCTGTTGCAGCACCATTAAAAGGTTCAACTGTAGTAGGAAAATTATGAGTTTCTGCTTTTAATGAAATAACCGAATTAAAATCTTTTTTTTCATAATAATCGGGCTTATCAGCAGATTTTGGTGCGAATTGCTCTACTGTAGGTCCTTTTACAAAAGCAACATTATCTTTGTAAGCAGAAACAATTCCGTTAGTATTTTCTTCTGAAGTTTTTCTAATTAATTTAAATAATGACGAAGGCATTTCTTCTCCATCAATTACAAAAGTTCCATTAAATATTTTATGTCGGCAATGTTCAGAATTCACTTGTGAAAATCCAAATACTTCAGAATCGGTTAGTTTTCTTCCAATTTTATCACTTAAATTATTTAAATAATTTACTTCTTCTTCATTTAAAGACAAACCTTCTTGTTGATTGTAAGCATCAATATCTTCAATTTCTAAAATAGCTTCAGGTTTTATGTCAATAGAAAATATTTCTTGATTCAGTTCGCTATATTTCTGAAAAATCATGGCGTCATAATTTTCCTTTTCATTGGAAGCTATAAATTCTTCAATTCTAAGAATACCTGCAATAGCCATATTTTGAGTGATTTCAACTGCATTTGTACTCCACGGAGTAATCATTGCAGCACGAGGACCAATAAAAAAAGCATCAATAGATGCTTCAGGTAGCTTAGGTTGATTTCCAAAAAGCCAAGTTAATTTTAGAATGTCTTCCTTTAAAAGTTCTTTTGACGTTTGCACAGCATATATTATGCTGTTTTGATTTCCAAAGAAATGAATCATAAAATATTTTTTTAGTGTGTTGTTATTCCGCAAATTTAATTAAAATAATAGAAACTACACATTTGAGCTTTTTAATTATAAAACACTTATTAAAAGAGTTTTTAACAAAATAAATTTTCTAAAAAATCATTTTCACATGCGTTTTTCTAAAAAAAAATATTTTATAATTTGTTTAAAAACTTAAAATACAGTATATTACGAAAACACCTCACTATTACTAACCAATTAAATTATTTATTATGAAAAAATTAGTGTTATCTATTGCTATGATGTTACTATTTAACATTTTCTTCGCTCAAGAGAAAGTTTTCCTTGTTTTTGAATTTATGAAAGTTGATAATAATCAAGAGTTTTCTTATTGGGAAACAGAAAGTTTTTGGGAAAAAATTCATGAACAACAAGTTAAAAATGGTGATATTGTTGGCTGGGATCTTTGGTCTCTTAAACCTGGAGGGGAAAATCAAGGCTACCAATATTTAACGGTAACTGTTTATAACGATATTGTAAAAATGTTTGAAGGAAATCAAAATTTTGACGAAACTTTAAAAGCAGCATATCCAAATATGACCGATGAAGAAATTCAAAACAAAATGACTAAAACTAATAAGTCTAGAGATTTAGGAGTTAGAATGTATTTGGAGGTAATTAAAACTACTAAAGATAATTTTAAAATGAAGACCGGTATGGTGGCTACATTAGATTTTATGAAAGCTACTAGATCATATGAGGAATATGAAAATGCTGAAATTAATACATTTTTGCCAATGCATCAAAAAGCTGTGGATAAAGGAGTTAAAGGAAATTGGCAATTAATAAGAGTAATTTCTCCATCAGGGAAAAAGGTAAGAGCCACACATATCACTGCAAGTATGTACACTGGGTTTAACCAGCTTTTTGGACCACAAGATGCAGTATGGGAGGATTATAAACCCAGTGACGAAGATAAACTTTCAGTTAAAAATGGGTTAAAAACTAGAGATTTAAATTGGACAAGTATTGCTACTTTAATTAAAATGGTTAGATAATGTTTAAACATAAAAATGTTAAATAATTAACAAATGTTAGTCATTTGTAATTTTAATTAAAAGTTTAATGAGGAGTTTGTGTCCTTTTTATATATTTGTCTCATAAAACAAATAAAAATGAATTTTATTCAATTACATCATCGTCATTCTCACACTAGCGTTCAGGCGAGTTGAAAATGTATTGAATAATTTAAAATATATTAAAATCCGTTTGAGTAAATCAAACGGATTTTTTATTTAATTCCTAAAAAATTTACTCAAACACAAAAAATTATAAATGAGTAAATTAAAAATAGCAGTTCAAAAATCGGGTAGATTACATGAAGATTCTCTAAAATTATTGAAGGATTGCGGAATATCTATTGACAATGGAAAGGATCAATTAAAGGCAATGGCAAGTAATTTTCCATTGGAAGTTTTATACTTACGTAATGGAGATATACCTCAATATCTTAAGGATGGCGTTGTAGATATTGCTATTATAGGTGAAAATGTGTTAATTGAAAAAGGGAATGATATTGGTGTTGTAGAAAAATTAGGCTTTTCTAAATGCAAGGTTTCCATTGCTGTACCAAAGGAAACTAATTTTAATAGCATAACCGATTTAGATGGTAAAAAAATTGCTACATCTTATCCAAATACCGTAAAGGAGTATTTTAAAAAATTTAATGTAATTCCAGATATTCATATTATAAATGGCTCTGTTGAAATAGCGCCAAATATAGGCTTGGCAGATGCAATTGTTGATATTGTTTCTAGTGGAAGCACCTTATTTAAAAACAATTTAAAAGAAGTTGAAGAACTATTAAAAAGTGAAGCGGTTTTAGCGGTTTCTCCAAAAATAACTAAGGAAAATCAATTGGTTTTAGATAAACTTCAATTTAGGATTCAGGCAGTTTTAAAGGCAAGAAAATCAAAATATATTTTAATGAATGCTCCAAATAATAAAATTGAAGCAATAATTGAATTATTACCAGGAATGCGAAGTCCAACCGTTTTACCACTAGCCGAAAAAGGTTGGAGTTCTATTCATACGGTTATAGAAAAAAATTCCTTTTGGAAGGTTATTGATGCTTTAAAAGACAACGGAGCTGAAGGTTTGCTAGTAATTCCTATAGAAAAAATGGTATTGTAAAATAGTTATAAGTGTTAAATTTTGAGTTGTAAGTTTTTTTATAAAAAAATCACATAATTCATTAATTTAAAGATTAAACAAGGTATAATATGAATAAAATTATAAATCCACAAAAAAAAGATTGGTCAAAAATATTAAAAAGACCTACGCAATCTTTTAAATCTATTGAAAAAACAGTCACTTCTATTTTTGAAGATATTCAAAGAAATGGAGATGATGGAGTGTTGCGGTATTCCTCTATTTTTGATGGTGTTGAACTAAGTAATTTTTTTGTTTCTAACGAAGAAATTGAAGAAGCTAAACAATTAATTTCTGATGAATTAAAAGAAGCTATTAAAATAGCAAAAGGAAATATCGAAAAATTCCATTGTGCTCAGAAAACTTCAAAAGTTGAGGTTGAAACTTGTGAAGGCGTTACCTGTTGGCAAGAAAAAAGACCGATACAAAAAGTTGGGTTATACATTCCAGGAGGAACGGCACCTTTGTTTTCATCCGTTTTAATGCTTGCAATTCCTGCAAAAATTGCAGGATGTAATGAAATTATTTTAGCAACACCACCTAATAAACAAGGAAATATAAATCCCGCAATTTTGTATACAGCAAGTTTATGTGGCGTTACAAAAATTATAAAAGTTGGTGGTATTCAAGCCATTGCAAGTTTAACATTTGGTACAGAAACCATTCCTAAAGTTTATAAAATATTCGGACCAGGAAATCAGTACGTAACGGCAGCTAAACAATTAGCAACAAATTTTGGTGTTGCCATTGATATGCCAGCCGGACCAAGTGAATTACTAGTGGTAGCAGATGAAACAGCAAATGCTAGTTTTGTAGCATCCGATTTGTTAAGTCAGGCAGAACACGGAGTGGATAGTCAGGTGATTTTAGTAGCTACATCACTTCAAAAATTAGAAGAAGTGGAACAAGAAATAGAAAATCAAATTAAGAATTTATCTAGAAAAAGTATTGTTGAAAATGCCATGAAAAATTCTAAGTTACTATATGTTGAAAACAAAGAAATTGCATCTGATTTAATTAACGAATACGGCCCAGAGCATTTTATAATTTGCACAGATAATAACGATTTTTATGTGAATGGAATTCAAAATGCAGGCTCTGTTTTTATTGGAAATTACACTCCTGAAAGTGCGGGTGATTATGCTTCAGGAACCAACCATACATTACCAACAAATGGCTATTCAAAAACTTATTCAGGCGTTAATTTAGATTCGTTTTTGAAAGCTATTTCATTTCAAAAAATAACCAAAAAAGGAATTCGAAATATTGGAAAAACAATTGAGTTAATGGCAGAAGCCGAAGGATTAGATGCACATAAAAATGCAGTAACGTTGCGTTTAAAAAGTATAAAGTAGCTATCATTACTAGGAGTGATAACGACGTGGTAGCCTCTTTATTAGTTGAGATTGCCGCAGCAAATTAAAAATTTGCTTCGCAATGATAAATTTTGAATTTCTGAAATGTCACACTGAGCTTGTCGAAGTGTAGTCTTAAATTAAAGTTATAAATATGAACATAAATAATTTAATTCGTAAAAATATTAAATCCCTAAAACCATATTCATCTGCTAGAAATGAGTTTAAGGAGTTAAATGATGCTATGGTGTTTTTAGATGCCAATGAAAATCCGTTTGAAAATGGCGTAAATCGGTATCCTGATCCACAACAAAACTTGATTAAAAAGGAGCTATCTACATTAAAAGGAATTTCAAAAAATCAAATATTATTAGGAAATGGGAGTGATGAAGTATTAGATTTAATTATAAGAGCGTTTTGTGAGCCTAAAGAGGATAATATTATTACGTTACCACCAACTTACGGAATGTATCAAGTGTTAGCAAATATAAATAATATAGAAGATAGAGAAGTTCTGTTAACTGCTGAATTTCAGCCTAATGTGGGTGAGATTTTAAAAATTTCGGATATCCATTCTAAATTATTGTTTCTATGTTCACCAAACAATCCAACAGGAAATTCATTTTCTGAAGAGAGTATTAAAACATTACTAAAATCTTTCAACGGATTGGTAATAATTGATGAAGCTTATATCGATTTTTCATCAGAAGAAAGCTGGCTTTCAAGATTAGTAGAATTTCCAAATTTAATTATTACTCAAACTTTGTCAAAAGCTTATGGAATGGCAGGGATAAGGTTGGGAATTTGTTATGCTTCAGAGGAAATTATTGCTGTTTTAAATAAAATTAAACCACCTTATAACGTAAATGTATTAACGCAATATAAGGCATTAAAAAGGGTATTAAATAAAAATAAGGTTCAACATGAAATTGAGAAAATTTTAGAACAACGCGTCAAATTAATTGAAAAGTTAAAATCGATTTCATTTGTTAAAAAAATTTATCCAACAGAAGCAAATTTTGTATTGATAAAAGTGGATGATGCTAACAAAAGATATCAGCAATTAATTACTAATGGAATTGTAATTAGAAACAGATCTACACAACCATTATGTGAAAATACTTTGCGTTTGACGGTTGGAACTAAAAATGAAAATATTAAATTGATTAAAGCATTAAAAGATATAGTATGAAAAAGAAAGTTTTATTTATTGATAGAGATGGTACTTTAATTAAAGAACCAGCGGACGAGCAAATAGATGCATTTGAAAAACTAGTTTTTTATCCAGGAGTGTTTTCTTGTTTAGGTAAAATAGTTAAAGATCTTGATTACAAATTAGTTATGGTAACAAATCAAGACGGTTTGGGAACGGATGTTTATCCGGAAAACACTTTTTGGCCGGTGCATAATTTTATTATAAAATCCTTTGAAAATGAGGGAATTATTTTTAGTGATGTACTTATTGATAAAACATTTCCTTTTGAAAAAGCCATTACTAGAAAACCAAAAACAGGTTTACTTACAAAATATTTTTCTGAGGAATACGATTTAGAGAATTCATTTGTAATTGGAGATAGGTTAACGGATATTGAATTGGCAAAAAACCTAGGAGCTAAAGGAATTTTTATTAATGATAAAACTAATCTTGGAACTGATGAAATATCAGTAAAAAGTAGTGAATTAGATAGTTTTATTGCTTTAGAAACAAATAATTGGAAACAAATTTATACTTTTTTAAAATTGGAAAATCGGATAGCAGAACTTACTCGAAATACCAACGAAACCAAAATCTTTATTCAATTAAATCTTGACGGAACTGGTAAAAGTGAAATTTCTACGGGAATTGCTTTTTTTGACCATATGTTAGATCAAATTGCACGTCACGGCAATATGGATTTAACCATTCAAGTAAAAGGCGATTTAGAAGTAGATGAGCACCATACTATTGAAGATACTATGATTGCTTTGGGTGAAGTTTTCGCTAAAGCTTTAGGTAATAAATTAGGAATAGAACGTTACGGATTTTGTTTACCAATGGACGATTGTTTAGCGCAAGTAGCCATTGATTTTGGAGGAAGAAATTGGTTGGTTTGGGATGCGGATTTTAAACGTGAAAAAATTGGAGAAATGCCAACAGAAATGTTTTTTCACTTGTTTAAATCATTTACTGACGGTGCAAAATGTAATTTGAATATTAAAGCGGAAGGTACTAACGAACATCATAAAATTGAGGCAATTTTTAAAGCATTTGCAAAAGCAATAAAAGCTGCAGTTAAAAGAGATTCTGAAAAAATGATTTTACCTAGTACAAAAGGAATGCTTTAAGTAATAGTAGCTGTCATTGCGAAGCAAATTTTTCTTTTGCTGTGGCAATCTCATTAAATTTAATAGGAAGTTCAATAAAAAATAAATGAAAATAGTAATAATAAATTACGGAGCAGGAAACATACAGTCTATAAAATTTGCCATTCAACGCCTAGGCTACAACGCAATTTTATCAGAAGATGCAGAAGAAATAAAAGCGGCAGATAAGGTAATTTTTCCTGGAGTGGGTGAAGCAAGTAATGCCATGGAAAAATTAAAACAAACAGGATTAGATAAAGTTATTCCAACGTTAAAAATGCCTGTTTTAGGTATTTGTTTAGGCATGCAATTAATGTGTAATTACTGTGAAGAAGGAAATACACAAGGATTAAGAATTTTTGAATGTAACGTTGTAAAGTTTAAAAATCAACTTAAAGTACCTCAAATTGGTTGGAATCAAATCGAAAATTTGAAAACAGATTTATTTAAAGGAATTAAAGAAAAAGAATATATGTATTTAGTGCATAGTTTTTATGTGCCGATTAATAAAAGAGCAATTGCGACCACTAATTATGGAATTAAATATACATCAGCAATGCACAAAAGTAATTTTTATGGGGTGCAATTTCATCCTGAAAAAAGCAGTAAAGCAGGAGCGCAAATATTGAAAAATTTTTTAGAATTGTAAAAGTAACCGTCATTACGAGAAGTGTTAGCGACGAAGTAATCTTTTCCAATGAAGAGATTGCAACATTTCATTCGTAATGACGAATGATAAAAAAAGAGGTAAGATGCTGAAATCATAGATTCACGATTTCCTTAGTTTAAAATAGAAAAGTAATGAGTAATCAAGTTCAGCATGACAAATAATTAAGAATTGAAATAAGTATTAAAAATGAGAATAATTCCAGCAATTGATATTATAAATGGGAAGTGTGTACGACTTTCAAAAGGAGATTATACAACAAAAATTATTTATAACGAGAATCCGTTGGAAGTTGCAAAAATGTTTCAAAATCACGGAATTCAACATTTACATTTGGTAGATTTAGATGGGGCGAAAGCTAGTCATATAGTAAATTATAAAGTTTTAGAAACTATTGCTTCAAAAACTAAATTAACTATTGATTTTGGAGGAGGTTTAAAATCGGATAACGATTTACGAATTGCATTTGAATCTGGCGCAAATCAAATTACAGGAGGAAGTATTGCGGTTAAAAAGCCCGAAATATTTATAAGATGGTTGCAAAAGTTTGGCGCAGATAAAATAATATTAGGAGCCGATGTAAATAATGAAAAAATAGCTATTGGCGGTTGGTTAGAGGAATCAGATAAAGAATTACTTCCATTTATTCAAAATTATGTAAATGAAGGAGTTAGTTGTGTAATTTGTACTGATATTTCTAAAGATGGCATGTTGCAAGGTCCTTCATTTAATTTGTATAAAAAAATTTTAAAAGAATTTTCTAATGTGAAATTAATAGCTTCAGGAGGAATTTCAACGTATAATGAATTACCAAAATTAGCAAAAATGGGGTGTGAAGGTACTATTATTGGGAAAGCTATTTACGAACATAAAATAAGTATGAAACAAATAGAGAATTATATTTTGAACAATTAAATATGTCACATTGAGTGCAGTCGAAATGTATTTTATATAATTTCTCGACTCCGCTCGAAATGACAAAGGTTAAAAAGAAGAACAAAAATACTTTCGCTTTTTAACGTTTAACTTACAATTAATAAAAAATGTTAACAAAAAGAATAATACCTTGTTTAGACATCAAAAATGGGAGAACTGTTAAAGGCGTTAAATTTGTGGCTTTACGTGATGCAGGTGATCCTGTAGAATTAGCAGCGATTTACGCAAATAATGGTGCGGATGAATTGGTGTTTTTAGATATTTCAGCAACTGAAGAAAAAAGAAAAACCTTGATTGAATTAGTATTAGATGTAGCTGAAAAAGTAAATATTCCTTTTACCGTTGGTGGAGGAATTTCATCTATTGAAGATGTTGAAATATTATTAAATTCTGGTGCAGATAAAGTATCCATTAATTCTTCTGCAGTTAAAAATCCACAGTTAATAAATGATTTAGCTGCAAAATTTGGCAGTCAATGTGTAGTTGTAGCAATAGATGCCAAACAAATAAATGGAGAGTGGATAGTACATTTAGTTGGTGGTAAAGTTCCTACAAACATTAAATTATTTGAATGGGTTAAAGAGGTGGAAAAAAGAGGAGCTGGAGAAATATTATTTACTTCTATGAATCATGATGGAACTAAAAATGGATTTGCAAATAAAGCTTTGGCCTATTTGTCCAATTTGGTAAATATTCCAATAATTGCATCTGGAGGCGCCGGAACTATGCAACATTTTACGGATGCTTTTATTCATGGAAAAGCAGATGCAGCATTAGCGGCAAGTGTTTTTCATTATAAAGAAATTGAAATTAAAGATTTAAAAAATGAATTAAAAAGGAATGGAATTCCTGTAAGATTGTAATGTCATTCCTGCGAAGGAAGGAATCCAATATTCACTTAGTATAGATTCCTTCCTTCGCAGAATTGACAAGAGTAAAAATGGAGTGTCGCAATAAAAATTATAAGAAAATAAAATGATGAACATAGATTTTAACAAGAATCAAAACGGTTTAGTACCAGCAATTATTCAAGATGCAAACACTAAAAATGTGCTCATGCTGGGTTATATGAATGAAGAAGCATATAAAAAAACCATTGAAATTAAAAAAGTAACTTTTTATAGCAGAACTAAACAACGATTATGGACAAAAGGTGAAGAAAGTGGCAATTTTTTAAATGTAATTTCTATAAAAAACGATTGCGATAATGATACTTTATTAATAAAAGTAAATCCAGTAGGTCCAACGTGCCATAAAGGTACAGATACTTGTTGGGGAGAAACAAATAAGCAATCTTATGGATTTTTATCAAAATTAGAGAATGTTATAAAAAATAGAAGAGCAGAAGCCAATTTAAAAAAAAGTTATGTAGCATCATTATTTGAAAAAGGTATTAATAAAATTGCTCAAAAAGTGGGTGAAGAAGCAGTTGAAGTTGTAATTGAAGCAAAAGACAACGATGATAACTTATTTTTAAATGAGAGTGCAGATTTGTTATTTCATTTCTTAATTTTGTTACAAGCCAAAGGGTTTAAACTGCAGCATGTGGTGAAAGTTTTGGAAGAGAGAAATCATTAAAAAATATTTTCATAAATTGTAAGTTATAAATATTAAATAATGAATTTAATTTCAAAAACAACCTTAGACTTTTTACAGGAGCTAAAGAAAAACAATAACCGAGATTGGTTTAATGAGCATAAAAAGGAATTTGTACTTGAGCAAAACAAGATTAAAGAATTTTATGCAGAATTAAGGGAAGGGTTAAACACACATGATGAAATTGAAAAATTAAAAGTTTTTAGAATATACAGAGATGTGCGTTTTTCAAAAGATAAAACACCTTATAAAACTCATTTTGGTGGCCATTTTGTTCGAGCTACTAAACGTTTACGAGGTGGTTATTATTTACAAATAAGTCCGGAAGAAACATTTTTAGCAGGTGGGTTTTGGGCTCCAAATAAAGAAGATTTATTTAGAATACGTAAAGAATTTGAAATGGATACTTCTGAAATTAGAAGTATTTTATCAGATAAAAAGTTTATTAAATATTTTGGAGCGTTAAAAGGAGATAGTTTAAAAACAGCACCAAGGGGATTTAATAAAGAACATCCAGATATTGATTTAATACGAATGAAACAATTTATTGTAGTACGAAATTTTTCTACAGAAGAAGTTTTATCTTCAAATTTTATAAACGAAGTTAATACCACTTTTAAAGCAATGCGCCCTTATTTAGATTATATGAGTGAAGTATTGACTACAGATTTAAATGGGGTTTCAACAATAGGATAAAAGAAAGTTGTCTAAAAAGAGCAATTTAGTCATATTGAGCCTGTCGAAATATTTTAATTAATAGTTAACTAAAGTTAACTTCGACAGGCTCAGTTTGACAAAACGGATTATATTCACTTTTCAGACAACCTTTTTACTTATTCTACTATTATTCGTTTTGTTGAATACATGTTG